>ODAK010008089.1_pt1 | contig 10555 bp, 13 predicted proteins | sample 1539591 | NCBI WGS metagenome assembly ODAK01 (sample SAMEA3539303, study PRJEB22396) | soil metagenome | biome: tundra; feature: field; material: soil | place: USA | collected 2010-05 | depth 0.15 m | reverse complement strand
GCTCGAACTGGCTGGTGACGCAGGCGCGCTCGCTGGCGTGGTAGCTGTTGTGCGGACGCGGCGCGAGCTCGTTGACCAGGATGCGGCCATCTTTGGTTACAAATAACTCCACCGCGAGGATGCCTTCGAGCAGGAAGGTGTCGGCGATGGCTTCGGCGAGCTCCTTTGCCTCGGCGGCCAGTGCGTCGGGCAGCGGCGCGGGGATTACGCTCCACGCGAGGATCTGTTCCTCGTGGTGATTCCACGCGGCGGGATAGACCTTGACCTCGCCATTGGGAGAGCGCGCGACGAGAATCGAAATCTCGCGGTCGAGATCGACGGCCTGCTCCACCACGCCCGGCCCTTCGCCCAGCGCCTCCCACGCGCCGCGAATCTCAGCCTCTGAGCCGTTGTGCGCGGGGTCCGCAGAGAATCCGACCTTGCCCTGGCCGCGGCCGTCGTAGCCACCGGTTGCGCTCTTGCAAAAACACTTTCCGCCGAGCGCGGTGACGGCTTCGCGCAGGTCGTCGAGCGAGCGGACGCCGCGATATTTGCCGACGGGAAAGCCATTCCGCAGCAGCCAGTCCTTCTGCGCGATGCGGTCCTGAATCACCTCCAGCACGCTTTCGCTGGGGCGCACCGGCACGTAACTGGCGGCAGCGTTCATGCTGGCCAGCGAGATCTGTTCGATCTCCAGCGTGACGACGTCGCAACCGCGAGCCAGCCGCGATGCCTCGCGAGCATCGTCCCACCCGGCCTCGACGCACTGATCGACAACGAAGCGCGCGGGGCATCCGGGGTCGGGATCGAGCACGTGGATGCGGTAGCCCATGCCGCGCGCGGCCATCGCGGTGAGGCGTCCAAGCTGCCCGCCGCCGAAGATGCCAATCGTCGCGCCCGGCAGCAGCGTCGGGTAAGCCGACTCGCTCACGCGGGGACCTCGGTTGTTGATTCGGTGTCGAGTGATTGCGTGAGGACCTCGTCGCGGCGGGCCGCACGCCAGGCGATGAGCTTCGCTTGCAGTTTGGGATCGGTGGTCGCGAGGATCTGCACCGCGAGCAATCCGGCGTTGGTGGCGCCGGCCGCGCCGATGGAGAGCGTGGCGACGGGGACGCCCTTCGGCATCTGCACGATGGAGAGCAGCGAGTCGAGGCCCTGCAGCGCGGTGGCCGCGATCGGCACGCCGAGCACCGGGAGCACCGTCTTCGCCGCAACCATGCCAGGCAGATGCGCCGCGCCGCCCGCTCCGGCGATGATGACGCGCAGGCCACGGCCCGCCGCCGCTTCGGCGTAGGCAAACATCTGGTCGGGCGTGCGGTGCGCGGAGACGACCTTGGCTTCGTGCGCTACGCCGAACTCGCGCAGCACCTCGACCGCGGCGCGCATCACGCTGTAATCGTTGCGGCTTCCCATGATGACCCCGACGAGGGGCTTGGTCTGCGATTTGGCAGGCATGGGCTCGATTATACGGGGGCAGCAAGCCAGCAGGTTAGCCAGTCAGCGTCGGCCCGGTGGGCTAGCTCGCTGACTCGCTAACCTGCTGACTCGCTGTCCTTCGCCCATAGGCTGGCGTTGAGGCACTCAACCACTCCGTCGACGATGAGGTTCAGGCCGGCGGTGAACTTGGGCGCATCGGCGATTTGTTTCGAGCTGACTGCGTCGGCCATGTTGATGCTGGAGCTGACGATAGAGAGGGCGGCGTCCTTCTTCTGGGCGCCGGACTTCGCACCGTAGAGCGATTCGACGCCCTGCACCAGGCTGGGGAGAAGGGAGATGCCGCGTAAGAAGAGTTTCAGGAAGTCCATGTGTTCCTTTCGTGGTTGGAGATTCAAGGTGCGACGGCTAGCGGCGTCCGACGAAAAAGTCGATGGCGACGTGGGCGCAGGTGAGCAGGCCTCCGAATACGGCGGCGATTCCTTTCAGGCGTTGTACGGACTTCTCGTGCTCCAGGATGCGGCCTTCGAGTTGCGCCAGGCGGCCTGGTTGTCCGTTGCCGACCACCTCCTTCATCTGGCTCTTCAACACGGACAAATCTGCCAGGACCTGCCCTTCAAAGTCTGTCATTTGCTACTCCTTTGGTTACAGTAGTCAGGCCACTGGAAGATTGGTGAAGACGGCGCTTGAAAGTCGCGAGTAGAGCGGCGGTGTGGAGGCGTCATACATCCTTATGTAGTAGCGCTCGACCTGTGCGCAGCGTGGAATAGTGAAGCTGCGGACCGGGCTGCGCAGCACGAGATTCTGGTCCACGCTGGGGCCGAAGTCCCAGTCGCGCCGCCGCACTTCGAAGCCTCCGCCAGCGGGTGGATCGGTGCCGGCGTCGATCTGCAATGCGGTACCGGTGGCGCCGACGACGGTGAGTCGCTGGAGGTTTGCGAGTACGGCGCCCGGTGCGGATAAGGCCGTGGGCGGGAGATACGCGTCCGTTGCGATGGCCTCGGAGAGCGTCATGCCCAGCGACTCGGCCCAGTCGTTCGCGAAGGCAATGCGGTAGGTGAGGAGTTCAGGGACGGCGTGGCCATCGGCGATTGCAATCTGGCGGACGACTACGTTCATCGCCTGGCCGTTGGCGGTGATGGCGAGGACATCGCCGGGCCAGACGTCTGCGGGATTGATGGCGGCGTAACTGCCTGCGATTGCGGCGGCGCGGCTTGAGGCGAAGCTGAGGACGGCTTGTGTAGCGGTCTCGCAATCTTCGCTGGATCGTGCGAGCGGCCGAACCACCTTGCCGAGCCAGCGCGCTGTGCCGGGCATTCCACCGGCGGCTTCAGTGGCGATGCTGGCCGCGTCCTCGAGGCGCGCGATGGCACGACTTCGTGTGCGATACAGAATGGTTACAATCTCGCCAGGTCCAGGGACGCGACCCGCGAAGAATGTAACCTTTCCCGTCGTATCCATCTGGCAATCGACGCCCTGGCCGGCGATGCCGATCAAACGCGTCTGGGTTGCGCCTCCCGGGAGCGTGCTGACGATCCAGGCTGAGCCGGTTTGCTTGACTGTGCAGAAGCCCATGGAGCCGGTGAGGGCGACACTGTCGACAGCGGCGAAGGTGCAGCTTGCGGGCGAGGTTGCGATTGCGCCGTCATAGAGCACGATAGCCGGCGTGTTGGATGCGTTGCCGAGATCGACGAGGTCGAAGACGAGGGACATGGGCGATGCGACCAGTCCGCCACCGAAGGACTGGATGACGCCGTCGACGCGGGCGTAATACGTCTGCAGCACTCGCTGCATCTCCGGAGAATGTAACCGGATGCGGAGCGTATATCTATGCCCGTTGAGGATTGTGTAACTGGTTCCGACTTCGACGCCGCCGACGAAGGGCGTGACGACGGTTGAGCCACCGCTCTGGCGCACGTTGTATCCGGCGAAGCAGTTGGCGCGCTGCGTGGGGCCGGAGTAGAGGCCGCAGAGGACGCCGTCCGAGGGTGACGCGAGCTGGACATTGCCGGTCTCGACGACGAGCGCGCCGCCGAGTTCGATCTGGTCGATGGCGGTGAGCGTGGTCTGGCCGTCGAAGCCAGTGCCTCCGGACATCGTCAGTCCGCCGCCGCCGAGGGAGAGATGCGAGCCCGGGTCGGCGATGTTCCAGGTCTGCGTGTTGAAGGCGGGCTGGTTGAAGTCGTCGGAGAGCAGGGTAGGTTTGCTGACCCGGAACGGAGCATCCGAGAGTTGGAAGATAGTGGTTGTGCCATCGCCTGAGAACATTTCGGTTACAAATGCGCTGGGTTCGATCTGGCCGCTGAGGGTGACGTCGTTGGCGAGCTCTTTGACCATGGAAGTCTTCAACGCCGCGACCTGAATCGTTCCGTCGCCGCTGCGGTCGTCGAAGTTGAGCGTGTGCGTGACGGAGCCGACGGTCTGCATTCCGAGGGCTCCATTGAGCGCGCGATACGCGGCGTAGGTGGAGCTTGCGATCGCAGCGGCGTTGGTAGACCAGGGCTGCGCCGGCTCGGGCGTGAAGATGCCGACGTGCTTGTCGTTGACTACGCCGGAGGTGGTCAGCAGGCCGGCGCCTGTGCGGGTGGTGAGCGTCGAGAGGAGTGTGCCGCCGGCAACCGCGAAGCCTGCGCCGGTGAGCGTCGCAGTCTGCTTGTCGAGCAGCCACTCATCGCTGATGGCCGCGAAGGCGACGCGATAGACGGGCCCCGCGAGGCCGGCGCCGACGTAGACCGGGACCGGCTCGGTCGCGAGATAACCGGTAAAGAGGATCGTGCCGGAATCAGCCGAGACAACGACGCGCGCGCGGCGGGCGGGCACGGGCAGCGCGGGCAGCGAGCCGGGATTCGCCGGGGCCCCGACGTCGAGCGTCCCGGTGCATCGCGAGGGCGTGTTCAGCACACGCTCGATGGTGAACGGAGCTTCGGCGGAGATTGCGGCGGTGTAGTCGACCGCGCCTCCGCCGTTGAGGTTGTCGATGGTGAACTTCACGACGCCACCGCCGTTCCGAGCTGGGATTCAAGTGGGGGCAGCCCGCGCATCTCGCGCACCTCGTCGACCGTGAGCACGCCGGCCTTGAGCAGTTCGGTCTGGATCTGGACCTCCTGCATCTCGTCGCGCGACTCGAGATCGTTGAACGTGAATTCGAATTCGCGCCAGCCGAGTTTCTTCGCGAACAGGTCGCGCGTAATATGTTCGGCGAGCAGCTTGGCGACGGGCACGATCGCGCTCTGGAATGCTTCGTCGGCCATCTCGCCCGCGGTCGAGCGGTTGACGTCGGACTGCATTCCGAGCAGCATGGGCGGCAGTTCGAACGCATTGGCAATCATGCGAAGCAGGAACTCCTGCCACTGGATGCGCAGGTCGGCGTCGGTACCGCCGGCAAAGCGGAGGACTTCGGGCTTCTGCTCGCAGCTCAGCAGCGGCACGCGGCCGGTGCCTTCGATCTCGTCCTGCCACCAGCGAATGAGGCGATCGTGCTGCTCGGGTGTAGCCTCGTTGAGCCAGGCCCATATCTCCAATTTCCTCAATAAGAAGCGCGCTCTTTCGCTGGATGGGCTCGACCGCGTTCTTGCCGCGCAGAACCTCACGGTGGATCAGCTGATTCCGCTGGACATCTGCGCGTCCGATTCCCAGCCGCCCACGACCGATCCGATCGAGGCGATTCCGGTGGTTTCGCCCACGACGGCGATGGATGAGCCGGTGGTGCGGCCCGGCTCGGTGATTGAAACCATTCACGTTTCCGCGTCCAGGCTGCAGGACAATCGCTCGCGAGCTTCGGCGAAGGTGGCGCAGTGGCAGCGCTTTGTTGCGGTCCGGGCGGACGCCCAGCAGACGGCGGCGATGGAACCCATGATCGGCGCTGGCGCGGTGGTGGTGCTGGATCGCCATTACAACTCGCTGGCGCCGTACCGCGCTCAGCAAAGAACTCTGTATGCGGTGCGCTGCGGGGCCGGACTGGTGCTGCGTTTCGTTGAGTTCGACGATGGACGGCTGATTTTGCGGCCGCTCTCGCCCACCTTCCCCGTCCAACTGCTTGCGCTTGGACCGGATGAGACGCCGGCGGACTATATTGTTGGCCGGGTATGCCTGGTGGTCTCCGAACTTTAGGGCTGCCGGGAAAATTTCCACACGGGGGTCATATTGACGCTCGCAAACTCGCGGGCGTATAAAACCGGGCAAGAGCTTTTCTGGAGGTGCAGCCTTGCACACGGAAACCGCAGCCCAATCCTCAACCTCATTCCCCCACCTCATCCATGAGCTTCACGCGAATTGCCCGAACTGCGGCAAGCTCATCGACATTCCTGCAGCCGCCGTCCACAGTGACGGAACGGGGCGCGGCTATTGCTCCCAGTGCCGCACGGAAGTGTTTGAGGCGAGTCTGGAAAACTGAGGTTTTTGGTTGGCTGTCAGCGACGCCGGGGTGATGCGGCGCGTTGAAATCGACGACGGAATGATCGTCTTCCGCCGCTTCTCGCTGGTTGTGTGCAGTGGCTCAGGCAGCATTGCCCGCACCGCCGTTCGGATCTGATGGATGGCGGAATGTCCTGCACAAAGAGGTCCCAGCTCATGGCGACCGTCTACTCATGCACGGACCGTGCATGTATCAATGCCCTGGAATGGCCCGTCCGGGCGGTATGCCGATGGTGGGAGGCAGTGTCCGGGCTTTGCCAGTGGCTGCCCAACCGATCGCCGCAAACCAGCCGAAGACGGTCCACCCGAGAAAGATATTTACAGCGGAGATCCAAGCCGTTGCTTTGCAGTTTCGGTGCACGGCAAGCACGGTCGGCAGCACATAGACTACCGCTGCAATTGCGAGCACAACCAGGTTTGCCGGTACCATGAGATCGGCGTTGTTGCGGCCGAGTCCCAAGACCACGATGAAGACCGCGAACGCGCCAAGTCCGCCGCCGACGAAGAGTCGGAGCAAATTATGCATTTGCCACCCCCCAAGATGGCCGATAATCGTACTCCTGTTTCTGCCTACTTACAATCGGTATTTGCGGACACGCGGGGCCTGCGGGAAGCGTCCGGTGGGGTTGTTTTTTTCGGCGACGTCCGCATCTGTAATGGCTTAGCTAGACGGCCTTGCGCTGGAAGGTTGTTTTCTTCGTGTTGGCGAAGGAGTCCTTCGCCTTGAACGAGGCCACGGATACGCCGGGTTGTGGCTTTGCGCCCGTGTTGATCTGGGCCGCCTTTTCGCGCGCCGCCTGCAGTTTCTGAGCCTTCCGGCCCAGTCCGCCTATCTTGATCGTGCCTGCCTTCGGAATGAAATCGCTCATACGGAATTTTCTCACGATCCGGAATCCCGAGCGTGGGGAGCCTCCTATTTGGCGTCGAATTTGAGCGGGAGGGTTGTGGCCTTCGCCACGGGTTGGCCGTTCTCCACAAATGGCTGGAACATGTACTGGCGGATCGCCTGTACGGCCCGTATATCCATGCCCATGCCGACGCCGTGGAGGACGTGTACGTCCTGCGCGTTGCCGTGCGTGTCGACGGTGAAGGCTACCAGGATGGTGCCGCTCGCGTGGGCTTGGCGAGCCTCGTCGGAAAGTTCGAGTGGGACGGAATGGAGAACCTTGGGGCCATCGAAGATCTGGTAGTTGACCTCGACGTTGAGTTGGACGGGCACGGGCTTGCCACCTTCCATTGCGGGTTGGAAGACGTACTGCTTCACCGCTTCGACGGCCTTCTCGTCCAGCCCCATGCCGACGCCGCGGAGGATGTGGACGTTCTGCGGCATGCCGTTGGTGTCCACGATGAGGTTGATTAGCACGATGCCGTTGAACTTGGCCTTACGCGCCTGCTCGCTGAATTGCGGATCGACCGTGTGCAATACCTTCGGAGGCGTGACCCCGCCTCCGATGCGGCGTAGCGGGGAGATGGTGGAGTTGCCTGCTGGAACTGTTGCCGAATCGGTGCCGAAGGTCGCGGGGGTAGCAGCGTCCTGCGCAGAGAGCGTCGGTGAGGTGAGAACTGCAGCTGCAAGAAATAACGCCGGAAGGATCTGCAACGAGCCTGCACGCATCGAACTTCTCCTGAGAAGGTATGTTTCGGTTACCGCTCCATGATCCGCCTGCGCGGGCTGTGTTGCAACTGACATCGCGGGGCGGGTTGATAAACTAACGGTATGGGTTTGGGCTGGTACGGCAGGTGGATGACGCGGTGGGAGACGGACCTCACTACGCGCGATACGAATCGGATCGTTCGGCCGCTCGAATGGGGATTCGATTGGCTGGCTGATTTCAGCGAAGCCGCTCGGGCGCGGTGCGAGCCGCTCGCCGTGCCGGAGCCGGTGGCATGCGCCGCGGGAGATGCGCCGACTCGGCTGGCGACTCAACCAGCGTCTCAGGAGGACCCCGACCTTTACGATCTCGACCAGATGATTGCGGTGAACGAAGAGATCGTGCGGCGCTCGGATGATTTCTTCGGTTACGAGACGCCGCAGGATTTTTGGCTGGAAGAACGGCATCCGGAGCTGTTCCCCACCAACGTGCGACCGGAGACGCTGGCGCAGGAGGCGGAGATGAAGCGCCAGGCGGCGGCGGGTGAGCTGGAGACCGCTGAGTTCCTGCGATTTACGTCGGCGGTGCATACGCCGTATCCGGAGAACGACCAGGTGAACGCGCGCTGGTATCCGGCGCCCACGGGCAAACAGCAGCCGGGCCGCCCGAAGCAGGCCATCATCGTGATGCCGCAGTGGAACGCCGACGCGCTCAGTCACAATGTGTTTTGCAAGATGGCCAACCGCTTCGGCGTGTCTGCGCTGCGGCTATCGAAGCCGTACCACGACATTCGCCGGCCGGCGGAGCTGGAGCGCTCGGACTACGCCATGAGCGCGAATGTTGGGCGCACGATCTCCGCGTGCCAGCAGGCCGTCGTCGACATACGGAGCTGCATGGACTGGCTGGAGACGCAGGGGTACACGCAGTTCGGCGTGCTGGGGACGAGCCTCGGCTCGTGCTACGCGTTCATCGCGGCGGCGCACGATCCGCGCCTGCGCATCTGCGCGTTCAATCATGCGTCGACGTGGGTTGGCGACGTGGTGTGGCAGGGGCAGAGCACGCGGCACGTTCGCGCGGCGTTCGAAGAGGCTGGCCTCACGCAGGACCAGGTACGCGAGATGTTCAAGGGGATCAGCCCAATGGCATACATGGAGCGATTTGCGATGACGCGGAAGCGCGTGCTCGTGGTCCACGCGACGTACGACCTGACGTTCCCGCTGGAGTTCTCGCTCGATGTGCTGACAAACTTTGAGCGGTGCGGCATCGACTATGTCTCGAAGGTGCTGCCGTGCGGCCACTACACCAGCGGCGAGACGCCGTATAAGTACCTCGACGGCTGGTACGTGGGATCGTTCCTGTACCAGGCGTTCCGGGACCTCGCGCTGCGCGGTTAGAGAACCACCTCAAGGCCCTTACGGCGAATGACGTTGAGCAGGGTGAGCGCTGCGCCTTTGGGCTGCTTGGCTCCGCGCTCCAACTGCGAGATATAGCCTGGGGTGAGATTCAGATAGCGGGCGAATGCGGCCTGGCTGAGGTTGGCGTTCTCTCGCAGGGAACGGATTTCTTCGGCGCTGATCGGCTTCGCTGTGTCGGGGGTGTACGGGCCCAGGTGGCGAATCGTGATCTTGCGGTAGGTGGCGTCGTCCATGATGCCGATGCGGTGCTGATCGCCGGCCATTTCAAGGATGGCTTCGCTCAATCGGCTAAGTTTCTTTTTCTTAGTCACGGTCAACCTCCTCGAGAACGTCGTCTTCTATGGCTTCGCTGATCGTCTGGTGTGTGGCATTGAGCCAGTTCAAGCCCACTTTTCGCAACTCAACCAACTCGTTTTTATCGATGTTCGCCCGTTCGCTCTTGGCGAAACCGTAGAGGAATACCGCTCGATTCTTCTCGCGGTACGCCACGATCATGCGATATCCGCCGGATCGTCCCTGGCCTTGCCGCGCGACGCGCTGTTTGATGAGTCCGCCGCCCAGATCGGCATCGATCAGGCCACTCTCGGCCCGTGCTATGGCCTCACACAAACTCTCGTCTGTGATCCGTTCGTGCCGGGCAAACCGTGCAAGCCATCTCGTCTTGTAAACTTGCATTCCGGATCCCTGATACTAAGAACTATAGCACATTGAACTATGGTTGTGTATTGAAGCACGAAGTCGAGCCCGGGGCGGAGATCGAGTCTGTGGAAGTTAAATGCGTCGCGGCCCGATGGGCCTGGATGTTCGCCGAGCGCGGTTAGACCGCGATGTCGTGGCGGGCGAGGCTGTGGTCCTGCGGCTTTTATGTGTGGTCCACGCCGGTGAACAGCGCGACCACGCAAGGCGTGATGACGATTGCCACGTAGACTGCGCCAACTAGAAAGCTGTGCATCATAGTGCCTCGATTATGCCGGAGACCTGTTACGCCCCGAACAATGTCAAGCATCTGCTCATTGAAGTAGTTAACTCCATCCCACTTCGGCGTCAGCGCAGACGACGAAGGCACCAGAGAGGCCGTTAGTCGATGTAGGCGACCGCGGTCGGACCCGGTGCGGCGTTGGCACGGCGCGATGGCATAAAATAAGGTAATGCCGATTGATTTGAGCGCCACCCTTGCCTCCGCAGACCCCGAGATTGCCAGCCAGATTCAGAACGAGATCAAGCGCCAGCACGAGGGGCTGGAGATGATCGCGTCGGAAAACTTCGTCAGCCGCGCGGTGCTGGAGGCGGCCGGAACCGTCTTCACCAACAAGTACGCCGAGGGCTATCCCGGCAAGCGCTACTACGGCGGATGCGAGTTCGCCGATGTGGTCGAGAACCTGGCGCGCGATCGGGCCAAGCAGCTCTTCGGCGCCGAGCACGTGAACGTGCAGCCGCACTCCGGCTCGCAGGCCAACGCGGCGGCGTATATGACGCTGCTGACTCCGGGCGACACGATCCTTGGGCTCGATCTGGCGCATGGCGGCCATCTGACGCACGGGCACAAGCTGAACTTCTCCGGCAAGCTGTATCGCGTGGTCGGTTATCAGGTGCGGCGCGACACGGAGACCGTCGACTACGACGAGCTGGAGGCGACCGCCCTGCGCGAGAAGCCGAAGATGATCATCGGCGGCGGCAGCGCCTACCCGCGCCAGTTCGACTTCCCGCGCATGCGCGCCATCG
>ODAK010008088.1_pt1 | contig 10556 bp, 8 predicted proteins | sample 1539591 | NCBI WGS metagenome assembly ODAK01 (sample SAMEA3539303, study PRJEB22396) | soil metagenome | biome: tundra; feature: field; material: soil | place: USA | collected 2010-05 | depth 0.15 m | reverse complement strand
CAAGAGGGCCCGTAAAGCGGAGACGCATGTGCTCGCGAGTCTTGCCATCAAAAATATCGTTTTGCACCAGAACAACGTGCAAAGCGTGGTCTGATACCAGAATTTCATTTGTCCCGAAATCTGTGTAGCCACGCCGGACAAACGGGGCAAAAATTTCGTCGTATTTTCGCCGCCCTTGAAGAGCTAGTTAAGGTCTTCACTGCCGGTGGAATGTTTTCGAGATAGATTCGGATGGTCTCATAGCTTGGCGGCTCAATTCCCAGTTGCTTTGCGCGACAATCTACGATCTCCCAGGCCATCTCCGATCGCGAAGAGAGTGTTTCTCGGGGGAGCAGGCGAGTTGCAGACCGAGATTGACGGTACGCTTTTCTTGCCGTCCAATCTGGTTTCAAATTCTCCCTCTGTGTTCTGTATGAAAGTTCCCGTAGGTGAACGAATTCCTCGCTTTTTTGGAGAGGGCGACTTTGTAGTCATTGAACCTGCTCCTCTCAATCTCGACCGGATGGTTGACTCGATTGTTGCGGTCTATTTTGAGGAACGCCCTCCCTCAATAGAGCTGGGCTCGGATTCTTCTACGCGGTTCTTTGAAACGATGCGCGCAGCCGCCAAATTTGGTGAGGAAGAGCGCCGGATCTGGGATGGTCTTGAGTAATGCCGGCACAACGCTTATCTCCGCCGGCAACCTGCAGATCACCGCAGCAAATGCTCTGTTGACTAGCGCCACTGCGCTGTAGTCTGCCGCGGGAGTGGCTGGAATGGGAAGCGGCGCATCAGGCCTCGGCACAGCGTCCGGCATGTTTGCTGGCGGCGCGGCCGGAGATGGCAGCACGGCGCTTATGTCCGGAGGCTCGGGCGGCGCGGACTGGGCAGTGGGAAATCAAGGGCTTGGTCCGGCGATGGTTGCGGGCGGAGCTGCGGGCGATTACAGCACGTCAATCGGCGGCGAGCTGGGAGGGATGAGTTCGGGCGCGCTTGCCGATCAAACTGCGGGCCTGGCGCCTTCGATGGGATCTATGGGCAAGTATGCCAGTGCTGCCGGAGGCGCGATCACAGCGGGCGTGGGCATCTACTCTGCTTACGAGAATTCTAATCCTCTTTCCGGTGCGATTGCAGGCGCGATGGGCGGCGCGGAGATCGGCAGCTTATTCGGGCCGGCGGGTATGGCAATCGGGGCCGTAGTGGGCGGCATTGCTGGGGCGCTGGCCGGTGTCTTCGGCGACCAGGGCAAAGGCAAGGCGCGGGACTACGACACCAACACGGTGCAACCGGCGATTGCCAAGGATCTGCAGGATTACGAGGCCGGGCGAACTGGCTACGGCGCGGCTTCAAAGGCCATCAGCGATCTGTTGATGTCGGCGCAGAGCCAGACGGCGCAATGGGGCAGCGGCGCGAGGAGTTGGTTCAGCGATCACATTCAACCGGAAGTGGCGATCGTCACTACGGCCTTGCAGAAACAGGAACGCGGCGGCCGTAGTGCCGTAACCATGAGTGCCGCGCAATACCACACCGGCGGCTGGGTGGGAGATTTCGGCGACTTCGGCACCGGCGACAATGAAGGCTTTGCCAAGCTGCTGCGCGATGAATTTGTTGTGCAGCCGATGGCCGCGCGCGCGCATTCTCCTCTGCTGAGCGCGATCAACGCCGGGAATGTAAGTTATGCCTCGACGGTTCAGCCCAGAATGCCAGCAAGCGCTGGGAGCGGAGCAACGGTGAATCTAACCATCAAGGCTATCGATTCGCAATCTGTTGCACAGTGGGCGAAAGCCGGCGGAGGCCGCGACCTTGTGGCCGCAATCAACCAGGCACAACGGCAGTATTCGGGGGTGGGACGTGGATAAGGATTACATATTCCAAGACAGCCCTCTCGCGGCTCAATGGCTTGAGCTGTTTCGCGCGGGTAACTATGGAGACAAGGGAAACTTCAGCAACGACGACCTCGATCAGATGGTTGCGAACTTTGACCCTTCGTATCATGAGCCCCCTGCGGTGATCGGCCACCCTGAACAAGATTCACCGGCATACGCATGGCTTGAGGACTTGAAGCGGAGTGGGAATACCCTCTTGGGCAAGCTCAAGCAGGTCGATCCTCAATTCGAGGAGATGGTGAAGGCTGGTCGCTTCAAGAAGCGCTCTCTTTCTCTCTACCAAACGGCGAAAGGTTGGATGGTTCGCCATGTGGGGTTTCTCGGGGCAAAACCTCCGGAGGTAAAAGGGTTGGCAAATCCCGCATTTAAAGAAGGAAGGAGTTACGTCGTGGAAATGAGCTTTAGCGAATCGCAGTCCCCTGCAGTCACCGCCATCAGCCGTCTCAAGGCTCGCGGCAGTTGGCTTAATGAATTCGACCGTATAGGAGTTCCAGTGTTGTTTTCACTGCTAGAAACTAGCCCTGCTTTGGATAGGGTTGTGAACTTCATCGAGCAGTACATGGAGGAGGCTGCACAAACCATCGCACCGAGGTCTCATGTTTGCGTGAATATGGAGTCCGCGCACATGACCAAGCGAGCTTGTGAACTGTCGCGAATGCGGGGAGTCAACTTCGGTGAGGCACTCGACCAGGTGGCGGCGCAGGATGGGCAAGCTGCGTCTAGGAGGTTCATCGCTGCGAATGCGCGGGGTTTGGGCGTAAATATGAATTCGGTGCGCTATCTGAACATGCCCATGAACTTGCACAATCTCAAGGGGTCAGTTTCGGAGAGGCGCTGAGTAGAGTTGCTGAGGAATTTCCAGAGTTAACTCGGTAGGGCTCGAGCACTTCGACACAATGCTTTGAATGCAAGGAAAGGGTTTTAGGTAGATGATCGAACTCGCGCAAAATCGTACGATCGTATTTCGCAAAGGTCCGCCCCGTCTGAGTCTCACAGTGCCACCAATTTCTAAGTCCGCATGGCTAGAATGTCTTGGCGCGATGACAGAAATTGAGGGAAACGTTGAGGTTGGGCCAGCCGTGATCGCCCTGTTGGAGAGAGTTGCGATCGCAGTTGGTGGCTACCCGGACACAGTGGACGATCAAGGTTTGTTGTCGAAGATTCCCTGGAATCATAGAGCTGCATACGCACATGCGCTTGCATCCGCGTGTGAGATAAGTTCTGATGCCGTGAGCCGTCGAAACGGAGAGAAGGTAATTCGACTTCAATCCTTTTGGGGTGCCCCTGAAAACGGCGGAACCGTGCGTCATAAAGACCTGGTGCATGTTTTCAAGGTTCCATCAATCCAACAGATACTCAATTTTCGGCGCGGCTTCGCACCTGCACAAACAGTGAGGACGGACCGCCGTGAGAGAGGTTCTGGAACCATTACGCGGGACCCGTTGGCCGGGCGGATGTGCAGCGCTATCTACGACGAATTTGTCGTGCGAGTCGAAGGGTATGCCTTTAATGGGGCGGCTCTTGGCAATGACCGGGATTTGATCGTGAACGCGATGGACACGTACCACAAGGTCATCGCTGCAGGCATGTTGATCGTAGGTTGAGAAGGAAAAGAGGAGTGTTTGCCATGACCGCTATTGCGTCCAAAAAGGCTTCCGATGCTGAGCATTATGTCTCGCCAGAGAGGGCATCACAGATTCTGAGCCACACGCTGGGTCACGGCTATTCTCGCCAGTCGATCGTGAGACTTCTGGAGGCCGGCGTATTGACCGGACACCAGATGACACCTCGCGGGCGCTGGTGGATTTTGAGCAGTTCGCTGAGAGTTATGCTCAGTCGATTTTGAGGCAGAACATGGGCGAGTGCGACGGTCTGAGTGGTGTTAATCACTTAGTAAACATCCCCTCATATTCGCAGCGGCCGATGTAGCTGCTGTAGCGAACTGCTGTTGATCGTGGAAGTTAGCCCAGAGATACCTTCTAAGAGTCTGTCGGAAATAAGAAAATTGGAAACTGTAACCCATTCTGAATCAACAACATACGTAATTGCGTAGAATTTGCAAGTTGTTGATTCTAAAGGGTCGAAATTCTATTCCCGACAGACTCCTAGGCGGTCGCATTTGTGTGTCTAGCCGATCAGCCTCGATCTTTGGACAAATAAATTCTGTATGGTTGGACAAACAATTTCTGTAGCCACAGCAAAGCGGTATCCCAAGCCAATGCATTAATCTCTGTTGATACAGGCTTGGTCACAAGCATGAACATTCCCTGGCGCCTCCGCACCCGTACCCTCGAACTTGGGTTCCGCACGCTCATTATGGGCGTGGTCAACATCACGCCCGACTCCTTCAGCGACGGCGGCCTGTTTCTTGCCCCTGAAGCTGCCATTGCGCGCGCACTGCAAATCCTCGACGAAGGCGCGGACCTCCTCGATCTGGGCGCGGAAAGCACCCGTCCCGGCTCGCGCGCCGGCGGTCTTGCCGATTCTCCCCATGCTCCCGCCGTCAGCGCCGAGGAAGAGCAGGCGCGTCTCATCCCAGTCCTCGAAGGAATTCTCCACTCCCGTCCCGGCACAATCGTGTCCGTGGACACTTACAAGGCCGCTACCGCGCGCGCAGCCCTTGCCGCCGGCGCGGAGATCGTAAACGATGTCAGCGGCCTCACCTGGGACCCTGAAATGTCCACCATGTGCGCCGCACTCGCTGCCGGTGTCGTGCTTATGCACTCCCGTGGCCGCCCCGAGCAATGGCGCACTCAGCCGCAACTCGCTCCCGATGACTTACTCACCACTGTGCTTGCCGGGCTCGATAGCTCCCTGACCGCCGCTGTAAGTGCCGGCATCTCGCACGAATCCATCGTCCTCGACCCCGGCTACGGCTTCGGCAAACGCTTCGGTGAAAACTACGCTCTCCTGTCGCGCCAGGCTGAGTTGCTTTCGCTGGGCCGCCCGCTCCTCGCCGGGGTCAGCCGCAAGTCCTTTCTCGGCCACACCCTGGCCCCTCTCTTTGCCGGAACAGATGCGCCGCCCCAGGCCCGCGAAACGGCCAGCCTTGCAGCCATGGTGGCTGCCATCCTGCGCGGCGCTTCCATCGTGCGGGTACACGCCGTACGTCCGGCTGTAGAGGCCGCACGCATCGCCGATGCGGTACTGGCGGCGTCGACTTAGAGACGCCGCGAGTTAGCCCGCCAGTTAGAAGCTACTAAACGCCGTGGTTACCGTCGGATAGGCCGGTGCGTTCACAGGAGCTTTCAATGTGGCGGTGGATAGTCTCCCGGCCAGAGCTGGATTGAAGGGTACAAACCCCACACTGAAGGCCGGCGAGTTCGACTGAAGAGTGTAGTTATCCACCCCCGGAGTTGGGTTAACAAACAGAGGGTTGGCAAACAGCGATCCTTTATCTTCCCCCTGCGCCTGCCATTGCTGGAAGGTCAGCCGGGTGATCGGCGGTTGTTGTCCGCCATTCATGGGGAACTTGGGCGTCTTGAAGAATGGCTGACTAGGCTCTCCTCCAACTAAGGCCTTGTCATAGTAAATGTTGTTGTTCAGTTGAAAGTAACTTGTGCAGATCGTCTTTCCCTCGCAGTACCAATAGCCATACTGGATGGCGCCCTTGTCATAGTAAAAGATGTTTCGCTCGAGAACGATGTTGAGGAAACTCGTATCGTTGTGGCGGTCCATAATTCCCATTGCACCGTAGGCCAGGATGTTGTTGATGAACTGGTCGGGTAGCGGCGGCGGATTGGGCGGCGCTGCTCCCCACGAGTTATCGTGAAAGCTTGCGTCGGTGGTGCGATAGACAAGGTTGTTCTCAACCAGCACGTCTGCTGCTCCCGCATCCACATAGAGACCCCAGCCGCCGTAAGTCCCCGGCATGTGCACGATATCGTGAACTTTGTTATTCAGTATCTTGTTTCCGGTGTTGATGCCGGAGAGATAGTAGACGGCGCCGAGATCGCTGGTAACTCCCTGGCCTACGTTATAGATATGGTTGAATTGCACTACATCGTCGTGGGCGAAGTTACAGACATAACCCCAGTTAAAGCCAACGCCGACTCCCGTGTTATAGAAGTCGTATATCTCGTTGTGCTCCACCAGCACATTGTGCGCGTCGCCCACCAATATGGCAAAGCCCACCACGGCCACGCGACCGCCGCCCGTAATGAGGTTGTTCCCGATATAAATATGTTGTGGAACGTTCGCATCGGTATGCGCGCCGGCGCCGGAACAAACCCCCATGCCGCCTACGCGGATGCCGCCCGCGCCCGTATCCGTAATCAGTCCATCCTTGAATTGGACCAGGTATTGCGGTGCGCCCGCCGCCACGCCCGTCCCGAGGAATTCGATGCCATAGCCGCCGGTATGCTCAACCGTATCGCTCTCGAAAACCACCCCGGTCGAGTTAGTGAGAGTCATAGCTGCCGGGGTACCGTTGTCCGCCTGCCCGGAGTAATATCCGCCCTTGGGTACCTGCCAATCACTGTGCGCGAAGGTGATGCCTTGAAAGGTTACATACCTCAAGTTAGTAGCAGTGAGTATCTTTGCCAGCCGGGGGGCAACAATCGTGGTGTTAGTCAAGGTCTCGCCGCTTTTGGGTAAATAAGTAAGCACTCCGGTGGGCCGATCTAGATAGAACTGGCCTGCTACTTTAAGCGCCTCTTTCACATTTTCAAGCAGAAATGGGCGGCCGGGAATGAACCCGTGGAAAAAGCTGTCTCTGGTCAGGGTGCCGGTGCTGACAATGCGCTGCGTGGTTGTATTCACTGAAGCGACTCGCAGGTGAGGCACAGACCACGCCTGGAAATCAATCAGTTCCACATCTCCCAGGTTGGCCATCTTTGCCGGCACGCCCCCCACCACCTTCGTCGAATACGACAGCTCATTCACGGTCGTCGTACTTCCTGTTGTGCTGTATTCGCCGGTGATCCGCAGGTATCCGCTGGGCGTGGTCCGCGGCCGATAGCGACGCGCGCCATTCACCCAAAGCTGCGTAAAGTAATTCCCCACCGGCAGGGTCGTTTCCCAGGAACTGGCGGTGGCCTGCTTCCAGCCTGTGAGGTGTTGGCCCCCGCTGATCACCGGCGCTTCGCCGGGATAATTTGCATAGTGAATGGGCGTCGTGGCGGTTCCGGAGTCGTTCTGGGTGAACGTCCACGTCGACGGCAGATAGTAGACGCCGTTGCGAATCAGAACCGTTATGGTTCGCCCGCTCACGTGCGGCTTCAGCGCTTCCACAGCCAGGCGCGCCCGGTCCACGGTTCGAAAAGGTTGGGCCAAGGTTCCCGGCGCGGCATCGCTCCCATTCGTCGCGACATAGAAATCGCCCACTGTGCTTGTATTCGGACCGATCGCAGCCGGCGCCTGCGTATTGGTATTTTCGTTTTGGGCGCCCGCGGAATGGATGAGCGCAACAATTGCGAACAGAATTCCGAATCGGAGAGACCACAGGGCATGAGGAATGCATGTCTTCAAAATGGCCACGAGTCCTTTCAAGGAAAAATGTGCTCACATCTTACACCTGGACTGGCGAAGGATGAAGGCGCAAACCCACTACAGCGGTTAGATACCCCGCTCAGTCCAATGGTTTGCCGCCTCGTGAAATACTGTTAAGGATGCAGCTCGACATTTGATCGCCTGCAACAATCGCAATTGCCGCAACGCTGCGCTCGAAGTCCGGGGAATCCAAGTGAGAGATTGGGACGTTGTAATGATTACGGCCTCTTCCGCGCGCCAAGCCGAATCGTATCGCGGCGAGATTGTGCGCCGGACTCTTTCCGGGGCGCTTTCGCAGGGGACGCAGTTTATAGTCATCGCCGATCCTGGAGACAAAAGGGTGGGCAGCGGCGGAGCGACCATCAACGCTCTCGGCGTTTTGGGCAAAGACCGCGATTGGTGGAAGCAGCATCGGGCTCTGCTCATTCACTCCGGCGGCGATTCGCGCCGTCTGCCTCAGTACTCGCCTGGCGGCAAATTGTTTGGTGTGCTGCCCTCACGCACGCAGCCGCGCGGCACGACGACGGTTTTTGACGAGACGATGGCGCTGTCAAAAGCTTGGGCAGAGAGAATTCCCAATGGGCTGCTTGTGGCGTCCGGCGACGTAGTGTTGCGTTTCGACGCCACCCGCGTCGAGTGGGACCGGCCCGGCGTAACCGGCATTGCCATGAGGCTCGACGCGGAAACGGGAAGTCATCACGGTGTTTATGTGGTGGGAGCCGGGGACCAGGTCTATACGTTCCTGCAGAAGCCCACGCCGGCGGACGTCAAGGCCGCGGGCGGAATGCTCCAGGATGGGCGGGTTGCCGTTGACATCGGCTTATTGCGGTTTGACGCCGATCTAACCAGCGCGCTCACGGAACTTGCCGGTTTCAAAACCCTCCCTGCGGTCGATCTCTACGATCAAATCACCCGGGGACTGACCGGCCAGTGGCAGCCTGAGAGCGACGCAGGACTGTTTCTGCGGGAGTTGGCCCGCATTCTGCGCGGTTCTGAACGGCCCGTGGCGTTCCACTGCGCCGTCGTCGACGGCGAATTCATCCATGCCGGAACCACCCGCTCTTTCCGGACTCTGGCGGCCGGTTCGGGCGGCATTCTCGACAGCGTCATTGGCGGCGTCTGCAAGGTTGGGCATGAAGCGGTGATCCTCGAGTGCGACCTGGCCGGCCCGGTGAACGCCAGCCGCGGCGCCATCCTGCACGGCCTTACGGCCTTGACCGGGCCCGTGGAAGTCCCGGAAGACACGGTGGTTCACCAGTTGCCCGTCGAGGTGGACGGCGGCGGCTGGGTCATACGGGCCTACGGTGTAGAGGACGATCCAAAACAGGCACTCGAGGGCGCCACCTGGTTCAACCGCCCGATTTTGCAGACGCTTGCACGGCTCGAGCTCGGCAGTGACGAGATTTGGTCTGCGGCTGAACCCCCGACATTGTGGAACGCCGCGCTGTTCCCCGTCACCACGCCGGACGAGGCTTGGTCGTGTGCGCGCTGGATGATGGGGTTCCCAAGCGCATATGACGCGCACCGCTGGCGAGCGGCGAAGCGCCTGTCGTTGGCCCAGAGCGCCGGCTCGGCCGACGGGAAAGCCCTGGCCGAAGCGCGCAACCACCGCTTGCAGGGCATTTGGCTGGATACTGCCGTCGAATTGGCGCAGTCCGGCGCCGATTTACGCCCTTTGCTGGCCAACCTGCCGGGCCTGGCTCCGGCCGCGGCGGCGGGACGCGCATTGCGGGCGCATGCCGAGCAGTTGCGCAAAGGGAATCCGGACGGTCTGACTCAAGCGGCCAGCCTCATGATGCAGGCGGCTCGCCTGCTTGAGAGGGCGGGGATCGAGCAGGAGGCCGACCAAGCGGAAGCTGAAGCCTTCATTTGCATTCAAGATGCGGTGCGGGCGGGAATCGCCGGGGATGTCGAGCAGGCCCCTTCGCCCTGGCGATTCGAAGAGGTTCACGTCTCTGCCGCGCCGCGTATTGATTTCGGCGGCGGCTGGTCTGACACTCCGCCGTTTTGTTTCGACTGGGGCGGAACGGTGCTCAATTGCGCGCTCGAAATCAATGAGACCTACCCGATTCAAACGCAAATCCGGCGCATTCACGAGCCTGTGATCCGCTGTGTTGCCGACGGGCATGACGCGGTAACCGAGTATCGAAGCGCGGAAGAGCTGCTCGAGCCCTGCGCCCCTGGGTCGGTCTTCTCGATTCCACGCGCGGCTATGCAATTGCACGGCATTCCAGTACCAGGCCGTAGCCTCCAAGACACCCTGCCTCAACTCGGCGGCGGAATTGAAATCCGCTGTCAGGTTCAGTTGCCCATCGGCTCGGGTCTGGGCACCAGCAGCATCCTGGCCGCCACCGTAATCCGCGCGCTCGCAGTCATGTCTGGACGCCCCCTCAGCGATCATGCTCTGTCCCAAGCGGTCATGCAGCTCGAGCAGCGAATGACCACCGGCGGCGGGTGGCAAGATCAAGCCGGCGGCATCTTCCCGGGCGCCAAACTGCTCATTACCGGCCCCGGTTTGCGGCAGCGCATCCGCGTACAGCCAGTCATCTGGAGTGCGGACCGCCAAACGGACTTCTGCCGGCATCTGGTGCTCTACAACACCGGCATTCAACGAATGGCCAAGAATCTACTCCGCCAAGTAGTCTCCCGCTATCTGGCGCGGGAAACGGCCACCATCCAAGTCCTGCACAGCATCAAGACCTTGGCCGTGGAAATGTCCTACGCCATGGCCGAAGCTGATTGGAAGCACTTGGGCGAGTTGATGGACCGCCACTGGCAATTGAACCAGGTGCTGGACCCGCACACCGCCAACGCGCCCATCAATGCAATCCTCGATCGCGCTCGCCCCTGGATCCACGGAGCCAAGTTAGCGGGGGCAGGCGGAGGCGGATTTCTTATGCTACTGGCCCGAGACCCGGAAGCGGCTGCCGGTTTACGACTCGCACTTTCCCATGAAGCCCAAGGCAATTTCGTGCCGTATCGCATAGCCGAGGAGGGCCTTCGCGTCCAGACCATCGATTAGAGCATTTCTCATGTTGGTGTAGAGCGGCTTTGAAAGGGCACGGCTTCAGCCGTGCCGCAAGATCCGGAAAATAAGCTTAGGGCTTTAGCCCCGGAGGGAATATTGCACTATCAAGAGGGATGCTCTAGAGCCGCTACCCGGTTATTGCTTTTCCGAGGCCAGGTAAACAACTACCCCGC
>ODAK010008086.1_pt1 | contig 10558 bp, 14 predicted proteins | sample 1539591 | NCBI WGS metagenome assembly ODAK01 (sample SAMEA3539303, study PRJEB22396) | soil metagenome | biome: tundra; feature: field; material: soil | place: USA | collected 2010-05 | depth 0.15 m | reverse complement strand
CGCATCCGCGCCGAGCGGGCGGTTAGCTCAGTTGGTTAGAGCGCCTGCCTTACAATTATTCCGACAACGTATGCAGTAAGGCGCAGTAAGTGCGCAAACGCCAGTAAATACGCGGCTTCCAGAGAGTCCGCGCACTTCCTGCCATTTCTTGCAACTTACTGCTATCGGCGTTAAACGGGGCCGCTTTGTGGATGATTTTGTGGACGATTCTCTTGACACGCGCGAACACTGGGTTTAGAGTGCGGGAAAGTGAGCAATATTGCTCACTTTTTGCCGGATAAACTCACGCGAACGCCACGGAAAAAGCCGTGCGGGCTCTCTCCGTGGCTGACCAATCGCCTGTTAGGAGGCATAATGGCTTCTTCCATTTTATCGCCCTGCGATCTGGAATACAGCAAATTCACCGATGACAAGATTTCCTCCCAAGTAGCCCGCGGACTCGCGCGGATGGAGGACCACTTAGAGGCGGACGACGGCATCGTCGAAGAGTACGCCGCGGACTTTCTCAACTGCTCGCACGCCCTGGAGTTTCTGGAGGCTCTGGAGGAGGACAATGCCGATCGCGAGTACCTGCTGGCCGCCTTTGCCGCCCGAATGTTCCTGGCGGGCAAACTGAGCCGCAATGGTCACCATTGGCTGCCCGCGCAGCCGGAATGATCCAACGGCAACCGGCCTGGTCAAAAAGGGGCAGGGAAGGCGCTCGCCGGAGGCATGAAGGCAGGGGAAGGCGGGCCAAAAGGTGACGCCGTTAGGGTGTCGGATCTGGGATCTCACCATCACCTAAGGTCATCCGCAGTGTCGCAGCGATCTCCTTGTTCGTCTCTTCCTCGATCACACGGCGCTTCTGCTCATCGGTCAAGTTTGTGCGTTTGTTAACGTTGTCGGCTATTCTCCGGCGAATTGCATCATGCCAATCTTTCTCTTTCATAATTCCCCCAATCAGATGAACGATAACACGCCGCGCGTAAAAACAAAGGGATCCCTTACTTCAATGCGAACACTGGTTTCGTTTGAAAAGAACTCTGCGACGCTCATCAAAAACGTTTGCTATAAATATAAAGTAACCCCCATCCCCTCATACACTTACGGATACTATAGTAAGTCGCTAGACGTTAAGGACATGACAGAGAAAGCGAAGCCTTGCGGGTGCTACAGGCCGGTATGCGGTTCGAGTCTCTCGTTGGACGATTGACGGGGGGGGCCGAGTCACACGCGCGCGTCTCCCGTCCAGCCATTTGACAACGCTCAGCCAGGGATTGCGCCAGGATGCGCTAAGGATCGCGAGTTGAGTGCTTGGTGATGGTGTAGGCTCACCGATCACTCTGCGGCGCAGTGAGCACTAGGCCCTGTAGCTATGCGATGCCAGTACACCGCGCCGTGCTCGTCAAACTCAGTCCGCACTCGGATGCGCCAGCGATGGAGTAACGACTCCGGCACAAAGTGTGTGTTAGCGTGCTGCACAACCCATCTCCGCAGTTCCTGCGATGCCGGCCAAACTGACTCGCGGCCAACGAGTCCCAGCCGCTCAACCTCCAGCTCAAACAAAGTTGGCGGCGCATACTTCTGCCGCTCGTGGGTCTGCGCGAACGCACAGCGGTGACAGTACGCGCGGCCACCCTGTCGGGCTGTCCTGATCTGCGATTCTTTGAAGTTATTTAGAGGCTGCGCGATCTCGTCTACGCAGGATGGTCCGCTGCAGTGGAGCAACGCGTCTTCCATCAGGCCCTCGAATCGAGAAGAAACGCGGCCGGTACCCAATGATAAGTTCCCGGCCGCGCCCACCGTTGGCGAAAAAGGGAGAAGCCAAACGCCAGGTGTCGGTGTAAACTCCGGGGCTGACTTGAGCAGGTTCTCTCGTTGTCCGCCCCTGGTTAGTAAGTCAATAGAACGACTCACGAAATCGGATGGCGAAGCACTTGGAATGCGTTGGTGTCGAGCACCTGCGAATCGGTGCGTAGGAAACTTTGGAACCCGCACTGGTGCTGGAGCATGTAAATCTCCGATTGCCGCGCGAGTTCGATACCTACCACATCACGAATGCAGAAAAAGTCAAAATTTCCAAACACCATGCTGACATTCCCGGCGCCGATTCCGCTTACCCCGTATTGAGCATAATGCCAGGGATAGCCGAGAATTTTGTCGGGGTCGCCTTGTGTTAGCATCGGCCAAACCGGGCGCCCGACTTTATCTTTGCAGGTTCGCAGGAAGTCAATTGTGCTTTGTACGGCGAGGAATGACGCGCCGGGCCGATACGCCGGATCGAGCGCGGTTATAAGGGCGCACAAATCATCAAAGCCCACGCTATTGAGGGCCGTCGAAACGCCGTCCACGGAATAGTTGCCCACGGCGTTGACGATGTTGCCTGCAGTGACGATTGCGGGGGTCAATCCCGTGGGCTGCCCCGCAGCTGTGGCAGTCGCATAGGCCGTTTCGGTGATGCGTGACAGCCGGAGCGAGAAGGCTTTGAGCAACACGTTTTCGAGATTGAAATTCGAGTCGCCAAGCAGTTGTATGCTGAGAAGGATCTGCTTGGAAGATGCCAAGTAACTTTCCAACACGGATTCACTGACGCTCGTGGGATTTTGCTGCGCTACTGGCCCGGTCCCTTCAGCAACCCATCCGCCTTCCTGGGCGGTGTCGTCAAGGAAGGGGTAATGCAACGGTTGGCCGTTGCCAGTCGTCACGACCTGGCTGATCGCCCGGAGGCCGCCAATTCCTTTCATGCGCTCGATAATCTTATTCTCGAAATCTATCGGTGCCAGGGTTACGCCATTCGCGCTGGGCGAACTGCCAAGGCCGCTATAGGTGCGCTTCTCAAGCCCGGCGAGCATCTCCTCGTGGACTGTCTGGTCGGTTCGCGGGGAAAGTGGATTCGTGTAGCAGTGCATCTCTCCCAAGGCGGCGCCCACCTGGCCTGTTCTCAGCCAATACTCTACGTCGCGCGCGTACTCCTTCGAGCGCCGAAGCTCTTGGGCTCGCGTCTCACTTGCCGGCGAACTATCCACGCCGCGGAATGCGGGCCGAGGCTCTTCCTTGAACTTGGCGATCGTCTCGCGCTGACGGATCTCCTGTTGAAGCAGTTTCTGGCTCTCGTCCAGCGAGTTCCACCGCTCCAGCAGTGCCCCGGACATCTTCTGCCCACGGGGGATTTGATCTGCGACGTGCGTCATCTGCGCCACGATTGACTTATGTTCTGCGCGTAATTTTTGTACCTGGGAGGTGGACATATTGCGGACTTCCTTTTCGCCAGGGCAGCCTAACTCGGCCAGCCCGAAGCAGCTCGCGCCTTAAAAGGCGACGAGGTTCCGGAGTCCTCCGTTTTGGGGGCGGAAGATTCCCGAACTCACCCCATTGTACCCGTGCGTCTATGAGTTGTCTATACGCATAAGTGTACTAGAGCCGTAGACTGTCGCATCGCCGTTACTTCGACCATCCACCTTGAGGGCTGGGGAGGGCTGCTACTGTAACGGCCCTGCGGCGCCGCGAGGGTGCCGTGGCCGCTGCGTCGGCTGCCATCTTGTCTCGGATCTCAGCCTCTTTTTTGTTGCGCTGGTCAAGGTCTGCCCGCGACGGTGCGGCCCAATCTGCTTGCGGAGGCAGCACGTCAACCGTGGGCGCCTTGCGGGGCGCTGGCGGCTGCGCGCCGCTCTCGGGGTCGTAGAGTTCGATGTTTGAGCAGCGAGCGGTCAAAATTCGGACGGTTTCGACCTCGGGACAGAGGCCAGGCGTCACGATCTGCCCGGTAACGAAGACTGGCACGCCGCTACAATTCAGGAGCGCCGAAACTCCATCAGCCGTGTAACCTAAATCTACGATCGCGCCGCCCGCGGCGAGAATCTTCCTGGCTTCGCCTATCGAAACCGCGGAAACTTCCATTACTTCCAACGGGTGCCCTTGAAAATCGGCCCATCCGCGGAACTTCTTTGTTGTTTTTGTCGATCCCATTTTTGCGTTTTCCCTTCGTAGAAATATTGTTCGTTTCTCCGGGCTTCTAACCCTGAGACATTTCGATCATCACTGCCAGTTCGATATAGAACGAGTCGAAGGCTTCGAGTTGATTGCCTTCCGCGACTAGCCGCCCCACGATACGAGTCCAGATTTTTCGAGCCGCGGCCTTGAAGTAGGGCGGGCACGCCGTCCCGCCGCGGTCGTTATCCGTTGGAAAGTAGGTGAAATGTTTAAAGAACCGCGGCTTCGATGCCACGGCCAGAGTCTCCGGCGAGAAGCTCCGAACCAGTTGCTCCAACCACCATTTGGCGGGCTGCTCCTCGTGGTCGAAGCCTGGGAAAGCCTTAGCGATGGCCGCGGCGAGCTTGGCCCTTGCCCGTTGACGTTCCTCGGCCTCTTGCCGCCGCCGCTGTTCGAGACGCTTGGGATGAAGCACACCGGCGCCACTAACTTCCATTTCTGCTACTGATTTTTTGCGACTCAAAGTTCTGCTCCTCTCTTAGTGCGGCATGATTCGCACGTTGTTAATCCTGATTTTTCGCGATACAACGCATAACTGCCGCAGACCGGGCAGCGCGGCAGAGTCCGCGGGGCCGAGGCTTGAACGCTTTGCGGCAGATCAGGCATAGTCCGGGGGTACTCCGTTGTAAAAATCACGAACCATCTGATCAATCCTGTTTCCGTACATGCCCGACTCAAAGCGCTCTATGAGGTAATGCCGCTCTGGGCCGTAAAAGTTGAACGCCTTGGGAGTGAATCTCATGTAGCTCGGCAAGCCTTTTTGCGAGAAGATAAACGCCATCGTTCCCCTGACGACCTTTTCCTCGCCATCCTCCTCGATCGCTTTCTCAATGGCTTTTTGGTGTTTGGGCGGCAGGTTGTGACCCGCCAGGTGCTTGTTACCGGGATAGAAATGCCCGATCCGATCTACCAGTGCTTTGAGCCTTTGTTTTCGCTCTTGCTCTTGATCTTGAGAAGTGTGGGGCGAGACAGTCGGGTTTACGGTTTTATCTTCTGCCCTTCTTTTAACTTCAAATGGAACCTTCTCTGTGAACTCAGTTGACCCAACTCCGGAACTCACTTCACTTTCGTCGGAGGGTAAAACATCGTTCAGTTCACTTTCCTTAGGTGACGAATGTGAAGCCAGTTCACTTTCGTCGGCTCGCGCTCTTTTAAGAATTGCGTCTGCGTCCAACTGATACCTGTTGATCGCTCGCTTGCGCTTGCTCTGCCATTCCTTTTTCCACGTTAAGAGTCTTAGAGTGTCGCGCAGATACTTCAGGGCATGGCTGACCGCCGTATTACTGAGCCCCCCGACTCCCACATCAACTTCTCGTAGGACGGAAAGCACCAGCCATCCTGTCCAGCATGGCTTACCAGTACCAACAGAATGAGCTTCTGCGACGGGTGCGCGGTTTTAACTGACCGGGCAGCGTGCTGCCACGCTTGAGGCTTAGGCATAGGTCGCCCCGGATTCCTCCGCGGCGAGGAGTTCGGCAGCCATGGCGAGTTCTGCGTCGGACAGGGCCTGGAGCAACTTACCTTGCGCCCTGCGCGTGATTGTTCCCGTCTCAATCGAAAGTCTTCGTAAGGCAACCACCTTCGAGACGACCGCTTTTACATTCTCCATCGACATCTTTTCCATAATTTCCTTCCCCGCTGCAAGGGCCTACGCCCGCGCCTCGGCAGTTGCTTCCCCGTGACCCTTGGGCGCCGCCTTCTTTCGGCCGCCACCGAAGCCCACCAATTCAACCCGTTCCACTTCGCTCCGCGGGACCAATCGCCGGCCAGCCAAACAAACCGTTCGAAGATCCGCGCGCTTGGCGGCGCGCACGAGAGTATCGCGCGAGACGCCCCAACGCTTTGTTAGCTGCCCGAATCCAAATAGCGCCTGTTGTTCCATTTCTGAGTGCTCCTGATGCCGCAAGATTCAGCTTGACAATGCTCCGTACAGTTTCTATTATGATTACGAAGATGTTGTCAGTCAACTGTGTAAAGAAACAACATCCGTAGAATATCCGAAGAAGGTGCGTTATGAGAAAACAGGCCTCTGAGGTTAGGCAGCCGTTTCAGTTCAGTTGGGAAGTACCTGAAGGCGGCTACAGGTGCGAGCTTGGCTCTGCAATAGACGCGCCGCGGGGCGCAAAGCCAGAACTGATGCTGGTCGAGCCCGCTCCTATGGGTGTCTCCAGAATGGTCCGCAGATACCAGCCCTTAAACGAGGAGACGGGACTCTTTCGCGAGTTCGCGCAAATCAAGGAAACCCCCGAGGGCGTCATTGATTTTGCGAATAAGTACGGGGCCTTGGGCGGCGACAAACTCCCGCAAAGGGTGAGAATTCCTAAAATCGACGCAAAAGGGCAGCCGCACTACGAGGGCGAGCCCATTACCGCCTGGCACGAAGAGATCGTTTCAATGCGGAGACTGTTGCAGCTTTGGGATGATCCAATCGGAAAGCGAGAAATCACTTTCAGGACGAGGACCACGCCCGAGCCCGAGAACATTTGGGCGGAGTGGTCTTCCGGTTCTGAAATAGTTGTGTCCGGCATCTTTGATCCAGATACCTATGAACGATTCAAGGACAAGCCGGCAGGGGTCGCAGAGTCCTACCTGAGAACGAAGGTGAACGCGAAACTACAGGAGCACCCCTCCACTGGCAAACTCATGTATGAGAGAACTGACCGACTCGGGCTCTTTATCGTGCCCGACAGTTTGATCTCAGCACTTTGGTTACAGTTCGCCTTTGCGATCGACGGAGCCCGGAAATACCGAAGCTGTATGAACTGCAAAAAATGGTTTGAGGTTGGCGGAAGTGTCCGCCGAGCAGATGCGAGAATGTGCGGCAACAATTGTCGAGCAGCGTTCGCCTACAGCAAGAAAAAGAAGCAGCAGGGAAGAGGCAGAAGGAGGAACAGACCGTGAGGAAAAACCGCAGAGATGGACTCTACCGCCGAAACAAGGGATTGTTTGCATTCCGCTATAAGGTAGACGGCGCATGGCGCGAGAAAAGCACTGGCACAGCCAACCGCGACGATGCCGTGAAAGTCAGACGGGAGTTTCTAAACAACGTCGCGGAAGGTTTGTTGCCAACGGATAAGGCGACCTGGACCGTAGAGCAAGCGTGCACACGATGGGTTGACCAGCACGCCGCACATATCGCCCCTGGGAAAAACCAGCGCAACGAGAAGTCATTCCTTCGGCAACTGGTCCGGCGGTTGGGAAATGTGAAACTCAAGAGCATCACGCTGGACACGCTGAAGGATTACCAGACTTCCCGCCGCAGGGAAGTGGGGGAGCGCGCCGTCAACGTCGAACTGCGGATTCTGATTCGCACGATGCGGGAAGCGAATTTGTGGACCCGGCATCTTGAGGACAATTACAAGCGACTGACGGAGCCCGAGTCCGATCTCGGCCGAGCCCTGACGCCCGAAGAGTTGGCGAGGTTAGAAACCAATGCCGCCAGCAAGCCAGCATGGGAGGTTGCGCTCTGCGTCCAGCAACTCGCCGCCAATACCGGCTTGCGCGGCTGCGAGATCAAACGACTCCGCATGGGAAACGTGGACCTGGAGAATCGGCGCCTAGAGGTTAAACGTGAAGGCACGAAGACGAATGCCGGAGCGCGGCGCGTCGAGTTGAATCAGGCCGCATTGTCGGCCGTTTCGAGACTCTACCGGCGCGCTCAAAAGCTCGCCGCGTGTGCTCCTGAGCATTACCTTCTGCCGGCGGACTTGAGCCGACACACAAAGACCACGGATCCGCTGCGAGGCGGGCGCGGGTTCGACCCGACACGCCACCAGGAATCGTGGGCCACGGCATGGGGGAAGTTACGCGCCGCGGCTGGGCTCCAGGGTGTCGGCTTTCATTCAATGCGCCACACTTTTGTTACACTGATGGCAGAGCGGGGCACGCCCCTGCCTGTCACTATGAGCCTTGTGGGGCATATGTCGGCCAGGATGACGCGACACACACGCACATATCCGGGAATGCCGCGCGCGAGGCGGTCGAGAAGCTGGATCGTCCGCAGTTTGTGGACGTTTTTGTGGACGATTCCCAGAACGCCCCAGACGATGCGCCTAAGATGTTGAATTAAAAGCGTGGGCGGTTAGCTCAGCTGGTTAGAGCGCCTGCCTTACAAGCAGGAGGTCGCAGGTTCGAGTCCTGCACTGCCCACCATTCATACTCAAGCTATTCATGCGGTTAGGAGCACTGTGCTGTTGTTGTCTTGAGGCAACGATTCACCGCTGTGCCTAGAATTGTGCCCACCTAGCCGCTCCATCGCTTCTAGGACGGCATCCTCAGATGGGTGGACGTACCGCGCTGAGATTGCAATCGAACTGTGTCCGGCGACGCGGGCGAGTGTCCAGACATCGCAACCGGATTGGCCCAAGCGAGTGAGGAAGGTGTGCCGGAGCGAGTAGAGAACAAACGGACGCACCTTCGACAGCTTTAGCGCCTTGCTGTGCTGCTTCTTGAGGGTGGACGGTTCAATGTGTCCGCTCTTGGTTGGCGCGGGCCACACGTAGCCCTCAGATGGCCTTCCAGAAGCCTCCCAGCGCGTCTCTAGAGTGTGCCGGACTCTTGGAGTCATGGGAAGTACGCGCCGCGCTGCTTTCGTTTTCCCGTGTGTTACCGGCAACGTTCCATTGCGGCCATTCACCCAAGTAATCGAATCCCACAGCAGCCTGTAGCATTCTTCCGGGCGAAGGCCCGTGTCCACCAGCACGGTTGCGACCTCAGACAGCAACGAGTTCGCCGATGCCAGATACCGGGCTTCCTCTTCCGGTGTAATCACCCGCTCCCTGTGCGATTCGCCGGATAGCATCCTGACCTTTGGCGCCCTCTCAAGCTCACCCCATTCCTCAGCAACTCGAAGGACACGCCGCAGGATTCGAAGCGAAGCATTCACTGTCGCCACCTTCATGCCCTCCGCTTGCCGATGACTGGCAAAATCGGCGATCGGTTCGGTGGTGATCGCATCTAAGGTAAGGCTCGCAAGAGGAGAATAAGCCTGAATCGCCATGAGCCCAACTCTGTAGAAATCGCGCCAAGTCTTCAGCGAACTACTGGATTCTGCCCACGGAGCAAAGCGTTTTCGGCAAAACTCGCCCAGCAACATCACAGATTTCTTTTCGCGGATTCCCACCTCTCCCTTCGCGAGCGAGGTGCGGTGTGCCGCTTCCATCTGGCGAGCAACCCTATCGTTACCCTGTTTGGTGGACTCCCGCACAAGCTCGCCTTTCCACATGAACTTGTACCAATACACCCCGCAAGAGCCCCGCGTGCCGCACCTGCTGCAGCTGGAACGATTGTTCACTTCCGGGCCTTTCTTGTCGCAACCACGCTTGAATATGCTCATTTCGTTCCTCCGATTTTGTCCTGTGGGGCCGCTTTTCGCTTTCGATTTTCACCGGCTGTCGTCTGTCGGCTCCTGTGGGCTCGAACAGCTTCAAGGTGAGCACAACCCTCACTGCAGTACTTCCTCTCGTGCCCAGAGGTGCGCTTAAAAGGAGGTGCGTTGCAATCGGGCCTCGCGCACTCTCTAAACTCAAGACCGTCGAGCATGTCGATCTGAATTGTCGCGAGAATCGCGTCGAGGGCGTAAGGAACAGTGATAACTGCATACGGCCGACTACTTGAGTCGTACTCTATGGTGAAGCGCATGGCGAAGTTCAATGCTGTCCGAAGCTTGAACTTGCCGTATTGCTTTTCCAGCGTTTGCCAGTCTTGCCGTGGGGTTAGCAATAATTTCCGCACAAAGTCTCGCCACTGTTCGAGGTAATCCCACCCAATTGGGTTTCCTTCTTCGGCCTCGGCCATAAGGCTCGCGATTCTCACCTCTGAATCTTGCGCTGCACTGCCTGTTAGAACCCCGCGTTCCGCGAAACAGCCGTACTTGTGAGCGAAAGATTCCAGGTCTAGACCGCCTGCATCTGGCGACATTAGGAAGTCACTCCGGAGTGTCCATGGATTGATGGCATTCTCAGGAGCGCGATTCCGCTGCTCTTTGCTGAAATCGAACCTCAAGTATTCCGCGCCTCGCTTGCTCTTCACGCGATACTTACCGAACTGTGGCCAAAAGTTCACGCGAAGAGGAAGAACGAGTTTTTTATTTTCATGTGACATGATTTGTGACTTGTAACAATCTCTCCAAAGCAATAGTGTCACATACATGAGACAGCAAATCAAGAGAAAAATTTGCAAGACGAGAAACGAGGAAAACTGAAATTGAGTCTTGAACAGTTGTTGTCGGTCGAACAAGCCGCTCAAAAGCTGGGCGGTATCAGCAAATGGACTGTCTACGCATGGTTGTCGTCGGGCAGACTCCAACGCACCAAGGTCGGAAGCCGCACTATGCTTCGCGAATCTGAACTGGCTCGGTTCGTAGAAGACGAGAATCGAGAGAAGGAGTAGCGGTATCTATGACGACCCATCCCCCGGCGGAGACCACCACCGCCTCGATGCTGCTGGCGGGGCAAGCGTACAGTGCTGGCGCGTTTCTCTTTCACAAAACTTCAGAGCGGTGCAGCACAGCAGTGAGCACACCTAAGAACCGACCGTTCAAGAAATTCTTCTGCGACAGGCCCGAAGTGTTCCTGCTTCCGCCGGCCGC
>ODAK010008084.1_pt1 | contig 10559 bp, 10 predicted proteins | sample 1539591 | NCBI WGS metagenome assembly ODAK01 (sample SAMEA3539303, study PRJEB22396) | soil metagenome | biome: tundra; feature: field; material: soil | place: USA | collected 2010-05 | depth 0.15 m | reverse complement strand
TGGCGACCCGCGAGAAGCGGTCCGAGCGCACGAACGCCTCGCGTGCGTCGGCGATCACGACCTGATAGCCGGCCGAGCCGGCGAGCGCGGCCACGGCCGCCGAGTAGTCGATCGCGCCGACCAGCACGAGCGTCGGCGGGGTGCGGAAGACCTGGAGGTGCACGGTCAGTCCGCTGCCCAGCGCCTCGCCCGCCTGCCCGTAGTGGCGCAGCGCGCTCGTGCCGCGTTCGCTGAGCGCGGTCAGGTCGCGCGCGACGCTGTGATCGAGCAGCTCCGGGCCGTGCAGGCCACCGCGCACGCGGCCCTCGATAACGGCGAGCTTGACGCCGGGCTGCGGGCCGTCGACGAGCGTCGCGATCCCCGCCGTCAGCGAGCGCGCCGCCGCGTCGAACGCCTCCGCGCAGACCGCGCGTGCCTCTCCGCGCAGCTCGTGGACGAACACCTCGACGGTGCCGCCGCACATCAGGCCGACCTCGTGTGCCGCTTCGTTGGTGACGCCGTAGCGCAACGTCCGCGGCTGCTCGTCGCCGGCGAGGATCTCCAGCGCGTTGACCACGACGTCGCTCTCCACGCAGCCGCCGGTGATCGAACCCTCGATCGCGCCGTCGGCGTCGATCAGCATGAACGCCCCCGGCGCGAACGGCGAGGAGCCCTCGGCGTCGACCAGCAGGGCGCAGACGATCCGGCGCTCGTCGGCCAGCCAGCGCCGGCCGATCGAGAGCTGCTCATCGATGACGCTCATCGCATTCTCCTAATGCTCGGTTGGTTGGCCCGCGATCAGAGCGAGCGCATGAGGTAGCGCGTCCGCGATCGCCGCGGCGGTCTCGGCGATGCTGCGCGGGTTTCCGGGAAAGTTGACGATCAGCGTGGCGCCGCGAATCCCCGCAAGCCCGCGCGACAGCATCCAATGCTTGGTGTGGGGACGCGAGGCTTCGCGCATCGCCTCGGCGATCCCGGGCACCTCGCGCTCGATGACGGCGCGCGTCGCCTCGGGGGTCTCATCGCGCGGAGCGACGCCCGTGCCACCGGTCGTGAGCACCAGCGCACAGCCGTCGACGTCGCTGAAATGCCGCAGGCGCTGCTCGATCAGCGGGCGATCGTCGGCGACGATCTCCCGCGCGGCGATCTCGCCGCCGATCTCCCGCGCGAACTGCTCGAGGCGGTCGCCGCTGGCGTCGTCCTCGCCGCTCGCCGCGCGCGAGGTGCTGACGGTGAGGATCGCGACGCGCAGCGCTCACGCCTCCTCATCGAGGCGCCAGTCGTGGCGCCCACCGGTCTTCTCGAGCAGCACGACCTCTTCGATGGCAATCCCGCGCTCGAGTCCCTTGACCATGTCGTAGACGGTCAGCGCGGCGACGGAGCAGGCGACCATCGCCTCCATCTCGACGCCCGTCTGCGCCGCGACCGCGACCTCGGAGGTCAGCTCCACGAGCCCGCCCTCGACGTCGACGCTGGCCTGCACATCGACGAAGCTGAGGGCGATCGGGTGCGCCAGCGGGATCAGCGCGGCGGTCTGCTTGGCTGCCAGGATGCCGGCGAGCCGGGCGGTGCCCAGCACCTCGCCCTTGGGCGCGTTGCCGGCGGCGATCGCCGACGCGGTCTCGACCGACATGCGAAGCCGCGCCCGAGCCCGCGCACGCCGCTCGCTGACCGCCTTGGCACCCACGTCGACCATCCGTGCGTTGCCGCCGGCGTCGAGGTGGGTGAGGCGCCCCTCGCTCATTGTTCGCTCGGCACCCTGTCCGCCTCCCCGGCCACCCAGCGCGCCTCGCCGCGGTCAACCTCCTGCTTCCAGATCGGCGCCTGCGCCTTGATCCGGTCGATCAGCTCGCGGGCACCCGCGAAGGCTGCCTCGCGGTGGCCGGCGGCCACGGCGACGACCACTCCCGGCTCCCCCAGCGCGACGCGACCGACGCGGTGCTCGGCGGCCGCCGCTTCGAGACCGTGACGCTCGACGCACTCGCTGGCGATCCGCGCGATCTCCTGCTCGGCCATCTCGCGGTAGGCCTCATAGTCCAGGAACTCGACGTCGCGGACCGTCCCCTCGAAGGTGACGATCGCTCCCGCGCTCGCGCAGCGCACGAGGTCGGTCACGCGCGCGGCGACGATCGGCTCCTCGCTGACGCGCACGTGCGGTCCCGCGCCGCCGCTGACCGGCGGCAGCAGCGCCAGCTCGTCGTGGGCATGCAGCGTCGTGTCCGCGCCGACCAGCTCGCGATTGACCGCCATCCGCACCGGCAGCCGAGCGAGCAGCTCACCGAGCGGTGGGCCCTGCGCGAGCTCGGCGAGCGCGTCCGCCACCGTGGCGCCGTCCGCGAGCACGGCCTCGATCGAGTCGGCACCGGCGCGCTCGCGCAATTGGGCGAAGAGTCGAATCCGCACCACCATGCAACCAGCCTACCCCCCGGCGGCCGCGAGCTCTTCCGGGGTGTTGATGTTCAGGCACAGGCGAGCCGGGTCGCCGAAGGGCTCGAGCTCGGCCTCGGCGAGAACCCGTGCGCCCAGCGCGCGCGCGACCTCGCGCATCGGGGCCTCGGTCGCGAGCTGCGCCTCGAGCTGATCCAGCAGTGAGGAGCTGTAGCGCCCGAGCAGCGGCTGGATTCGCCCGCCGGCAGCGGCGACCGCGAACGGCGCATCCAGCGCCGACAGCCAGGCCAGCAGCTCGCCGTTGAGGAACGGCATGTCGCAGGCGCAGACGACCACGGCCGGCTCCGCCACGGCGCGCAGCCCGGCCACGATCCCGCACAGCGGGTGATGCGGGGCGGCGGGCTCGAACACCAGGCGGCAGTCCAGCGGCGGCAGCATGGAGTCCCGCTTCGCCACGACGACGGGCTCGAGCCCCCCGGCGCGCACCGCGTCGAGCACGTGCTCGATCAGCGGGCGTCCGGCGAGCAGGACGCCGGCCTTCGCGCCGCCGAGACGGCTGCCGCGCCCGCCGGCCAGGACGACCGAGATGCCCATCGCGCTATCGTCGCTTGATCATGCAACGTTCGCAACTGCTCGACGGCCACGGTCGCGCGATTGGCGATCTGCGCCTGTCGGTGACGGACCGCTGCGGTTTTCGCTGCCAATACTGCATGCCCGCGGAGGGCATGCGGTGGCTCCCGCGCTCGGAACTGCTGACCTTCGAGGAGATGCAGCGCCTCGTCAGCGTGCTCGTCGAGATGGGCGTCCGCGATGTCCGCCTGACCGGCGGTGAGCCGCTGGTGCGCCGCGAGCTGCCGCGGCTGGTCGCGATGCTGGCGGCGATCCCGGGCCTGCGCGAACTGGCGTTGACGACCAACGGCTACCAGCTCGAGCGCGACGCCGAGGCGCTGGTGTCGGCCGGCGTGACGCGCTTCAACGTCTCGGTCGACTCGCTGCAACGCGAGCGGTTCAGCGAGATGACGCGCCGCGACGCACTGGACAAGGTCCTGCGCGGCCTCGAGGTGCTCGCCTCGTTCCCCGAGGCGCACCCGATCAAGGTCAACGCCGTCGCGATGCGCGGCTTCACCGAAGCGGAGGTGATTCCGTTCGCGCGGTTCGCTCGCGAGCACCCCTACGAGGTCCGCTTCATCGAGTTCATGCCGCTGGACGCCGACCACGCATGGACGCCCGACGACGTGCTCACCGGTGAGGAGATCCGCGCAGCGATACACGCGGTGTTCCCACTCGAGCCCGAGCCCCGCAAGCCCAGCGCGACGGCCCGCACCTATCGCTTCGCCGACGGCCGCGGCCGGATCGGCTTCATCAACCCGGTCTCCGAGCCGTTCTGCGCCGACTGCAACAGGATCCGCGTGACCGCCGAAGGCCAGCTGCGGACCTGTCTGTTCTCGTTGCGCGAGACCGACCTGCGATCAGTGCTGCGCGGCGGCGGCGACGACGATGAGCTCGAGGCGGTGCTGCGCGACGCCGTGTGGCGCAAGGAGCTCAAGCACCACATCGGCGACCCCGGCTTCGTGCAGCCGGCCCGCACGATGTCGGCGATCGGCGGTTAGTCCGATCGGGAGCTTCGCGTGTGCCGCCGCGCGGGTCTGCGTAGCGGCTCTCGGCTCGGCCCCTACAGCAGCTCGACCAGCACCTGCGCGCCGGCAGCCAGCACACCGTCACCGGCCGGGACGATCGCGAACGCATCCGCGCCGAGCAGCGACGTCAGGATGTGGGAGCTCTGCGGCCCGGTCGTGATCGCGTGCCAGCCGTCGGGGTGCAGCTCGATCCGGCAGCGCACGGCCTGCACGCGTGACGGCTCGCGTTCGCAATCCTCGTCGAGCGTGGCAACTGTTCGCGCGCGCTGCGGGCTCTCCCCGGCAAGCGCCTGCAACGCCGGCCGCGCGAACAGCAGGAAGGTGACCAGCGAGGACACCGGGTTGCCCGGCAGCCCGAAGACGAGCGTCGCGCCGCGCGTCCCGAACGACAGCGGCTTGCCCGGCTTGAGCGCCACGCCGGCGAAGCGCCGCGTGACGCCGAGGCTTTCCAGCACGTCGCTCACGTGGTCGTGGCGGCCAACCGACATGCCGCCGGTGATCACGGTCACGTCCGCGTCCAGCGCGCTGGCGATCGCCGCGCGGATCAGCGCGGGATCGTCGCGCGCGTGCGCCACGGAGACCGTGCGGCCGCCAGCGCGCTCGACCAGCGCCGGGATCACGTAGGCACCCGAGTTGCGCACCGCGCCGGGCACCAGCGGCGCGTCGACGCCGACCAGCTCGTCACCGGTCGTCACGACGGCGACGCGCGGACGCGAGCCCGCAAGGACGCTGGCGCGACCCACCGACGCGAGCACGCCGAGCTCCGCGGGACCGATTCGCACGCTCGGCTCGAGCACGAGCGCGCCGGCTCGCACGTCGTCCCCGGCGTGGCGCAGGTCGCGGCCGCGCTCGACGCTCACGAGCAGCTCGACGGCCCCGTCCTGGCGCCGCGTGTCCTCGACGCGCACGACGGCGTCCGCCCCCGCCGGGATCACGGCGCCGGTCGATATCGCGCAGGCCTCTCCGGCACCGATCATCACGCCCGCCGGCGCCCCGGCCCGCGACTCGTCAACGATCCGCAGCAGCACCCCCGCGCCGCTGTCGCTCGCGCGCACAGCGAAGCCGTCCATCGCGGAGTTGTCGAACGGCGGCACGTCGCCCGGGGCCCGCACCTCCTCGGCCAGCACGCGTCCGAGAGCGTCGCGCAGCGCGACCGTTTCGGGCGCCAGACGCGGTGCGCACTCGAGCACGAGCGAGCGTGCCTCCTCGAACTCGATCAGCTTCGCTGCCACCGGGATCGCAACTCTAGTGCCCGCGGCGAGAGTCCGGGCGACCCCGGCCGTCAAGGCCCCTGCGATACTGCGGGCCGTGTCGAAGAATCTCGTCGAGCTTGTGCTCCGAACGCACGAGCAGAGCGCGCCGACGGCGCTCGAGGTGCTCAAGGACGCGGTCGAGGCACGCGGCGAGGTGACCGACGAGGACCGCCGCGCGGCCGCGGCGGCGTCGGGCCTGCCGGAGGCCGCCGTGTACGGCGTGTCCACCTTCTATGACGACCTGCTGGCGCCCCGTGGCCGCCGCCACCTGCGCGTCTGCACCGGCACGTCGTGCTTCGCCACGACCGCCAACGCGCATGTCGACGAGCTGCGCGAGGCGCTGGGCCTCGAGCTCGGCGAGCGGCGCGACGACGGCTCGGTGTCGCTGGCCGAGACCGTCTGCCTCGGCTTTTGCCATTCCTCGCCGGCGATCCGTGACGGCGATCTGATCGACGCCGGGGATGGTGTCGTCGGGCGCGTGCTGGCCGGGCGCACGCACGGCGCGAGCGAGCCCGAGTGGAGCAGCGTGCTCGCGGAACCGGTCCTGATCCGCCCCGGAACGTGGGCCGGGTTCGAGCACGCGCTCACGCGGCACACACCCGAGAGCCTGCTCGAGGAGGTCAAGGCGGCGCGGGTTCGCGGCCGCGGCGGCGCGGGCTTCCCGGCAGGCGACAAGTGGGCGTTCGCGCGCGCCTCGCCGGGCGAGCAGAAGTTCATCGTCGCCAACGGGGACGAGGGCGATCCCGGCTCCTACATCGACAAGTACCTGATGGAGCGCAACCCGGCGCTGGTGCTCGAGGGGATGGCGCTCGCGGGCTACGCAGTCGGCGCCGACCACGGGTTCGTCCTGACGCGCTCGGAGTACCCGCTCTCGAAGCCCGCCCTCGAGCAGGCCGCCGCAAGCGCCCGCGAGGACGGCCTGCTCGGGGAGGACATTCGCGGCAGCGGCTTCTCCTTCGATGTCACCGTGCTCGAGGGAGCCGGCTCCTACGTGGTCGGTGAGGAGACCGCGCTCCTGGCCTGCATCGAGGGGCTGCGCGGCACCGTCTCCGCACGGCCGCCGTTCCCGGCGGTGCGCGGTCTCTACGGGCTGCCGACGGTCGTCAACAACACCGAGACGCTCGCCAACATCCCGTTCATCGCGCGCGAAGGCGCAGCGGCGTTCGCCGCGCTGAGCCCGGGCGCGAGCAGCGGCAGCAAGCTCATCTGCTTCAACGAGCGCTTCGCCGCGCCGGGCGTCTATGAGGTGCGCTTCGGCACCCCCCTGCGCGAGCTCTGCGAGGAGCTGGCGGGCGGGATGCGCGACGGGCGCGAGCTGAAGGCGCTGCAGATCGGCGGCCCGCTCGGCGGCATCCTGCCCGCGTCGCAGCTGGATGTGGCGTTCGACTTCGATCAGCTCGCCGAGCTCGGCTGCATGGTCGGGCATGGCGGCATCGTCGGCTTCGACGACCGCACCGACATGCGCGATCTGGCACGCCACCTGCTGCGCTTCGGTGCCCACGAGAGCTGCGGCAAGTGCTTTCCGTGCCGGATCGGGCTGCGCCGCGCACACGACATGTTCGAGGAGCGCCGGGCGGTCGACCGGGCCAGCCTCGAGCAGCTCCTCGAAGCGCTCGAGGTCGGCTCGTTGTGCGCTCACGGCAGCGGCATGCCGGCGCCGATCCGCAGCCTGCTCGCCCACTTCGCCGACGAGCTGGGGCTCGCGTGATGCGCGTCACCGTCGACGGGGTCGCCGTCGAGGTCGAGCCGGACACGACGATCCTGACCGCGATCCGCGCGGCGGGCGCAAACGTGCCGACGCTGTGCTTCGACGCTCGCCAGGATCCGTTCGGCGCCTGCCGGGTCTGTCTGGTCGGCGTCGCCGGGGCGCGCGGCCCGCTCCCGGCGTGCACGACGCCGTGTCGCGACGGGATGGAGATCGACACCGCTGATGAGACCTCGCGTCGCGTCGCGACGGCGATCGTCGAGCTCGTCCTCTCCGAGTTGCCGGTCGCGCCCGCGCCGCACACGGAGCTGGCCCAGGTGGCGCGCTCGCTCGGGGTCGGGACGCCGCGCTGGCCGGGCGCCACGCACGCCACCGACCATGACGAGCGCCACCCCTACCTGGCGTTCCAGCACGAGCTGTGCATCTCCTGCGGGCGCTGCGTCCGGGCCTGTGACGAGGTCCAGGGAGCGTTCGCGCTGACCGCGACCGGCCGGGGCTTTGGCGCTAACATTGCGGCAGGCCTTGACGGTGGGTTCCGCGACTCCACCTGCGTGTCCTGCGGCGCCTGTGCCGATAGTTGTCCGACCGACGCGATCACCGAGATCACACTGCTACGGATATGACCGACGAGCGCTTCGAGGCCAACGTCAGCACAACCTGCGGCTACTGCGGTGTCGGCTGCCGGCTGGAGGCACATGTCAGCGGCGGGCGCATCGCGTCGATCAGCCCGGCGCTGGACGGACCGGCCAACGTCGGCCACACCTGCCTGAAGGGGCGCTTCGCGCATCAGTTCTCACGTTCGCGCGAGCGCCTGACGGCGCCGCTGATCCGCGAGGGCGGCGGCTTCCGGCTCGCCACCTGGGAGGAGGCGGTCGGGCGGATCGTCAGCGAGCTCCAGCGGGTCAAGACCGAGCATGGACCGGATGCGATCGCCGGTCTCGCATCCTCGCGCGCGACCAACGAGGACTGCTACGCGATGTCGCGGTTCATGCGCGCTGCGATCGGCACCAACAACATCGACAACTGCTCGCGCGTCTGCCACTCGCCGACCTCCTTCGCGCTGCGGCGCTCGCTCGGGCTCTCCGGCGCGACCGGCTCGTTCTCGGACATCGACGCCGCCGACGCGGCGATCGTGATCGGCGCCAACCCGACCGAGGGCCATCCCGTCGTCGGCGCGCGGATCAAGCAGGCGACGTTGCGCGGGCTGCGACTGGTGACGATCGATCCGCGGCGGATCGAGCTGGCCGACTACGGCGTGCTGCATCTCTCGCCTCGGCCCGGCACCAACGCCGCGGTGATGCTCGGGCTCTGCCATGTGGTCGCCCGCGACGGGCTGACCGACCGCGCCTTCATCGACGCCCGCACCGAGGGCTTCGAGACGCTCGAGGAGCTGCTGGTGGCCTACTCGCCCTCCGCGGTCGAGGAGATCACCGGCGTGCCGGCGGCGGACATCGAGGCTGCCGCCCACATCTACGGCGAGGCCGCGAACGCCTCGATCATGTGGGGCCTCGGCGTGACCGAGCACAAGTACGGGTCGGAGGTTGCGCAGCTGATCTGCAACCTCGCGCTGATGACCGGCAAGCTCTGCCGGGCCGGCTCGGCGCTGCTGCCGCTGCGGGGACAGAACAACGTCCAGGGCTCCTCCGACATGGGCGCGCTGCCGGACACCTACACCGCCTACCGCTCGGTCGGCGACGAGGAGGTCGCCCGGTCCTTCGAAGCGGCCTGGGGCGTGCCGCTCTCGCGCGAGAAGGGTCTCACGATCCCGCAGATGTTCGATGCCGCCGTCGACGGGCGGCTGAAGGCGATGTGGATCTTCGGCGAGGACGTCGCTCAGACCGATCCCAACACGACGCACGTGATCCACGCGCTCGAGTCGCTCGAGTTCCTCGTCTGCCAGGACATCTTCGAGACCGAGACGACGAAGTTCGCCGACGTGATCCTGCCCGCCTCCGCGTTCCTCGAGAAGTCCGGGACGTTCATCAACGCCGAGCGCCGCTTCCAGCTCGTCGCCCCGGCGCTCGACCCGCCCGGTTCTGCGAAGACCGACTTCGAGATCATCACCTCGATCTCGCGGGCGATGGGGCACGAGATGGGCTGGGCGAGCCCGGTGGAGGCGATGGACGAGATCGCGGCGCTGACGCCCGAGTACGCCGGCGTCAGTCACGAGCGAATCGGGCGCAGCGGCCTGCAGTGGCCGGTGGCCCCCGATGGCACCGACTCACCGATCCTCTACGAACGGGAGTTCCGGCTGCCCGGCGGTCGGGCGCGGTTCGCCGCCCTTCCCTACAAGGTGCCCGGTGACAGCGTCGACGGCGAGTTCCCGCTGATTCTCATCACCGGACGGCGCCTGCAGCACTACAACGCCGGAACGATGACCCGCCGGACCGCCAACCTCGAGCTGCTCGATCGCGACTGGCTGGAGATCCATCCCGACGACGCCGCGCGACTGTGGATCGAGACCGGCGATCGGATCTCCGTGCGCAGCCGCGTCGGGCGAATCGAGACCGAGGCCCGCGTCACCGACCGCATCGAGCCGGGCCATGTCTTCACCGCGTTCCACTTCCCCGAGGTCCGCACGAACCTGCTGATCGGGGCCTCGGCTGACGTCAACACGGCGTGCCCGGAGTACAAGGTCGTCGCCGTCGACGTACGGCCCGTCAGCGAGGCCGCGGCGCACACGCCCGCGCTCGCCGCGCGCGCATAGCGACAGGCCCGCAGTGAGCCCGCGGACGATTGCCTCGGTGCTGCGCGACGGTGTGCGCGACGAGGTCGCCGTCGAGGAACCGCTCGAGATCCGCGTCGACGGCCAGCCGCTGGCGGTCACGATGCGCACCCCGGGCCACGATGACGAACTGGCGCTCGGCTTCCTCTACGGCGAGGGACTGATCGACGGGCCACGCGAGGCGGGCCTCACCGACGACCTCGCGGCAAACATCGTCGAGGTCGCCGGGCCGCTGCTGCGCGAGGTTGGGGGGCGGCGCTTCTACACGACCTCCTCCTGCGGGGTCTGCGGCAAGGGCGCCCTCGAGGAGGTCGCGGTCTACGCGCCGCGGCTGGCCGGCGGCCCGACGGTCGACCGCGCGCTGCTCGCCGCACTGCCGGACCGCCTGCGCCAGCCGACGTTCGAGCGGACCGGTGGCCTGCACGCGACCGGCCTGTTCTCCGCCGACGGCGAGCTGCTGATCGTGCGCGAGGATGTCGGGCGCCACAACGCGATGGACAAGGTGATCGGCCGCGCCCTGCTCGACGGGCGGCTGCCGCTGCGCGACGCGATCCTCTGTGTCAGCGGCCGGCTCGCCTTCGAGCTCGTCCAGAAGGCGGTCGTCGCGGGAGCGCCGATTCTGGTCGGCGTGGGTGCGCCCACCTCGCTCGCCGTCGAGCTCGCCGTCGACCGTGACCTGACGCTCGCCGGCTTCGCGCGCGGCGACCGTGTGAACATCTACGCAGGTGCACAACGGGTACTCTCTGCGGCCGCGTGAGCCGGGACCGTAGGGCCGGCTGACCATCGAGGCAGCAGACTTCTGCTCGCGTTCTGTTGTTGTTGTTGTTGGTGTGTGTTGTGTTTGGTGTCGAGGTTGGGAGTGTTTATGGGTG
>ODAK010008081.1_pt1 | contig 10562 bp, 11 predicted proteins | sample 1539591 | NCBI WGS metagenome assembly ODAK01 (sample SAMEA3539303, study PRJEB22396) | soil metagenome | biome: tundra; feature: field; material: soil | place: USA | collected 2010-05 | depth 0.15 m | reverse complement strand
CGGCGGCACCAAGTTCTACGAGCGCGCCGAGATCAAGGACGCGATCGCCTACCTCTCGCTGCTGGCCAACCCGGCCGACCAGGTGAGCTTCGTCCGCGTCGCCAACAGCCCGCGGCGCGGGATCGGGCAGACCTCGCTCTCGCGGGTGATCGCGTATGCGGCGACGCTCGGTGAGCCGGTGTGGGATGTCGCAGCGGCGGCCGACCGGGTACCGGGGCTGGGACGCGCCGCGATCAGCGCGCTCACGCGCTTCATGGACACGATGGCGGAGCTGCGCGAGCTGGCGCGGAGTGGTGCGTCGGTCGGCGAGCTGCTCGAGGCGGTGCTCACGCGCAGCGGTTACCTCGACACGCTCGAGGCCGAGCGGACCTTCGAGGCAGCGGGGCGGATCGAGAACCTCGAAGAGCTGGTGGGCGTCGCGCGCGAGTTCGATTCCAGCGCCGAGCTTGCTCCGGACGATGAGGCGGGGACCGGCCTGGACGCCTTTCTCGCCCAGATCGCGCTGGTCAGCGACGCCGACACGCGTCGCGACGACCGTGGGCTGATCACGCTGATGACGCTGCACAACGCGAAGGGCCTCGAATACCCGATCGTCTTCATCATCGGCTGCGAAGAGGGCGTCTTCCCGCACTCGCGCTCGCTCGACGAAGGCTCGCTCGAGGAGGAGCGCCGGCTCTGTTATGTCGGGATCACGCGGGCGATGCGCGACCTCACGCTGACCTATGCGCGCCGCCGAACCCTGTTTGGCGCTGAGAGCTTCGGGCTTCGCAGCCGCTTCCTGGACGAGATTCCGGGTGAGCTGACGGACTCCAGCGACGATGTGCTGGGCTCCGGTGCGGGCCCTATCAGCGCGTCACGCGGGCCGGCCGGCGCCGGCGGACCCGGCCTGTGGGCGGCGGCTTCGGCACCGAGCGCGAGGCGGCGAGGTCCGGCCCCGGCGTACCGAATCGGGGATGATGTCGTGCATGCGGCGTTCGGCGAGGGTGTGGTGACCGGGATCGAGCCGGATGGGATCGTCGTCATCCGGTTCGCCGGTGACGGATCCGAGCGCAGGCTGCTTGCCGACGTGGCGCCAGTGACACGCCGTTGAGCGCGCGGATCATTGACGGAAAGGCCGTTGCAGCGGCGCTGCGGGCGGAGCTCGCAAGCGACGTCGCGGCATTCGCCGCCCGGCATCGGCGGTCGCCGGGGCTTGCGACGGTGCTCGTCGGGGGTGACCCGGCGAGCACGGTCTACGTTGGCATGAAGCACCGTGAATGCGAGGCGGTGGGGGTTCGCTCGTTCGATCACCGGCTGGCCGAGGACGCGAGCGAGTCCGCGGTGATCGAGCTGATCGAGCAGCTGAACGCCGACCCGGAGGTCAGCGGCGTGCTCGTGCAGCTGCCGCTGCCCGACCACCTCGACGGCGTGAAGCTGACGGGCCTGGTCGACGTCGGCAAGGACGTCGACGGGCTGACGCCGCTCTCGGCTGGGCTGCTCGCGCTCGGGCGACCCGGCCTGCGGCCGTGCACCCCGAGCGGCGTGATGCTGCTGCTGGAGAGTGTCGACGCGCAACTCGAGGGGGCCGAGACGGTGGTGATCGGTCGCTCGAACCTGTTCGGCAAGCCGATGGCGCAGCTGCTGCTCGGCGCGAACGCGACCGTCACGACAACTCACTCCCGCACGCGCGACCTTGCGGGGGTGTGTGCGCGCGCCGACGTGCTGATCGCCGCCGTCGGCCGGCCGAAGATGGTGGGCGTCGACTGGGTCAAGCCGGGCGCGATCGTGATCGACGTCGGGGTCAACCGGCTCGAGAGCGGCCTGGTCGGCGACGTCGACTTCGACGCGGTGCTCGAGCGCGCCGGGGCGATCACGCCGGTGCCCGGGGGAGTGGGGCCGATGACGATCGCCTGCCTGCTGCGCAACACGGTGCTGGCGGCGCACGCGGCGGCCGACGAGGCGTAGCGCGCGCCGTCGCGCTGCGCCCGATCACACCGGTACGCGAACGTCCTCGGCGAGGTAGCCGGTGCCGGCGGGATGGTTCGAGGCGGCCAGGGCGCGGCCGAGCAACGCGCGCAATGTCGTGCGCTCCTGGCGGCTGAGCGGCGCGAGCACCTCGTCCTCGATGGTCTCCTGCGCGCGCTCGGCGCGCTCGAGCGCGCGGCGGCCGGCCGGCGTGAGCTCGACGAGGTGGCGCCGGCGGTCGTCGGGGTCGCGACGTCGGCGCACGTGTCCGGCCTGCTCCAGCGAGTTGAGCAGCAGGACGAGGTTGTTCGCGTCGATGCTCAGCATCTCGCACATCTGCCGCTGGGGGACGCCCGCCTGGTCGCGCAGGTAGCTCAGCGTGATGAAGTGCCGCAGGCGCATTCCCAGCAGCTCCTCGGTGCTGCGGCGGTACACGATCTTCGCGAGGCGGGTCAGCAACACGATCGAGCCGGCGGTCTGGGCGTTGTCATCCATGCTCCCTGCGAGGCTAGCATTAAGTGCCCAACGTCACAATGGTTATCACTGCTACAGTGAGAATCGATGGCCACGACGACACAGGCAGAACACGACAACCGCCGCCGCTGGCTCGCGCTGATCGTCGTGTGCTTGGCGATGCTGATGAACGTGCTCGACACGACGGTCGTCAACGTCGCGCTGCCCAAGATCCAGCACGATCTGCACTTCACCCAGGCCGGGCTGGCGTGGGTGATCGACGCCTATCTGGTCGCCTTCGCCGGCTTCCTGCTGCTCTCGGGCCGGCTCGGAGACCTGATCGGCCGAAAGAAGGTGTTCCTGACGGGTCTCGCGATCTTCACGGCGGCTTCGGCCGTCTGCGGGCTCGCCAACAGCCAGGGCCTGCTGATCGCCGCGCGCTTCGTGCAGGGAATGTCGGGTGCGCTGTCGGCGTCGGTGATCCTCGCGATCATTGCCACCGAGTTCCGCGACCCGCGCGAGCGCGCCCGGGCGATGAGCGCCTACATCTTCGTCGCTGTCGCCGGCGGCTCGATCGGGCTGCTCGCCGGCGGCGTGATCACGCAGGCGCTCAACTGGCACTGGATCTTCTTCATCAACCTGCCGATCGGCGCGCTGGCGCTGGTCCTCGGCGTCCTGCTCGTGCAGGAGAACCAGGGCCTCGGTGTGCGCGAGGGCGTCGATGTGCTCGGGTCGCTGCTGGTGACGGCCGGGCTGATGCTCGGCGTGTACGCGATCGTCAAATCGAGCGACTACGGCCTGGGATCGGCGCGCACGCTCGGCGTGGGGGCGGTCGCGCTCGCTCTGATCGCCGCCTTCTTCGTGCTCGAGTCGCGTGTGCGCAAGCCGATCATGCCGCTGCGGATCCTCCGCGTGCGGGGGCTGATCAGCTCGAGCATCGTGCGTGGATTCCTGTTCACCGGGATGTATGCCTGCTTCTTCCTCGGCACCCTCTACCTCGAGCACGTGCTCGGCTACGGCGCATTGCAGACCGGGCTGGCCTTCCTGCCGATGACGCTCGTGGTCGCAGCCCTCTCCTCCGGCGTCACGGCCCGCCTGGTCACCCGCTTCGGTCCGTGGCGCACGATGATGCCCGCGATGGCGCTGTCGGTCACCGGGCTCGTGCTGCTCTCGCAGGCAGGTCCGCATGCGAGCTATTTCCCGATCGTGTTCATCGCGTTCGTGCTGATGGGCACCGGCATGGGCACCGCGTCGGTGCCGCTGCTGACGATCGCGATGGCGGAGGTGCCTTCGGCGGATGCCGGCCTGGCGTCGGGAGTCGTCAATGTCTCGATGCAGGTGTCCGGGGCGCTCGGGGTTGCCGTGCTCGGCACGATCTCGACAGACCACACGCGAGCGCTGGTCGCTGCCGGCGGCTCGCTCGCCGGCTCCCTCACCGCCGGCTACCACCTGGCATTCGTGGTCGCCGCGGCATCCGTCGGTGCCGGAATATTGGTGTCCGCGGCGCTGTTGCGCCCCTCCCGGCGCGCCGCCCGAGAGCGCCTGGAGCCCGGCGCCGAGTCGGTCGCCCGCACGCGGGCCTAGCGCGAGCAAGGCGCCGCCCGCTGGTTGAGGCGGCCACCGCGCGCCGCGCGCCGCGCCCGGCGGGCCGCACCGGTGTGCGTGGGCCGCTGAGCGTCGAGGGTCAGCGCCCGCGGTGGGTAGGCTTCGCGCCGTGAAGATCGATCCCCACCGGATCCGCCCGGCCGAACTGCTCGCGCTGACCGCCGGCTTGCTGCTGGCGGTGGCCCTGTTCCTGCCCTGGTACGACTTTCCGTCCGGTCGCGAGGACGCCTGGCGCGCGCTCCCGGTCACCGCGGTCCCCGCGGCGCTGGCGGCGCTCTCCGCGCTCGCGCTGGTCGCCACGACGCTCACGCAGCGCTCGGCGGCGCTGCCGCTGATCGTCGCCCTCGCGACGACGCTGCTCGGGCTGCTCTCGAGCGTGGTCGTCGCGCTGCGCGCGACGTCGTTGCCGATGGCGGCGACGGCGCGCTGCTACGGGCTCTGGCTGGGGTTGGCAGGGTCGCTCGCGGTGCTCGTCGCGGCGTGGCTCTCGCTCCGCGACGAGCGTCCCTTCTGGGGCGTGCCGGCCGCGCGATGATCGATCGCGACGAGGTCCGCCACGTCGCACGCCTCGCGCGGCTGGAGCTCAGCGACGAGGAGGTCGACCGCATGGCCGTCGAGCTGGCCGGTGTGCTCGAGCACATTTCGACGATCAGCGAGCTCGATCTCGCCGGCGTCGCCCCGACCTCGCACGTCGTTGCCGTCGAGAACGCGCTGCGCCCGGACGAGCCGCGGCCGTCGCTGACCCGCGAGCGCGCTCTGGCGAGCGCCCCGGCCGTTGCCGGCGACGGCTTTGCCGTGCCGAGCCCGCAGGCATGAGCGACCTCGTCGGGCTCTCGGCCGCGCAGGCGGCGGCGGCGGTCGGTGCGGGAGAGCTCGACCCGGTCGCACTGTTCGAGGCCTACCGCGTCCGCGCCGCGGCCGACCAGCTGAACGCGTTCACCTGGGTCGCCGAGAGCGCGCCGCCCCCGGTCGCCGGGCCGCTCGGTGGGGTGCCGCTCGCGGTCAAGGACCTGTTCTGCACCGAGGGCGTGCCGAGCCAGTCGGGCTCGCGGATTCTCGAGGGCTATCGGCCGCCCTACACGGCGACGGTCGTCGAGCGGCTGGCGCGGGCCGGCGCTCCGCTGCTCGCCAAGACCAACCAGGACGAGTTCGCGATGGGCTCGTCGACCGAGAACTCGGCGTTCGGCCCGGTGCGCAACCCGTGGGACCCCGGGCGCGTCCCGGGCGGGTCATCGGGCGGCAGTGCCGCGGCGGTCGCGGCTGGGCTCGCGCCGTGGGCGCTGGGCACCGACACCGGCGGCTCGATCCGCCAGCCCGCCGCGCTCTGCGGCATCGTCGGCCTCAAGCCGACCTACGGCGCCGTCTCGCGCTACGGGATGATCGCCTTCGCGTCCTCGCTCGACCAGGCGGGTCCGCTGACCCGCGACGTGACCGACGCCGCGCTGCTCTACAGCCAGATGGTGGGCGAGCGTGATCCGTGCGACTCGACCTCGCTCGCGTTCCCGGGCCCGATCGAGCTGCCGCAGCGCAGCGACCTGCGCGGTCTGCGGCTCGGCGTGCCCGCGGAGCTGAGTGGCGAGGGCATCGAGCCGGGCGTGCTCGAGGTCTTCGCAGCAGCGCTCGAGCTGGCGCGCTCGCTCGGCGCAACCGTCGAGCCGTGCGCGCTGCCGCACGCGCCGCACGCGCTCGCGGCGTACTACGTGCTGGCCCCTGCGGAGGCCTCCTCGAACCTCGCCCGCTTCGACGGTGTGCGCTACGGCTACCGGGCGAGCGGCGCCGACGACCTGCTCTCGATGTACACGCGCACCCGCCACGACGGCTTCGGCGCGGAGGTCAAGCGGCGCATCATGCTCGGCACCTACGCGCTCTCGAGCGGCTACTACGACGCCTACTACGGGCGCGCGCAGCGGGTGCGGACGAAGATCGCCGAGGACTTCGCAGCGGCCTTCGAGCGGTTTGACTTCATCGCCACCCCGACCGCGCCCGGCGTCGCATTCGAGCTCGGGTCCAAGACCGCCGACCCGTTCGCGATGTACCTCAACGACTTCTGCACGGTGCCGATGTCGCTCGCCGGGATCCCGGCGATCTCGATCCCCTGCGGCCTGGCGCCGCCGCCGGGAGGCGAGCGGCCGCTGCCGGTCGGCTTTCAACTGGCAGGGCCCCCGTTCAGCGAGAACGGGCTGCTCGCCGCGTCGTTCGCGCTCGAGCGGGCACTGGGCTTCGACGGCAGCGCGGTGCGCGGATGAGCGTCGCGCTCGAGCCGGTGATCGGCCTGGAGATCCACGTCCAGCTGGCGACCGCGACGAAGCTGTTCTGCGGCTGCGAGCTGAGCTTCGGCGCGCCGCCGAACACCCGCACCTGCCCGGTGTGTCTCGGGCTGCCGGGCTCGCTGCCGGTGGTCAATGCCCGGGCGATCCACTTCGGCCTGATGATCGGCATGGCGCTGGGCTGCGAGATCGCGCCGCGCTCGATCTTCCACCGCAAGAACTACTTCTACCCCGACCTGCCCAAGGGCTACCAGATCTCCCAGTACGACGAGCCGCTGTGCCGCGGCGGGCAACTGGCCGGCGTGCGGATCCACCGCGTGCATCTCGAGGAGGACGCCGCGAAGCTCGTTCACATCGGCGCCAGCGGACGGATTCACGGCTCGGAGCAGTCGGTCGTCGACTTCAACCGCGGTGGGACGCCGCTCGTCGAGATCGTCACCGAGCCCGACGTGCACTCGCCGGCGCAGGCCCGCGAGTGGCTCGAGCTGCTGCGCGCGACGCTGCGCGTGCTGGGGGTCAGCGACGTGAACATGGAGGAGGGCTCGCTGCGTGCCGACGCCAACGTGTCGCTGCGGCCGGTCGGCAGCGAGCAGCTCGGGACCAAGACGGAGCTCAAGAACATGAACTCGTTTCGCTTCCTCGAGCGCGGCGTCGCCGCCGAGATCGAGCGCCAGCGGGCGATCCTCGAAGCGGGCGAGGAGGTCGTGCAGGAGACGCTCCACTTCGATCCGCAATCGGGCGCGATCAGCTCGCTTCGCTCCAAGGAGGAGGCGCACGACTACCGCTACTTCCCGGAGCCGGACCTGGTGCCGATCGCGACGACCGAAGCGATGCTCGACGATGCGCGCGCGGCGATGCCCGAGCTGCCGGCGGCGCGCGCCGCCGGCTTCGGCCGCGAGCTCGGCCTGAGCGCCGAGCGGGCCCGCCAGCTCGCGTTCCGCGCGGAGCTCGGCGACTTCTACGAGCGCGCCCTCGCCGCCGACGCCGCGCACCCGCGGCGGCTCGCCGACTGGGTCGGGGGCGAGCTCGTCGGCGCACTCGGTGACGAAGACCCGGCCGCGAGCACGGTCGCGCCGGCGGCGCTCGCAGCGCTCGTCGCGATGGTCGCCGAGCGAACGCTCACGGTTACCGCGGCCCGCGAGGTGTTGAGCGTGCTCGTTGCAGACGGCGGTGATCCCGCGCAGATCGTCGCGGCACGCGGCCTCGAGGCGATCGACGACGAGGTCGGGCTGGCGGCGATCGTGGCCCGGGTGATCGCTGGCGACCCGCTCGCCGCAGAGCAGGTGCGGACGGGCAACGCCAAGGCGATCGGGGCGCTGATCGGGCCGGTCATGCGCGAAACCCGCGGCCGCGCCGACGGCGCCGAGGTGGCCCGGCTGATCCACGAGGCGCTCGGCCTCGACTCGGCCGACGTTCAGCCCTGAGCGGGCGCCGACAGCGAGGCGAAGTCGCGGTGGGTGATCTTGGCCACACGGCCAACGACGCCGAGCGCCTTCGAGCGGATCATTTCGGCCATGAACACACCTAACGCCCGATCCAGGTTCCTGCTCTTCCCGCAGGTGGACGAGGCGTCCACGATGGTGAAGGCGCCGGCGGTCCTGCGGCGCTACACCCTTGCTCGCCTGGCAGCCTCCGCGTCACCGGCGCGACCCGAGCACCGGCCCTACCCAGTTCATCCTCACCGGTAGCGTCGCGGCGGAGCGTAAGCTCTTCCGTATGAACGAACAACACACCGAGAGTCGCACACCCACCGGGGGCCGCATGCAGTCGTTCGGCCGCCACGCGCTTGCCGCGCTGGTACTGCTCGTCTGCGCGTGGATCCTGCTCCACCTGCTGTTTCACGTCGTGATCGTGGTCGCGACGATCATCGCGGTGGTCGTCGCGATCATCGGCGCCGTCTGGGCGGTCCGCGTCCTATTCTGAACTGGGTCTACGCCTCAGGCCTCGCGCTCTGCCTGCTCTCGGCGTGCGCCGGTGGATACATCGGCACGCGCAAGGGCAGCTCGTTCTTCGTCTGGTTCATGATCTCCGGCGTGGTCCCGATCCTCGGGCCGCTGATGGCTGCCCTCTACCGCCACGAGACCGAGGAGGCGCTGCGAATCTGCCCGGGCTGTGGCCGCGCGGTGCGCCACTACGACGCGCTGTGCATGCGCTGCGGCACCGACCTGGAGTACCCCGAGGACTCGGAGCTGATCGAGCCGGATCCCTCGATGCGGGTTCGTGCGCGGCTCTGATTGCAGCGGCAGGGAACTGAGCGCCGGCACGCTATTCTGACCGGTGAGGCCTGTTTCGCGGGCCGTTTTGCGTACCCGACCCTGTTGAAAGGAGGTTAGTGCGATGCGTGCAGTCGATGCCGTGATGGAGTGCCTAAAAGCCGAGGGCGTCGACGTCGTATTCGGCCTCCCGGGTGGCGCGAACCTACCGACCTACGATGCGTTCTACGACGCGGGGATTCGCCACGTGCTCGTGCGCCACGAGGCGGGCGGGGGGCACGCGGCGGAGGGCTACGCGAAGGCGACCGGCAAGGTGGGCGTCGCGCTCGCCACCTCCGGGCCGGGCGCGACCAACCTCGTGACGCCGATCGCCGACGCGATGATGGACTCGGTGCCGGTCGTCTTCATCACCGGCCAGGTCCGCACCGAACTGCTCGGAACCGACGGCTTCCAGGAGGCCGACACGATGGGCATCACGCTGCCGATCGTCAAGCACTCGTTCATGATCCAGCACCCGCTGGAGATCCCGCGCGCGATCCACGAGGCCTTTCACATCGCGCGAACCGGGCGGCCCGGACCGGTCGTGATCGACGTTCCACAGGACCTCTCGCGCGCCGAGATCCCGTACGAGCCGGTGCTGGACGTCTCGCTCCCCGGCTATCAGCCGACGATCGAGGGCAACCAGAAGCAGATCCGCCAGGCGGCAAACGCACTGGCGAGCGCGCGGCGGCCGGTGATCTACGCCGGCGGCGGAGTGATCAACTCCGGAGCCGCCGCGGAGCTCGTCGAGTTCGCGACCGCGGATCGCTTCCCGGTCACCTGCACGCTGATGGGACTCGGCGGTTTCCCCGGCACGCATCCGCAGTGGCTCGGGATGCTCGGCATGCACGGGACGCGCGCCGCGAACTACGCGATGGACGAAGCCGACCTGATCTGCGCGATCGGGGCGCGCTTTGACGATCGCATCACCGGCAAGCTTGCCGAGTTTGCGCCGCACGCGAAGTTCATCCACATCGACATCGATCCCGCGGAGATCTCCAAGAACGTGCCGGCGCACATCCCGATCGTCGGCGATGCGCGCAACGTGCTGCGCAAGCTGCTGATCGAATACCGCGCGCTCGATCCCGATCCTGCCCGCCTCGGCGACTGGTGGACCAAGATCGAGGCCTGGAAGGCCGAGCATCCACTGCGCTACGAGGACAGTGTCGACTCGGAGATCAAGCCGCAGTACCTGATCCAGGCGCTCTACGAAGCGACCGACGGGCAGGCGATCGTCGTCTCCGACGTCGGCCAGCACCAGATGTGGACCGCTCAGTACTACCACTTCACGCGGCCGCGCCAGTGGATCAACTCCGGCGGCCTGGGCACGATGGGCTTCGGCCTGCCGGCTGCGATGGGCGCCAAGGTCGGAGCGCCCGATCAGACGGTCTGCGTGATCGCCGGGGACGGCTCGATCCAGATGAACATCCAGGAGCTCGCCACCTGCGTGCAGGAGCAGATCCCGGTCAAGGTGTTCATCATGAACAACGGCTACCTCGGCATGGTCCGCCAGTGGCAGGAGCTGTTCTGGGACCACCGCTACAGCCAGGTCGACATGGGCGACTACCCCGACTTCGTCAAGCTCGCCCAGGCCTACGGCGCGACCGGGCTGCGCTTCACCGACAAGGGCTCGCTGGTCGAGGACATTCGCGGCGCGATCGCGACGCCCGGCGCGGTCGTCGCCGACGTCCGCGTGACCCGCGAGGAAAACACCTACCCGATGATCGCGCCGGGCGCCGCCGCGCGCGACATGGTGGGGTGATCGACGATGGGTGAACCCGGAACCAAGACCCCGCTGAGCCTCGAGGAGCTCGATGCCGCCGTTGGCCTGCGGACCGGCCGCAAGCACGTCCTCTCGATCCTGGTCGAGAACCGGCCGGGTGTCCTGACGCGCATCGCCGGCCTGTTCGCGCGACGCGGCTTCAACATCGAGACGCTCACCGTCGGCCCGACCGACAACGAGCAGTTCTCGCGGATCACGCTGACCGTCGACGGCGCGCTGCATCCGATCGATCAGGTGACCAAGCAGCTGCACAAGCTG
>ODAK010008079.1_pt1 | contig 10565 bp, 14 predicted proteins | sample 1539591 | NCBI WGS metagenome assembly ODAK01 (sample SAMEA3539303, study PRJEB22396) | soil metagenome | biome: tundra; feature: field; material: soil | place: USA | collected 2010-05 | depth 0.15 m | reverse complement strand
ATCGTGGCGTGAACAAGTGTCAGAATCACCTTCGACCGCCGCGTGGTCGAGATCAGGGTTCCCTCGGCGGACGCAGACCTGAAAATGCTTCTCGCGGAGCAAGCCAATGAATTGCTCGCGCGTGGCACGCTCAGCCAGGGGGAGATCGCATTCCTCCTGGGGTATTCGGAGGTGGGTGCTTTCGCCCGAGCGTACCGATCCTGAACCGATCATTACTAATACCTCAACATTATACCATACGTTCAAATTCCGGTTAGCCGTCGCTCATGAGGATTTTCTGATCATCGACATGTATGGTATAATGTTGAGGTATTAGTAACCAGAAAGGGGCGCATGGGTGATCGGCCAGGTTGCGATCATAACTCAGAATAAATGCAAGAGATGGGTGTGCGGCGCCGGGAGTCAGGATTGGCCTCACGATGGTGACCGAAACGATCTGGGCTTCCGCGGGTTTCCCCGTGCCGGGTCGACGATCGATGGCAGGCTCACGATTGGGGACCCGCGGATACATTGACTCGCACCGTGCAACGTCCCACACCCGTATTGACCTTCTCGGATCACCGGCTTTAACCTGCGCGAAATCGTGGGGTACGTCATGGCGAATAAGACCTGGAATGTTTCGTCGTCCGACAACTGGAACGTGATCGGCGATTGGCTGGGTGGCGTTCCCGGGCCAACCGACGTGGCCGACATCACGCAAACATTCGCCGGAGCGCCCTACACGGTCACCGTGTCGGATGCCGAAAGCGTGGGGACCCTCGTGCTGACCGCATCGAACGCCTCTGTCCAGGTGATCGCCGGCGGAACACTCACGCTTGGGGGGATCCTTTCGAGTGACACCATATCAGTCGTCGGAGGCTTGCTTAACGTTCAGGGCGCCTCCTCGCTTGGCGGAGCGATCAATATTTCGCAGAGCGGAACCGCGGAGGTTCCCGCTCTGGGGGCAACGATCACCTTCCTCGATTCGACCGGCACGCTGGAACTCTCCAGTCCAAAATCGTTTTTCGGTACGATCGACGGATTCCAGATCGCTCCGGACTTCTCGACGCACGATAGCATCGAATTGCTGAACTTTTCGGCCACGAGCGTGTCCGCGAACGGCGGCACGGTCACGGTCAACGGGACCGGCGGGCCGGTGATCTTACATTTGAACGGCAATTATGAGTTTGGAACGTCAGGCTTCTTCAACGGCGCCGCGCAGGTGATCGGCTCGAACACATTTCTTCAAACGAACGTTGTAGCTTGCTACGCGGAGGGTACGCACCTCGCGACACCACGCGGCGAGGTCGCCATCGAGGATCTCACCGTCGGCGACGCTGTGACGCTGGCCCGAGGGGGCGAAGCCGAGGTCGTCTGGGTCGGACATCGGTTCGTCGATCTGACGTGCCATCAACGACCGGGTTCCGTCCGGCCGATCCGTGTGGCACGCGGCGCGTTCGGACCCGGCCGCCCCAACCGCGACCTGATCCTGTCGCCGAACCACGCCGTTTATATCGAAGATGTGCTGATCCCGATTATATCGAAGATGTGCTGATCCCGATCGGACTTCTCGAAAACGGCGCGACCATCGAACGCCTTTCGGTCGACCAAATCACGTACTGGCATGTCGAATTGCGACAGCACGACATTGTCCTGGCCGAGGGTCTTCCGGCCGAAAGCTACCTCGACGTCGACGGTCACGCGGCGTTCAGCGATAATAACGTCGTGCGACCGATTTCCCGGTTCGCTCCGGACATTCTGACGTGGCGCTGGGAAGTGGAAGCCTGCGCACCGCTGGTGACGTCGGGGCCGGTTCTCAATTCTGTCAGCGCGCGGCTCGGCGTTCCGCCAGCGCCAGACCGACAAAGGAAGTCCGCCCAAAGGTAGCCCGCGCCTGGAAGCCATGCGCGCCTGACGCTATTCGTCGCGCGCCACACGCGCCATCCGGCATTCTGCTTTGGTGTGACACTTCGTCTCCGGCGGAGCCGCCCCGGGTTCTTCATGATAAGAGTGGCGGTGATGGCCAGGCGGGAACCGATGCTGGCTGACCGCGGCGTGGTGGCGATTTTGATGGATGCGCGACCACCGCGCCCGACGATGCGGACCGGCGCTTGACAATAATCGTTCGCTTTGCGTCTGTAAGCGACATGCAACCCGCGCCACAGACGGCGAACGTGAAGGCGATGGACGAAATGGAGCCAACCCGAGCTGTCGTGGCCCAGGCGGCACGCATCCGCGCCGCCGTCATCGCATCGCGGGAGTTCGCCGCCGGCTTGTTCGATCAACTCCGCCGTGACGGGCACGACGATCCGGGTGTGTCGCGCGACACCTACGGCCCAGGAGAACAGCGCGCGCACGAAACCTGCGCGGCGGCGGCGGCGGCGATGGGGCTGACGATCGAGCGGGACCCGGCGGCGAACCTTTATATGACCCTGCCTGGCCTCGATACCAAAGAGAAACGGATCGTCATCGGTTCGCATCTCGATTCCGTCCCACACGGTGGAAATTTCGATGGCGCCGCGGGTGTCGTGGCCGGCCTGGTGGCGATCCAGGCACTGCGGCGTCTGGGCTGCACGCCGCGGCGTGACGTGACCGTCATGGGCATCCGGGCCGAGGAGAGTATCTGGTTCCAGGTCTCCTATATCGGCAGCCGCTCGGCGCTTGGCACATTGCCCGACGGCAGCCTGGACGTGCGGCGGATCGACACCGGACGCACTCTGCGGGAACACATCGCGGACTGTGGCGGCGATCCGGCCAGAATACGTACTGGGCCGCGGTATCTGGATCCGTCTCATTTGCATGCGTTCCTGGAACTTCATATCGAGCAGGCACCGTCGTTGGTCGAAGCCGGTTGCCCGGTGGGCATCGGCACCGGCATTCCCGGCAATTTTCGTTATCCGGAGGCCTCGATCGAGGGCAGCAACGATCATGTCGGTCTGCCTCGCCGGTTCCGCCGCGACGCCGCGCTGGCCGGCGCCGAATTCGCGATGGCGCTGGACGCGATGTGGGCGGATTATGACGCGCGCGGGGTTGCCATGGCGTGCACGATCGGACGTTTCCATACCGACGCGAAGCAGCACGGCCTGACCATCGTGCCGGGTGCGTTCCATTTCAGTCTGGACGTCCGCGCTTATGACGAAACGGTGCTGGCGGAACTGGACCAGCGTGTCGATGCGATTATCGCGACTATTGAACAACGCCGCGGCGTTCGATTTCACCTGGGCACGAAAGCGCGCGCCGCGGTGGGGCCCGTCGACGCGGACATCAGGGCCGCACTGACACGCGGTGCCGCTGCCCTCGGCATCAACACGATCGACCTGGGCAGTCCGGCATCACATGACGCGGCGGCCTTCGCGGCATGCGGCGTGAAGATGGGATTGATCTTTGTCAGAAACACCAACGGAAGTCATAACGCAGCCGAAGCGATGGCGTTGGAAGATTTCCTTGACGGCGCATCTGTTTTGACCGAATGGCTCGTAACGCAAAGTATCTGACGCTGAGGTGATCCCGTGACCTCCCGGACCTGGGCCCAATGGCTGACCCCTCGCGATGACACCGCTTTGAGCGTTGGCCTGCGTTCGATCGTCGCGCGCCACGGCCGTTGGGCCGTCTGGCTGGTGCCGGCGATTTATGCCGGCTGCCTTGCGGCGTTCATCGCCGATCTGACTTCGACCAACACGCTGGCGTTCGGCGTGTTTTACGCACCCCTGGTGGCGACGGCGGTGTTTCACCGTGACAAGAAAGCGGTATGGGTTCTGACCGTGATCGCCTGTGCCATGAATATCATCGGTGCGTTTTTCCCGTCCATCGATCGAGATGTGTTGGAGTTGGTGGTCAACCGGACGCTGTCGACCCTGGCATTGCTCGCCATCGCGGCGTTCACGTGGCACGCCCGCGCGATTCAGGAGCGATTGGCCGAGCAGACCAGCCGGGCCGAAGCGGCCGAGCGCATCAAGACCGAGGTTTTGGATAACCTCAGCCAGGAAATCCGGGGACCGCTCCACTCAATGATCGGCGTGCTTGAACTCGTGGCGGCGAACAACCGCGCGGACCAGAAAGCGGCGCTTGAGATGGTGCGAATCTCGGGCCGGCGGCTGGCGATGACCGTCGACAACCTTGTCGATCTGACTCAGTTCGATAAGACATCGATGCCGGCGGAACCGATCGACCTTGGCATGCTGCTCCGTCGAACGGCGGAAGCCAAACTTCAGGATGCCTCGGCGCGGCAGATCAGTCTGACGATCAACATTCCGTCGGACGGCGACGTCATGGTTCGTGCCAACCCGTGGGCCGCGCGCCGGATTTTGGAAAACAAAATCGCGGACGCGATCAACTACACCGCACCGGGCGGCCGCATCGAGGTGAGTACCGACACCGGGCGAGACGATTGCTCGGCCATCATTTCCGCCACCGGCACCTGGCCTCTGGGCGCGTTCCCGTCGGCGAACGATGGCACTGGCGCGCTGTTGACCCCGTCGGTCATGGGGCTGGCACTCAGTCAACGCCTCGCGCGGGCGATGAACGCGCGGCTGATGTTTACCAATGAGCCTGGCGCGGGCACCACGGTGCGGCTGCGCCTGCCGGCGGTCGCGCGACCAGGAATGGAGCCGGGGTAATCGGCGGCGGTGGCCAACCTGCTGTCAGAGATGCGCCTGCTGTCAGAGATGCGGCCTGCTGTCAGGGATCAAGTAGCCTGATCCCTGACTGATCCACCTCCCCGGCCAATGTCGGCCCAGTACGTCCGTTCGCCGGATGCACCCAGTCCGGCGCGACATCGAGCAACGGCAACAACACGAACGCGCGCGAGTGCGCCCGCGGATGCGGTAAGATTGGATCCGGCGCGTCACGCACCAACCCGTCCATGTCGATCAGATCAAGATCCAATGTCCTCGCGGCATTCAACTCGCCGCGCCGGCGGCCAAATCGCGCTTCGATCGACTGTAGCGAAGCCAGCAGCGACTCCGGACTGATGGCGACACCAGGGATGCGTTCCAGACGCGCCACGCCGTTGATGTAGTTCGGTTGATCCGAGCGCGGTACCGGCTCCGTCTCATACCATCGCGACACCCCATCCAGCCGCAGCCCCGGCATGACCGCCAGAGCACTCACGGCGGCGCGGCAGGTCGTCAACGGTTTCTCGCCATCAGGCCCGGCGAGATTGGCGCCGATCGCGACCAGGATCATGGCGAGTTGTTTCGGTTCAGGTGTTTCATCTTTCGTTCATATGGTACATCATGACAATTCTACCGTGCGTGGTACGCCGATTAGTTGGCACGCACGGCCAGCATCATACCACTCGCTTACAAAGGTCGCTTCCATGCATTTCCTTCCGACCGAGCGGACCGCTCTGTTCATTGATGGCGCGAATCTCTATTCGGCGTCGCGCAATCTGGGCTTTGACGTCGATTATCGCAACTTGCTGGAATTTTTTCGGAAAAAGACCCACATTGTCCGCGCTTACTACTACTCCGCCGTGTTGGAGACGGAAGAATACTCTCCGCTAAAACCGCTCACCGACTGGCTGGCTTATAACGGTTACACGTTGGTTACAAAACCGGCGAAAGAGTTCACCGATTCGATGGGTCGCCGCCGGGTGAAGGGCAACATGGATATCGAGGTCGCGGTGGACATGCTGGAACTCGCGCCACGCATCGACCACGCGGTGCTGTTCAGCGGCGACTCGGATTTTCGCCGGCTGGTGGAGGCGATGCAGCGGCGCGGGGTGCGGGTCTCGGTCGTGTCGTCGATCCGTTCCAGTCCGCCGATGGTGGCCGATGAGTTGCGGCGGCAGGCGGATCAGTTCCTGGAACTGGCGGATATCGCCCCGGAGTTCACCCGCCGGCAGACCGAACTGCGGCCGCGGCCACTGACGCCGGCGCGGCATACCCCCGCAGAGCCGTTCGCCGATCCGACCGACGCGGCGTGACGGGAACGTCCCAGGGGACGCCTCATGCGATGCCCAAGGTCCCGGATCGGGACTGCGGGCTGTGCTCCAGGCTGCGAGAGTACCGCACGGCGAACCGGGCGGCGCATCCCGACTGGCATAACGCGCCGGTCCCAAGCTTCGGCGAGCTCGACGCGCGGCTGCTGGTTGTTGGCCTGGCACCTGGCGTGCGCGGCGCGAATCGCACCGGACGGCCGTTCACCGGCGACTTCGCGGGGGTACTGCTGTACGGGACATTACCGCGGTTCGGCCTCGCCAACGGTCGTTACGCCGCCGCGCCTGATGACGGGATTGATTTGCGGTCGTGCCGGATTACCAATGCCGTCCGGTGCGTACCGCCGGGGAACCTGCCGTCGACCGCCGAGATTAATGCCTGCAATCCGTTCCTCGCCGCGGAGATCGCCGCGATGCCCAGGCTTCGCGGCGTCCTCGCGTTGGGGCTGGTGGCGCATAAGGCGGTGTTGCGGGCGAAAGGCTTACGCGCGAGCCACGCGGTATTTCAGCATGGCGCGATCCACGAATTACCGGGCGGATTATTGCTCGCGGACAGTTACCACGTGTCGAGGTTGAACACGAACACCGGGCGGCTGACGGAGGCGATGTTCCACGACGCGGTGGGCACGCTCATGGCGCGGATCGGCTTACAATCAACGCCGGCCTGAATGTCTTGGCGGGCGCACGGAAGTCATGAATACCGTTCTTCCGTCCATGGGTCGCCGTTGTTGTGGTAGCCGCGAACTTCCCAGAACCCGGGATGATCGCTGATCGTGAATTGTATTCGGCGCAACCACTTCGCTGATTTCCATAAGTAAAGCCGCGGCACCAGCATGCGCACCGGCCCGCCATGCGCGCGGGTCAGTGGTTTGCCCTCCCACTGGTGTACCAGGAACACGTCGGGCTGGTCGAACTGATCAAGCCTGATATTGGTCGTGTAACCATCAAACGACGTGAAGATGACGTGCTTCACTTCCGGGTTCGGCCGTACGAGCGCCACGATGTCGCGCGCCGCGACGCCCGTCCAGTGGTTATCGTAACGCGACCACTGCGTCACGCAATGAATGTCGCACAGGCTTTCCGTCTGTGGCAGCGCCATGAATTCATCCAGCCGGAGACTGAGCCGATGCTCGACCGCGCCGTCGATGTCGAGGCGAAATTTCTCCGGCGTCACGTTGGGCTCGGCCCCAAGGTCCAGCACCGGCCAGTCCTGGACCAGAAGTTGACCGGGCGGCAACCGCTCACGCGCCGGGTCGGCGGTGGTGCCGGTCAACAGGCGGCCGTCGCGCGCCCATTCCTGCTTCTTCTCGATCAGCTTTTCCCGGATCCCGCCCGAGATTGTCACGTCATCGTCAGCCATGCGGTTACTCCACGTCGTCTCCGGTTATCGGACAGGGAAGCGGCGCGAGTGTTACAGCAGGGACAAACGGCGAGCCAGAGGGTGCACTCGCCGGTCCGGTGGCCTGACGAAATGGTTTGCCGCAGCTTGCTTTGACACCTATATGGTGGCAAATTATCGCAGTGGAGAAGGCACCGCCAACATACGATCTGGACGCCCTCAAGGCAGCCATCGGCTCCGCCGAGACCTTGGCCATCACACGATCGGCCTTCTCCGACGCGCTGTCGCTGGGTTTCAATCGGGCGGCGATCGCGACCGCGATCCAGGGCATTCGGCGTCCGATGTGTAAGAGGGGCAAAACCACGGGCACGCAGGTGCAGCATATTTTGACGCTAAATGCAGAAATGGCGGAAACCTGCCACCGTTTCGATGTCATGGGACGTAATTATTGCTAAATCTTCGAAATCTGCCCACACTTTTGCCCCTCTTACTCCGATGTTTTACAAGTCGATGACTACGCTCGCGGATCACAGAACATGGCAGGATGTTTACCATGTGCCGGCCGACGGCCTGGTCCTTTATATGAAGTTCCAGGCCGACATGGTGACGGAATTCCGGGTGATGTCGTTCAAGGAGAGATGACGATGGCTGACAAAGTGGGCACGTTGCCGCCGACGATGCCCAGCCCAGAAACTGGGCTGGTGTTGCGCCGGGATACCCGCCCGTTCACGGTACGCTACAAGGAGCGGGAGATCGTCGTCGATCTGCCCGGGTACTATCCGGACGGCGATGGCGAATCGGTGCATGTCGGGGACGACATGGCGGCGGCCGATGCGGCGCTACGCGTATTGAAAGAGCAGGTCGATGGCTTGCCGTCTCCGGCGACGATCCGGCGCATCCGCCACAAGCTGCGGCTCAGTCAGCGCGCGGCCGGGGCCGTGTTCCGCGTTGGCGCCAGAGCCTTCGACAAATACGAGCGGAGCCTGGTCGAGCCAAGCGGCCCGACGGTCCAGCTTCTGCGCTTGCTCGATAGTCATCCCGAACTGATTGCGGAACTTGATCATTGATGCGCGATCCACGAACGGCCACCGGACCGCTCCCTACGCCGCCCCGACGACCATCAGCCGCGCGCACCCAACAGATGCACGAAAAGTCCGGACGCAGCCGGACGAGGTCACGGCGTTTGGCGAAGTTGGCCAATGTCCAGGTACAACCTGGTCAGCAATTCCAAGGCCGGCGCCACGTCGTTGGCCGGACGCCGCCGGTCACCCCCGCGCGCGCATCAACCGGTCTTTATCGCGCTTCCAGTCACGATCCGCGATGGCCGCGCGCTTGTCCTGCTTTTGCCGGCCCTCGCCGACGCCCAGAAGCACTTTCGCACGCCCTCGCTCGTTGAAATGAATGTCGAGCGGCACCAGCGACACGCCCTTCTTCGCCACCTGACCCAGCAGCGAGTCGATTTGCTTCTTCTTCAGCAACAATTTCCGCGGCGCCTTCGGCTCGAACTTCGACAGCACGCCGCCCTGATATTCGGGGATGTACAAATTGAAGATCCACATCTCGCCGTCCCGCTCGCCGGCCCATGCGTCGGTCAGCGTGGCACGGCCGAGGCGCAACGATTTCACCTCGGCGCCTTTCAGCACAACGCCCGCCTCGACCATTTCCTTGATGGTATAGTCGTAGCGCGCCTTGCGGTTCTGCGCGGCGACGCCGTGCGAGATCAGGCCCTTCTTCTTTGCCTCGGCCATGCGAGCATCAGGCGGCGGGCGCCCGCTTGCTTCAGTTCAGCAGCCCGACCTCGGTCATCGCGGCACGAACGCGCTCCCGGGTTGGACCCATCAGTGGTGCCAGCGGCAGGCGGCAACGCTCGGTGGTCTTGCCCAGAAGCGAGGCGGCGAATTTCACCGGGCCGGGACTCGTTTCGGCGAACAAAGCATCGTGCAGCGGAACGAGCCGGTTCTGGATCGCCATCGCTTCCTTGAACCGGCCGTCGGCCCAGGCGGCCTGCATGTCACTGCAGAGGCGGGGCGCGACGTTGGCGGTGACGCTGATGCAGCCGACACCGCCGGCGGCGTTGAACGAGAGCGCGGTGTGATCCTCGCCCGACAACTGGCAGAAATCGTCGCCACAGGCACGGCGCGTGTGCAGCGGGCGCACCAGGTTCGCGGTCGCATCCTTCACGCCGATGATGTTCTTGTGCTTCGCCAGCCGCGCCATCGTCTCGACGCTCATGTCGACCACGCTGCGCGGGGGAATATTGTAGATGATGATTGGCAGGTCGACCGAGTCGGCGATCGCCTTGAAATGCAGGTACATGCCCTCCTGCGTCGGCTTGTTGTAGTACGGCGTCACGATCAGCGCCGCGTCCGCGCCGGCTTCCTTGGCGTGACGGGTGAGTTCGATCGCTTCCTCGGTGCTGTTCGATCCGGCACCGGCGATGACCGGAACCCGGCCCTTGGCGACCGCGATGGCGATCTCGACCACGCGCTGATGTTCGGCATGCGACAGGGTCGGGCTTTCGCCGGTGGTGCCCACCGGGACGACGGCGTTGGTGCCTTCCTTGATCTGCCAGTCCACGAATTCGGCGTAGGCTTTCTCGTCGACCGACCCGTCTTCTCGCATGGGGGTGATCAACGCGACGAGCGATCCCTTGAACATGGCCCTCTCCCGGGTGGACGCTTGGATGGTTGCACGGCTGTGAAGCAAGTAGATTTAGGCCGGTCGCGGGTGCACCGCAAGACCGGGGGGACGGTGAGGCGACCCCGCGGCCGGGGCAACCGCCCGAAACGACGATCTGCTTCCGGATGCCCCTCATTCCAGCCGGAGTTGGAAAAAGGCAGGACCTTCAAACGCGGATGACCGGAGATGCACGCGGATGTTCTTCGCGATCGTTTGGCTCGGGCCAACGCGAACGGCGAAACCAGAACATCGCCGGCGATTTTTCCATTTGACCGGCCGCGTTGGCCCGAGCCAAACGATCGCGAAAATCATCTGCGTGCACGTGACGTCGAAATACGTTCCTTTCGCCAACTCCGGCCTGAGTAACGGGCGCCCGAAACCAATTTGCGACTTCAGGTGATTGCCCTGTAACCGGTCGGGGTAATTATCGCGGCAAATCGAACGACATGTTAAGGCGGTCACACGAAAGACTGTTCGATCAGTGAACAAGAACTGAAAGGATGGGCCGTGCGGAAAGACATTTCATTCCCGCGACTGGTTCCGCGCGCATCTCAGATGACGCCGGCGCGGGGCTCACCAGATGATACGGTCGATCCGGGCCATGATGTGTACCGGGGTCATCGCGTAACG
>ODAK010008078.1_pt1 | contig 10566 bp, 9 predicted proteins | sample 1539591 | NCBI WGS metagenome assembly ODAK01 (sample SAMEA3539303, study PRJEB22396) | soil metagenome | biome: tundra; feature: field; material: soil | place: USA | collected 2010-05 | depth 0.15 m | reverse complement strand
AAATAATCTTCTTGCCACTGTGCAGAGCTGAGCGGACCAGGGGAACGGTATCAATGATGCGTGTTTTGAGCTGATCTCCCCATGACAGGCAATCGGCCAGCAATTGTGTTTCATCAAAGGGCGGCTGATGATAGATATGAGTCATGAGTGCATTATGATGACGCACAACAACGGCCAGCTTGTCGCGCAGAACGGTTTCGTGGAGCAGGTCGTGGAAACGGATGCCGATGCGTGCAACCTTATCGGTATAGGCTGGTCCGATGCCGCGCCCGGTGGTATCTACACGATAGGCACCTCGGGCCGCATCTTCCACTTTGTCCAGAATTTTATGGTATGGCATAACTACATGTGCACGATCAGATATCAACAGATTGTCGGTATTGACGGAATGCTGCTGGAGATTAGCGAGTTCGGCGAGCAAATCCTGTGGATCGACGGCGGTTCCAGTACCCATAATGCAAATGCAGGCAGGATTGAAGATACCGCAGGGTACTAGGTGTAACTTGAACTCTCCATAACTATTCACAACAGTATGGCCTGCGTTGCCGCCGCCCTGGAAGCGCATGCACAGGTCGGTATCTGTACTGAGCAGATCAACAAGTTTGCCTTTGCCTTCATCGCCCCATTGTGTGCCGACGACGACGGTTACTGATCCTGCCATGATAGGTTGCTCCTTTAGCCTGAGAAGGCCGATAGTTTCTGTATTAGTGCAAGTTAGCCGGTAAATCGATGGGTTCAGAACCCAATGTAGTAATTGCGATAAGCCGTTCGGCATCCGTTGTGGGAAGCAAGCGGCGGCGCAGTTCGACCAGGTGATGACCGAAGGTGGCTTCTAGCTCTGGCGCGAACTGTTCATAGATAGCGGCGAGATAGGACTCGTCGCGGATAAGCTTCTCCACGATGCGTACCAACGTACGATTTTGCGTGACGACGCCTGTCGCAGGAGCGTCGAGAGATGCGACTAGAGCCTCTGTAAAGTCAATTGTCAGTGCGATAAGGTGGCCGCCGATGACTTTTTCCGGTCCTTCATGTTGGTAGACCGTAGCGAAATCGGCCTGTGCCTCGCCAAATAAATTGAGGATCACGGTACAGCCGCGCGCTCTAGCTGCACGGAGCTGGTCCGAGAACTGTTCCAGATCCTGTGCCCATAAGCTGGCGGCGATACGATGATGTGCTGTATTAATGAGATCGAGCAGGCGTGCCTCGATGCGTTCGTGCTCACTGAGTTCCCAGAAGTGTCCGATACCATCAGGTTGTTCCAGGGTAGCAAGTCGCTGCTCCAGATCCTGGCAGCGTTGTGCGGTCTCTTGCTGAATCCTTTGGAGCAGACGAGTGGGTGGAACGGGAGCATAGCGAAGTGGGTCTGAGCTAACGGCAGTGACGCGCTCTTTAGCGGCCAGCGTTTCCAGAGCCTGATAAGTATTGGCGCGTGCCAGGGCGGTGCCCTTGCTAATCTCATACCCAGTTGAGAGGGGATGTTGTAGCAAGAAGACGTAGACCTGTGCTTCAGCTCCTGTGAAACCGAGGTGCTTCATCTCTTCAAGGATCGAATCGGTCATGCAAGCGAGCCTTTCCATATAGTAGTAGTAGCCACTACTACTATATGGAAAAATGTGGGTATTGTCAAGGGGTGGAGATGGTTAAAAGGTCACAGAATCTTGTCAGAAGCGAGAAAAGGTTGTATAAATTTTGATAGGCACATCGCAACAGTATTTTGTTGACGGTCATTTGATCTATGACATACGTGTGGTGGATTCGATGGACCGTTAGCAAGGTACTAACCATTAAGGAGAGCAGCATTGGAACAATTTACGACAAAAAAGATCATTCTCGTGAGTATTTTTCTCTTAGCCCTCGTTATTGTTACTGCTATTGTGCAGATAGAGACGCATTTTAATACATACATTGCCTTCGCTGTGATGCTGGTTGGAACCATAGCGTCCGCACGCTTTCTCAGAGGTTCCCAGGAATAGAAATTGCTTCCCTACCTGCCTGCTTTTTCGGTGCGCGTTTCTTCCCCATTTTTGGATGCTGAAAGTCCAGAGCAGAGCGAAAAGATTATAAGCAAGTTCCCCAATCGTAGGATAGAAGGCATGTTTGTCATTGAATATGGATAATAAGTAGCTTTTCGTACGTCTCAACTAGGGGAATTGTTTTTATGCTGATCACACCTGGGGGAAAATTATGAAAATTGTGGTTGTGGGGGGAACTGACTTCATCGGATCTCATCTCGTCAAAACCTATCTGGACGCGCAGCATGAGGTTGTGCTCATTGACACTATTCCAGATCGATCACAATATAGTATTGATATACGCGCACGTTCCTATACAGTTGTGTTACATGATAGCCAGATGGGAACTATTCTACAGCAGGAGCGGCCAGAGCTTGTGAGCTATCATGCGGGCCATCTTTACGATCTAATTTCTGGTGAGCAACATGCACAAACAGGCGATCTACAGAGTCTGCTCAATGTGTTGGAAGGCTGTGTGAGTGCGAGGGTTGGCAAAATAGTCTTTGCGGTAGCGGGCAATAATCTGTATGGAAGGTTGGAGGAGGAGCAGTTGCCTGCATCAGAAGACATGCCATTGTGTTCGCGCAGTGCGCATGGTGTGGCGATGATTGCGAGCGAGTGGTATGTGCGTAATTATACGCAGCAATATGGTCTCAAGCATACTATTTTGCGCTATGCCGATGTGTATGGGGAAGAGGATAGTGCGTATATACATCATCCTTTGACGCATTTTGTGCGTGCGCTGGCTCAGCAGCAATCTCCGCTTATTGAAGGGACGGGTGATGAGATACGCGATGCCATCTTTATTGATGATGTAGTGCGGGCCAATCTGAGCGTGTTAGAGCGTGGCGACAACGAGACCTTCAATATCAGTTCTGGGCGAGGCAGTACGCTCAATCAGCTTTACCGGGTAGTTGCAAAACTGCTCGGAAGCGAGCGGCAACCAGTGCATGTGCCGGGGGGATTGGATAGAGGCTCATCGATAGTGCTGGATAATAGTCGTGCGCGTGCTGTGTTGGGGTGGCAGCCACAGGTGACGTTGTATGAGGGGGTGCAGGAGGCTATCAGGAGGCTCAATGTACGGGCGTACTCAACATAGTTTTCTTTTGAGGTTGAATTGATCAATCCAAACAAGCGATAGCCAAAAACTAGTTTTTCGTGTATAATGGCTGCAACGTCTTATCTAATCATTGCAGCCTTATATTTTCTACCGAATTTTGATTTGAGAGTGTCATTGGAGATACTGAGTCTGCCTGCAAGCACAATCTAGACGAAACAGGCGTGGTTAATAAACAAGAAGATAAGCTCGAACAGCCAGAGCGTTCTTTGCAGGCTATCGGGCAGGGAGTTAAGGAAAAATGCCAAAGAAAGCGACGACTGCGCGCAGTGGAGCGCAGCGTAACAAAGCAAAAACGCAAAAAGCCTTTGAAGTTGTCCGCCAAAATGCTGACGATCAGGAGCTTATAAGTATTGATGATCAGGAGCCTATTCTAGAGGAAGAGCCAGTTGAGATTACTTCCGTAGATGCTTCCATACCAGCTCTAGAGGCGTCAGTGTCAACATCCAGACCCGCAAGGGCAGCGCGGCGAGCAGCCGCACGCGCATCTGTGGCAACACAGGAAGCTGAAGCTGAAAAAGAAGTCACGACCCCAGAGGTTGAGACTGAAAAAGAAGTTGTCACGGCTTCCGCTGTAAAAGGCAGTGCATCAGCACGTCTGGCAGCCCGGCGTGGACAAAAAGCGCAGCAACGCTCAAACGCCACCCTCATTACCGCAGAGCATTATACCTACGTGACACGCGATCTTAAGATTATCGCAGTACTGGCATCGCTCATGTTCGTAGCCATCATTGTGCTCTACTTCACGATAGGGCGCTAATAACGGAAAACGGTAGGGGCCAGATTTATCGCGCCCACGCGCCTGCCCCAGCAACGAAACGGTAGGGGCCAGATTTATCGCGCCCACGCGCCTGCCCCATTTATGGGGGAAGCCCGCTTAGAAAATACAAAAGAGGCACTGTATATGTAGATACTGCAGTGCCTCTATCTAAGAATTGGCGGAGTTTGGAAGAGGGTAGTGCGCCCTCAAAAAATTGATTGTGCCTGGTTTAGTGAACCAGCGGGCTAGTGCCTATGCCAGCGGGAATGCCGTGGCGATATGCTGCGGGGATGGTCACACCCAGGACTCGCTGCATCGCCATGGTATGGCAACAATCGCCCCAATCTTCAAAGAAGTGACATGTACATTGCCACTCACCATTATCAAAGGTTGTAGTGTGTACATCATTCTCACCCTGGAACGTTGCTTCGAAACGCGTAAATTGGATGCGCTCAGGCTCCTCTGCGTAGCGCTTGGCTTTGGCAATTTTGTTGATCATACTTGAATTCATGATCGCACTCTCCTTTAAATCTAGGCAACCACTCCGTATCCACCTGTCGTCTATACTATACGCGACAGCCGCGTAACTTCCATTTTCACATCGTCGCTAAAAAATTCACGCTAGGACGATCTCTGCCGTAAGCTTTTGCATCCCTCCTTTCCGCTTAAAATAACTACTCGTTCAGCATCCATATCCGCGCGAGCAACAGCCCAAAGAATGAAAAAAGAATCGATGAGCCCGCAAAGGAATGAAACGTAACAGGACTCTTACAAATCAAAACGCCAGGGCATACGTGCTCCCTGGCGTCAGTTTTAGGTGTTGATGCTAGTCTTTACGGCGACCGGCAATAATTTGGACTTCACTGTCGATGAGACTAACAACATAAGCATCTCTATCCCCACCCAATAGTATTCTGGGTGTTAACGCCCATAAAAGCAGGTACATACATACCACATCTGTACGGGCTTCGCTATCTGAGTTATTACGTGTCTCCTGATGGAGTTGATTATACCATAGAGATAGGTGAAAGTCCACCCTTCTAAGGCCCAATCTCACTATCCGAACTAGCTATGACAGAATTGTTAATGATTTGTGATATCTTCAACGTTATGTCTACATAACATTGATACTAAAATTGATGAACATGTATTTACAGATGTGCGTGCGCATTATGCTGACGCCTCTACGCCATTCTCCAATTATTGAGCAACCAGGCAATGTGTGCGATTTACCAGTTCCTCGTAAACGGTATTGACTTGTCGCGCGATGCTTGCCCAGCTAAATTGTAGGACGGATGGGCGGGCCGCCGCCGCCATTTGCGCAGAGAGTTCTGGATCGCTCAGCAGGGTATCGAGGCGCTCGGCGAAGAAACCTGGGCAATGTGGTACCAGGAAGCCTGTTTCGCCATGGCGCACGACGCTGGTGAGTCCTCCTGCGCGCGTTGCCACTACGGGCGTGCCGCAGGCCAGAGATTCGACGGCAACCAGGCCGAAGCTCTCGTGATAGGATGGCACGACGGTCACATCAGCCGCGCTATAGAGGAGAGGAAGCTCCTGCTGCGGGCGCGCCCCTAGAAAATGTACGCGCTGACTGATATTCAGCTCAGCGGCCAGTGTTTGCAGGCTTTGCATATCTTTATCGTCATCCAACTTGCCGCCTACAATTACGATCTGGGCTTCTTGCTCCATCAATGTTACAGCGCGTAGTAAGAGGTCAGGTCCTTTGAATGGATCGAGTCGTCCTGCAAACAGCAGAACCGGAAGATTTGACTTTAAGCCGAGTTGTTTGCGTGCCTGTAGACGTTCTTGTGGTACAAAGAGCTTGAGATCCACGCCACAGGGGATAACCTCTATCTGGCTAGATGTTGCGCCACACGAACGGATTATTTGAGTACGCTCATCTAGCGTTGCTGCAATGATGCAATCTGCCTGTTGAACGAGGTGTTGCTCCATTTCCAGGCGCAGAGCTGGTTCGGGCGCGTCAGGATTGGCGAGCTGTTTTAAGCGTCCCAGCGTGTGAAACATAGTTACGTGCGGTACGTCCCACTGGTCAGCCAGGCGCATAGCGGCCACGCCCGAGAGCCAGTAGTGGCTATGCACAAGATCATACTGGAGAGATGCATGCTGGCGAAATTCTTCGATGTGCCGGGTGAACATGGGAAGATATTGATAGAGATCGTCCTTATGCACAGGTGCAATTGGGCCAGCTTTGATATGAATGACGCGCACGTTGCGCGCTAATGGCACGATCTGCGGGATATTTTCGTGTGTCCAACGGGTAAAGATGTCAATAGTGATATTTTGATGAGATAGCGCTTTTGCCAGTTCGCGCATATAAACGTTCATGCCGCCAGCGTCTTTCGTACGCCCTGGACTGTCCAGAGGCGACGTATGAACGCTGAGCATGGCGACGGAATACGACATGTCAGATAAGCTCCTCTTCACTGATTTTTAGAGAGTGTCCTGATGATGCACAAGTAAGGGTAAGAGAATAATTGACACTCCCTCAGGAATGCAGGTTACAGATGCGCGGCCAGCGTCCTTCGCCAGCGTATTGCGTATATCCAAACATTTTAAAACCTCCTTTCGCGTTTTCATTCTTGCTAATTCAGAGATTAGAACAATACAGGTGACATATTCTATTTCCTGCTCATGGTTGCTTACTGCGACGGCGCAGATCGTTGATTGCGTCGTACATTTCGTTGCTATCAACGGCTGAACCTTGTGAGATATCTTGCAAGCAATCTGTACGTAGCTTAAGTGCTTGATTGAATGCGTCGGGCGTCATACCAATCCATGTAGCAAGGTTAGCAAGGGTCGACGCGTCGGCATGCTCAAAGGTATCGTGAGCCTGGTTCCAGAGCGAAAGAGGAATGGGGACAACTGCGTCTGGGCGCTGTGGATCGGGGTCAGGCTGGATAAAGTGGGTGCTAAACCAGCGGCGGTGTGGTGGATAGTGGCGTCCGACCAGTCCAATGTTGACGACCAGTCCCAGGCGGCGTACATCATCTATGGGCAGGCGCAGGTCACGCTGATACATGTGCATGACGTCTTTGATGGTATCGGCATGCACGCTGGTGGCGATGTGGTATCCCTGAGCTGGCAAGGTCAGGTAGCGGCGTGCGATACGGCCCCACATATAAATGGGTAAATGGTCGCTTACCTCGTTGCAAAGCGCATAGGTTGTGGCGGGATCGATGTCGGTGAGGCGCGTGAATGCGAAGTTTTCGTACATTCCTGCCATATATGCCAGGCTGGTTCCTTCAGGTAAGAACTGGAGGAGCGCATTGAGCGTGGTTGTTTTGCCGACACCTGGCTGTGGGTCAGTTGGCCCGGCTACCGTGAGCGAAGTTCCATGTTCAATAAGTAGCCAGATAAGCGCGACAGTCTCCGCATCTATGCTGTCTAGCGCGATAATTTCAGCCATCGAGAGCTGTCGTCTCGAATCGTAATGCCAGTGTAGGCGTTCATAAGGGTCTCGTGGATCAAACATGGTAAGCATTCCCTCCAGGTGCATCAATATATGGGCAGCAAAAATGCAGCCCATATGATTACGTTGTTTGTTCTCCTGCTTCTTGTGCTGGTTCCTGGCTTGGGGCGGGTATAGGAGATTTGAGCCAGCCTGGGCGTGGACTCCAGCCAATTGAGAGGACATGGAGATGATGTGGGTCGTCGTCGATTTCGATAATGCTGACGGAGGCATTATCGATGAATAATGATCCTGCGCGCTTAGTCTCCAGGCCGCTGTAGTGAGCAACCAGTAGTTTTACCACATCGGCGTGGGCAACGAAGGCGGGATAGGCCCCGATGTTCTCTTGCTTGCGCCAGCGCTCAAGAGCTGCGACCGCGCGTTGCTGCACCTGGGGAAACGTCTCGATCCCTTCAGGAGCCACGGTAGGATCTTTGACATATTCTTTCCAGGCGGGATCATTTTTTGCCACATCATCTATAGTTTTGCCCGACCATGGCCCAACATCGGTATCCATCAGGTCTGGTTCAAGTTGTATGCTTAGTTCGCGCCCTTGCGCAAGGATTGCGGCAGTAGCGTGTGCTCGTTCCAATGGGCTGCTGATAATGGCACTGATGGGAAGGACCGCAAGGGCTTCGCTAAGGCGGGCAGCTTGCTGTCGCCCGGTTTCGTTAAGAGAGACGCCCGGTAACTGGCCGGGAAGACGGTGTTCGACGTTCCAAGTTGTTTGCCCATGTCGAATAATGAGCAAGGTTTGTTTCATATGCGTTTGTGTACTTTCCACAGTGTGAATGCCTTGTAACCAGAGCCGAAGACGCCAGCGTAAGAAGCGACCTCCTACACGGATGTAGATTCCTCCAATCAGGAGGAGCGTATATGCATACTGCATGTTTGCTTGATCTTTAAGGGTTTCAAGAAGAAGCCCTCCAGACGCATTCCTTCTCGATCCGTTTTCATGATATTGAAAATATTGTATCAGTCTACGCCATGATGTTGCAACTGGACCAATGTGTCAAAATGGCGCAGGGCAGTAATTCTCTTGAGTCATGTAACAACTGAATGCGAGCAACGATACTAACTGTGAGGCCCTCTGAATGATATGTATATACACTCAAAAACTAGGATTTGGTAGGATTTGAAAAGAATGCGATTGAAATCAAAGGAAACGACGCATCCAAAATCGTCAAGCACCACAGAGCTATTTCAGCGCTATGGCCCGGCTATCTTTACCTTCTTGCGCCAACGCGTCTCTTCTCGTGAAGACGCGGAAGATATATTGCTAGACATCTTTACGGCAGTTCTAGAGAACGAGCATGTTCACTCCTGGTTGGAGGACGAGCAACGTCGCTGGATCTGGCGCGTAACAAAAAACAAAATGATCGATGCCTATCGCAAGTCTTCCCGCATGACGAAGGTTCCTCTGCAGGATGAGTTTGATGACGTATTCACTGATGACACGTATGCGCCGGAAGAAACTATTTTACGTATGGAAGAATATGCCCAACTGCGCGCAGCGGTAGACAACCTATCTCCTCTCCAGCAGACAATTCTGAAACTACGTTTTGTGTACGAAATGCACAGTGCGGAAATTGCCACGCGGGTAGGAAAAAGCGAGGGATCGGTCAGAGTGCTGCTCTCGCGTACCCTTAATGCTTTGAGGCGTTTCAGTAAGGAAGAATAAGGAGAACGAATAATGATGGCAGAACACAAAGATTTCTTCCTGCCGGAGCAGGTGGATGAACAAATAGATCAGCTTTTTCAGGGTGGCATTCTCTCTTCGCGAGATCAAAGGCTCACTCAGGCTTTACAAACTCTTTTACGAGAGAAGGAAGATCAACAATCATTACATCTCGTTCTGACGCAGCTCCAAAACAAGAGAAACGCTGGAGCACAAGAGGGTGAGAACAGTGTATCCTTACCACAACGACGCCGCAAAGGAGTTTCGGGCGCTCTGTCTCAAGAAACCACACCATTCCAGCGGAAGCCAGATCCTTTGTCCAGAGGACTCTCGCTCCTTGCCGCTTGCCTCGTCCTTGTTATCGTGGTTGGGAGCTTGTTTCTCGTCCTCAATGAGGCTAGGCAAAAGAAAAACATTTCCAGCGCCTCGCAGAGCACAAAGGCAGTTCAACCATCACCCACAGAGACCGAGCCACTGGGGAAGATTGTGTATATATCTGGCAACTATGATATGGCTTTTGGTCTTCAATGGTCACCTGATGGTCAGCGTCTAGCAGGCGTGCTCAACAGAACGACGCTCGTCAGTTGGGACGCAAAAACTGGCAAGCAGAAACTCATGTATGCAACCCCCGGCGAAACCTTGCTGGGCTATGTCGCTTGGTCACCTGATGGCAATTTCCTGGTGGTTCAGAGCAATACAAAGATCTATGTCTTTAACGCCAAAACCACGCATCTGGTCAGAACGTTGACTCAACCCAACACAACAAACACTATCGCCCCTCTTTCTCTGACCAACACAAGTATAACACCACATACCACCTTCTTGAGCAGCAGGATTTCACTCTCTGGAGCCATGTCATTCGACCAGGTAATCTGGTCTTCTGATGGCAGATATATTGCTGCAAGTTACCATAATGTAGGGGTACAAAACGCGGTCTTGGTCTGGAATGCGATGAATGGCTCACTCGTCAAGACACTTGGTGACTTTCCAACGAATATCGTCAATATTTCCTGGTCGCCTGATGGAACCTCGCTGGCCATCCTGGCGTATCCAAAAGCGGAGAATGGCGTCGTGCCCACGGCGACAATCTGGAACACCACCACCTGGAAGAAAGTCAGGGAATACCCAGCTATCACAGCACTCAGCTGGTCTGCAAATGGCAAGCAACTGGCCCTCGTGGACGCAGAAGCGGCCTCTGGGCTTGGCAAAGACGTACGCATCATAGATGCGCAGAATGGGCAAACAGTGAAACAACTGGTTACGGAGAAGAACATTTCTAATGTATCCTGGTCACCCAGCGGGGACCGCATCGCAGTGGAATTACAGAATTCCCACCTCGATATGCAGATTTTGGATATCACGAGCGGTTCTCTCCTCTACACTTTCTCACAGGACGCCTATGCTGGTACCTGGTCGCCCAATGGGAAATACATCGCCTGCATTCAATCAGCTCAGGAGGTGCATATACTGGTCTGGGTAGCGAAGTAGGATAGAAAAGGAAACGATGCAGGGGCGACGATGGATGAAGCT
>ODAK010008077.1_pt1 | contig 10566 bp, 8 predicted proteins | sample 1539591 | NCBI WGS metagenome assembly ODAK01 (sample SAMEA3539303, study PRJEB22396) | soil metagenome | biome: tundra; feature: field; material: soil | place: USA | collected 2010-05 | depth 0.15 m | reverse complement strand
CCCCAGCGCGTGTGGCAAGACCAACCTGGCCATGCTGCTTCCGCCCGAGGGCCTCAAGATGAAGGGCTACCGCATCTGGACGGTGGGCGACGACATCGCCTGGATGAAGGTCGACACCGACGGCCGGCTGTGGGCGGTCAATCCCGAGATGGGCTACTTCGGCGTGGTGCCGGGCACGAACTCGAAGACCAACTACAACGCCATGGCCACCATTACCCACGACACCATTTACACGAACGTCGCGCTCCGGCCCGACGGCACCGTGTGGTGGGAGGGCCATGACGATCCGCCGCCGGCCGAGGCGCTCGATTGGCAGGGCAAACCCTGGCGCCCGGGAATGAAAGACAAAGACGGCAAGCCAATCGTATCGAGCCACGCGAACAGCCGTTTCACCGCGCCGTTCACCAACTGCCCGACCCACTCGTTCCGCTACGAGCACCACCACGGCGTTCCCATCTCGGCCATCATCTTCGGCGGCCGCCGTGCGACCCTGGCTCCGCTCGTCTACGAGGCGTTCGACTGGGAGCACGGCGTGTACATGGGCGCGAGCATGGCCAGCGAGCGCACGGCCGCCCAGGTCGGTGCCGTCGGCGAAGTTCGTCGCGACCCGATGGCCATGTTGCCTTTCTGCGGCTACAACATGGCCGACTACTTCGGGCACTGGCTCGACATGGGCCCGCGCATTCGTCGCCCGCCCAAGATATTCCACGTGAACTGGTTCCGCACCGACGAGAAAGGCAAGTTCCTGTGGCCCGGATTCGGCGAGAACCTGCGCATCCTCGAGTGGATCCTTGCGCGCTACCGCAACGAAGTCGACGGCATCGAGACGCCCATCGGCATCGTGCCCAACCCCCAAGACATCGACATGACCGGCCTCGATTTGCCGGCAGAAACCATGGCCAAGCTATTGGCGATCCACCCCAAGGATTGGCTCGCCGAGATCGATGCCATTGGACAGTTCTTCGAGACGTTCGGCACACGTATGCCGGAAGAGCTGTTGCGACAGAACGATGCCCTGCGCACGCGCATTCACGCCGCTACCAACACCTAGCCAGCGCCATGAAAAAAGGGGTCTCGCCAGACAGCGAGGCCCCTTCTTGGTGTCGCGCTCCTCAAGGAGCGACGGCAGTCGAATGGCTTCTTCTTACTTCTTCTTGCCACCCTTCTTCGTGGCGGGCTCGGCCGGGGCTGGCTCCTCGGGCTTCGGGGCTGCCTTGGCAGCGTCGAGGTCCTTCTTGACCTGGGCCAGCTCGGCGTCCTTGGCGGCCAGCCTGGCCCTTGCGGCGTTCAGCTCTGTCGTCGCGGCAGCCTGAGCCTTCGTCGCGGCCTCGAGGGCCGTAGTCTGCTTGGCAAGAGCATCTTTGCACTCCTTATCCTCGCAGGCCGTGCTGGAGAGCAGCATTCCACCGAGGACGAGAGTCGACAGCATCTTGAGTGTACGGGTCATTGATTTCTCCTTTTTGAATGTCGGAAGCGAGCCGCGGCGCACTCCCACGGAAAATTCGCTGCCTATCTACGTACCAAAGTGCTCTGCTGTCAAATCCGTATGCCGATCTGCGTGGTACCTGTCACCGTCGGGGAGCTCGCTGTTACGGATGAGACAGCGCCGTTGCCGGCATGGCCGTTGCCGCGAGGGCTGGCATGGGCGGCCTCGTTCGACTATTCTGCCTCCATGAAAAAGCGCGTCTTCAATTTCGCTGCTGGTCCCGCCACGCTTCCTCTCGAGGTTTTGGAGGCCTCCGCCGCTGCTCTGGTCGACTTCCAAGGCAAGGGCTTCGGTATTGCCGAGTGCAGTCACCGCGGGAAGGAATTCGATGCGGTTCTCGACGAGACGATCGCTCGTTGCCGGACCTTGCTGGCGATTCCGGATACCCACGATGTTCTCTTTGTGCAAGGTGGCGCCACCCAGCAGTTCGTCGTCATTCCGATGAACTTCCTCTCGGGCCCTGCCGACTACGTGGTCAGCGGCGAGTGGTCGAAGAAAGCGGCCGACACTGCCAAAGGCCTCGCTGGCGACAAGATTCGCGTCATCGCGAGCAGCGAGGCGACGCAGTTCGACCGGCTGCCAGCGCCCATCAATTCCGATGCGAATGCGGCCTACATGCACATCTGCTCGAACGAGACCGTGCACGGCAACCGCTTCGCCGAGTGGCCGTCGCATCCAACCCTTGTCGTGGACGCCAGCTCGGAAATCATGTCGCGCCCCCACCCCGTCGGCCGCACCGGCATCATCTACGCTGGCGCCCAGAAGAACCTTGGCCCGTCGGGCGTGGTGCTGATGATCGTGCGCAAGGACCTTTACGACCGCATCCCGAAGAGCGTGCCCAAAATCTTGAGCTACAAGGCGAACGCCGACGCCAAGAGCTGCCTCAATACGCCGCCCACTTTCGGCATCTACGTGTTGCTGGAAACATTCCGGTGGATGGAGCGCCAGGGCGGCCTGGCCGCCATCGAGAAGCGCAACGCCGACAAGGCCAAGCTGATCTACGACGCCATCGACGAGTCGGGCGGCTACTACAAGGGAACCGTCGCGGACAAGGCCGCGCGCAGCCACATGAACGTCACCTTTAGGCTGCCGAGTGATGAGCTGACTGACAAATTTATCAAAGAGGCTTCCGCCAAGGACATGGTGGCACTCAAGGGCTATCGCACCGTGGGCGGCATTCGCGCGTCCATCTACAACGGCATGCCCATCGAAGGCTGCCAGTTGCTCGCGACGCACATGAAAGAGTTCGCAGCCGCGAACGGCTGAGACAGCACAGAGAAAGTAGAGAGGGCGCAGAGAAGCATCCGCCTCTAGGCCCTCTCCTTCTCCCTCTGTGCCCTCTCCTTCCCCCTCTGTGCCCTCTCTTCCCGATGTCTCTCGCGCAGTTCGCCGACGTTCATTTTGGTTTTCCCGGTAAGGAGATCCTGACCGGCGCTTCGTTGCTCATTCGTCCGGGCGATCGCATCGCTTTGCTCGGTCCCAACGGTACCGGGAAGTCGACCGCCCTAAAACTGCTGGCGGGCGAGCTCTCCGCCGATTCAGGCGACGTGCGCGTGCTCGGCCGTACGTCGACGGTTGCGTACCTCCAGCAATCACAGCAACAGGTTGGCGAAGGCTCGGTCATGGATGCGCTGCTAGAGCCCTTCGCCCATCTGCGCGCCATGCACGACGAGATGCTCGCGCTGGAGGCGCGCCTGGGCCACGCCGATCCAGGCGATCTCAAGCGCTATGGCGACCTGCAGGAGCGCTACCGCGTCGAGGGCGGCTACGAGATCGAAAGTCGAGTGCGTATGCTGACCGAGGAAGTCGGTCTCGCCCAAACCGACCTCACCCGCTCGGTGACGACGCTTTCTGGCGGCGAGCGCGGCCGGTTGGAGCTCGCCAAGGTGCTGGCGCGTCAGCCGGATCTGTTGCTACTCGACGAGCCGACGAATCACTTGGACCTTGCTGCCATCGAACGATTGGAAGCGCATCTGCAGGACTATCCGGGCGCTTTCATCGTCGTGTCGCACGACCGCGCGTTCATTCAGCGCACCTGCCGTGAAATCGTCGAGCTGGAGGACGGCGCGTTCGTCCGCTACGCCTACGGCTACGACAAATACGTCGTCGAGCGCGACGCGCGACTCGAACGCGCGCGCATCGAGTACGAGCGGCAAAAAGAGCACGTCGAAAAAACCGAGAATTTCATCCGCAAGAATCTCGCTGGGCAGAATACCAAGCAGGCACAGAGCCGCCGGCGCATGCTGGAGAAGCTGGAGCGGCTGGAAAAGCCCGAGGACAACTGGCAGCTCGCGGGCAAGATCGCGCTGCGTTTCTCGGCCGGCGGCGATTTGGGCGGCAAAGAAATCCTTCGCGCCCCCGACATCACGGTCGGCTATCCCGGCAAGCCCATCCTGAACAACGTCACCGTCAACATTTACCGCGGCGACCGCGTCGGTATCGTCGGACCCAACGGCTGCGGCAAGAGCACCCTCGTCAAGACCCTGGTCGGCGAGCTTCCCCCGCTCGGCGGCAACGTCGAGCGCGGCTCATCGGTACGCCTCGGTTACTTCGACCAGAAGCTAAGCTCGCTCGCCGAGGACCGCACGGCCATCGAAGAAATTCAGTCGGTGCGCGACGATCTTTCTCCCGAAGTAGTGCGCCAGTACCTCGCCAAGTTCCGCTTCTTCGGCGACGACGCATTCCGCATCGTGCGCGGTTTTTCCGGCGGCGAACGCAGCCGCCTGGCGCTAGCGAAAATGCTGCTTTTCCCCCGCAACGTCCTGGTCATGGACGAGCCGACCAATCACCTCGACATTCCCGCCCGCGAGACCCTCGAGCACGCGCTCGACGGCTTCGAGGGAACGCTCGTGGTCATCAGCCACGACCGCTATTTTCTGGATCGCATCTGCCAGCGGCTCTACGTGTTCTCCGGCGATACCTTGGAAGCGCACATCGGTAACTACTCGGACTGGCGCGAGTACCGCCGCAAACAGGCCGAGGCAGCGCCCAAGCCCGCCGCCAAGGAGCCGGTGCGAGTCACGCAGTCCTCGACCGAGGTCACACGCACCGCCAAGAAAGACCGTGAACGCCAGCAGCGACGACTGGAGCGGTTGGTGGCCTCGCTGGAAGAGGAAATTGCCCGCGTGGAAGGTGAGCTTTCCACCCTGCGAGGCAAGCTGAGCGAAGATCATGGCGGCGACTGGCACAAGCTGCACGAGCTGGCCGATAAAGAGCGCGAGCTCGACGAGTTGCTCGCCAAGCGCATGGCCGACTGGGAAAAGGCATCGGCTGAGCTTGCCGCCTTCACGGGCCAGACGCCCGACGCCTAGCAGCCCACCAGCGGCTACTTCGACGAGCTATCGCACACGAATTTCACGGTAATCCGTGAGACCTGGAAGTGTTGAATGCGCTCGCAATCCGAGCCCAAGATGACGACGGTGGGAGGCTTCTGCGAAGCGTCCCAGACCCAGTTGCTGTGATCGATCTCTTGTCCATCCAGGAACACGTCTTCGTCTAGGACGGAATAGTGGTCGGGCATCTGCGTGAGCTGTATTCGGCAACTCGGCCTCGTGACGCCCCCGAAGATTTGCTCGATGGCGAACGCGAGATCCGCCGGGTCGCTGGTCGCGTAGAAGCCAGGTGAGCCCGGCGACGCCGCAGCTCCACCCGCGTGGGCCAAGGCATCGAGGCATGCGGTACTGCCGCTGATGTCGTCGGCAAGCCCCTGCCCCATCGCGAGGACGATGACCCGAATGCCGAGGCCAACCAGGGCATCAACTTCAGCAACCGCGTCGGCGCACGCGCCGGAACTGTCATTCGAGGCTACCGACGGAGCCAGCGCCCCGACGATATCGCAGTTGGGAACGCCGTCTGTGGCAAGCAGCACGTAGCGATTGTCGACGCCGTCGTCGAGCCCTTGATAATAATCTCGCGCAGCACGCAGCGCGCCTGCCGTGGGTGTGTTGCCATCCAGCGGCCCCGCCGCAGCCAACGCGCCGACAATGGCCTCGGCATTTCCGTCGGCAACGGGCAAAAGCGGCGGCGACACACAACAGCCTGCGAGGGACGTGCTGGCACAACCCTGTCGCCCAGGCATTTCTTGAAAGCCGAAGCGAACGTGCGAAGCGTAGGTCTGGACGACGGAGGACAGCGCCGCCGAGATGGCCTGGTAGCGCGTACCCGAACCGAAAGCCGTTTCCATCGAGCCCGAACGGTCGAGAACAATCAGCACGTCCGCGCGCCGCGGATCGAAGTCTTGATCAAGGGGCGGATCGTCCCAGCAACCGGGCGGTCGGACATCGGCGGTGTCGGGTTTGGCCGCGTCCTGCGCATCGGTTGCCACGGCCGCATCCACGACGACGTCGTCTACGCCCGCGCATGAACTGGCCACGGCGAGCGCCACGAGGATGGAGGCAAGCGCACGAGTCACGCACCAATACTACCGTCTTTCCGCTCGATTTCCGCCCCTTGCTTGAAAACAAAAAGCTGTGTACTCCTACGTCCCTGCCATGATCGATGTGGAGAACCTCTCGAAGTATTTTGGCGAGCGGGCGGCCATTCACGCTCTCTCTTTTTCGATCGCCAAGGGCGAGGTTGTCGGCTTTTTGGGTCTTAACGGCGCTGGCAAGACCACGACCCTGCGCATCCTCGGTTGCCTGCTTTTGCCAACCTCGGGAAGCGTACGCATCGACGGTCTCGAAGTGACCTCGAACGCGCACGAGATTCGCGGCAAGATCGGCTTTCTGCCCGACGTCCCGCCGCTGTACCCAGAAATGACCGTCGGAGCCTACTTGGCCTTCGCCGCACGCTTGCGCCAGGTACCGGCCAAAGCGGCTTCCTCGCGCGTGACCGAGGCCGAAGAAAAGACGGCCTTGCGGGACGTGCATAACGAAGTCATCCGCGAGCTGTCCCACGGCTACCGGCAACGCGTCGGTTTGGCGCAAGCCATCGTGCACAAGCCCGCGCTGCTCATCCTCGACGAGCCTTCGGCCGGGCTCGATCCGGCACAAATCATCGAGATGCGCACCCTCCTGCGCGGGTTGCACGGCGAGCACACGGTGCTCATCTCCAGTCACTTCCTGACGGAGATCAGTCAAACCTGCGACCGCTTGCTGGTCATCCACAATGGCGAATTGGTGGGTCAAGGCAGCGAAAGCGAACTGGCGACCGCCATGGGACAAGGCAGCTCCATGGTCGAGCTGGAGATTCGGGGGCCATCTGCTGCCCTCGTAGAAAAGCTGGCCCAGATTCCGACGGTGACCAAGGTGAACGCGCGCCCGGGCGTGGACACGACCGTGGTCGAGGTTTCCGCGGCCAGCGATGTTCGCGCGGCAGCCGCGCGCCTCGTCGTGGGGCAAGGCGTGGATCTGCTTCGACTCGATCGCAGCGAATCGCGCCTCGAATCCATCTTCATGAACCTCACGCAATCGCCGACCGGAGGCCCGCAATGACTGCCACCTTGCTCATCGCTCGTCGCGAGCTCGGCAGCTATTTGCGGACCATGAGCGGCTACGTCATCGCTGCCATCGTGCTTTTCGTCGACGGCATCCTGTTCAACGTGCGCGCGCTGGGCGCGCAGCAGGATCGGCTGTCGTCCGAAGTGCTGAGCGAGTTCTTCTTCAATTCCAGCGGCCTGACCATGGCAGCGGCCATCTTTCTGTCGATGCGCTTGCTGGCCGAAGAGAGGCAAAGCGGCTCGATGGTGCTGCTCGCGTCGTCGCCGGTACGCGAACGGGAGGTTATTTTAGGCAAATTTCTCTCGGCGTTTGTCTTCTTGGCGCTCATGACCCTGGCGGGCATCTTCATGCCGCTGCTCATTCTCGTGAACGGCAAGCTTGCGTTCGGGCACGTTGCCGTGGGCTACCTGGGCTTGCTTCTGCTGGGCGCATCGGCGCTGGCAATCGGCACCCTCGGCTCGACGCTGGCGCGCTCGCAACTGCTGGCTGCCATTCTTTCGGGATCGCTGCTCGTCTGCATGATCGTCGTCTGGATGCTGGGCGCGGTCACCGAGCGGCCCCTCAATGACGTCTTCTTTGCGCTGGCGCTGTGGGGCCGGCATTTTCCGCCGTTCCAAGCCGGCATGCTGAACCTGCGTGACGTCGTCTACTACCTGGCTGTTACCTACTTCGCGCTCTTCGCCTCGATTCGCGTGCTGGAGGCCCGGCGATGGAACTAGCGCACACGAAGACCGTCTCGATCGTGTACGCGGCCGGCCTCTCTGCAGTCTACGTCGGCCAGCGCGTGCTCGGCCCCGGCGCGGCCAGTACGACGGCCACGACTCTCGGGCTCGTCGCCATTCTCGCCGCCATCATCGTCGGCTTGGTCCGAGGTCGCGCAGCCGGCCGCACGCTGCCGATGCTCTACCTCGTCGGGCTCGTGGCGCTCGTGCTCTATTTCCTGCGCAGCGATGTTCCCGGCCTGCTCGGCTGGCGTTCGCTGGAGGTCAGCATGCCTCGCACAGGCGGCGCGCTGGCTGTGCTCTGGCCCGCGGTGCTGCTTGCCGGCACCCTGCCCGTACTCATGGTCGAGCTCGCTCTGGCCGGCATGGCCCGCTCGCCGCTCATCGATCTGCGCCGTGTCCGCGCGGCCCTGATGTCGGGCCTCGGCATCACCTTCGCTCTCGTGTTCTGCTTTGCCATTTGCTACGTGGCGGCCGAGCGAAACGTGAAGGCCGATCTGTCGTTCTTCCGTACGGCGCGCGCCAGCCAGACCACCAAACAGCTGGTGACGGCTCTGGCCGAGCCCGTCGAGGTGACGCTGTTTTACCCACCGGGCAGCGACGTCGCCGAAGAGCTCGCGACCTACTTCGCAGATCTCGTCCGAGCTTCGAACAAGCTGACGGTGGTGCGTGCCGACCAGGCGGTCGATCCCGCGAAGGCCAAAGCCCTCGGCGCGAGCGGCAATGGCACCGTGGTGCTGGCTCGCGGTAGCGTGCACGAGTCGATCACGATTTCGCCCAAGCTGGAAAGCGCTCGCGGTCGCCTGCGCAGCCTCGACCAAGAATTCTACCGCCGCCTCGTGAGCGTGGCCCGCGGCAAACGAACCGTGTACATCGTGCAGGGCCACGAAGAGCGCTCGTCTAGCGCGCCCCGCGACGGCGACGACTCCGGCGCAGGTATCAGTCTTCTGCGGGACCTGCTTGTGAACCAGAACCTCGACGTCCGCGATCTCAGCTTGGCGCAGGGATTGGCCAATGACGTGCCGGCCGATGCGGGCGTTGTCCTCGTCATCGGACCTCAGCACGTCATGCTAGCCGAAGAAACTGCGTCGCTCGTGCGCTACTTCCAGCGTGGAGGCCGCCTGCTCATTGCCGTCGATCCCGAAGGCGCAGCCGCAGCAACGCCCCTGCTCGCGGCGCTTTCGCTGCGACTGTCAAGCCTGCCGCTGGTGAATGACCGCGTCTACCTGTCGCGCACGCACCAGAAAGCAGATCGCTTGGGCATTGTGCCGACCAGCTATTCGAGCCACGCCGTCCTCTCCTCGCAGTCGGCCTACGGGTCGCAAATGCCGGTCGTGTTCTTGGCCGCTGGCGCCCTCAGCAAGACTGCAACGCCGCCCAGTCCAGCACCTACCGTCGACTTCGTGATCCGAACCGAGCCCAACACCTGGGAGGACAAGAACGGCGACTTCGAGTTCCAGCAAGGCAGTGAAGAACGCAAGAGCTTGCCCGTCGCGGCCGCCGTGACTTTGCGCAAAAGCGGCAGCGCGGAACAAGACGCACGCGCCTTCGTCCTCGGCGATTCGGACGTCTTCTGCGATCTCCTGATTCACAACCGAGCCAACGCCATGCTCGCTTTCGACGGTATTCGCTGGCTTCTGGGTGAGCCCGAAAGCACGGGTCCCATCAACAGCGAGGAGGACGTTCCCGTCCGGCATACGCGCAAACAGGACGTATTCTGGTTTTACTCGTCGGTGTTCGCAGCCCCTTCGCTCGTGCTACTCGCCGGCTGGGCCGCGACGCGCAAGCGGCGCAAGAACAAGGGCAAGAACAAGGTGAAGACATGACCTTCCGTCAAGTCGCTACGCAAGGTGGATTGGCGGTAGCCGCACTCGTCGCCGCCTACCTCACCTGGCAACGCAGTCCCGAGCTCGCGCCCGACGAAGTCGTAGTGGTCGACGCCGCCAAGAACGACCTCGTTAGTGCACGTTTCGACGATCAGGAAAAGCATACCTGGGTCGAGCTGTCGCGCTCCGCCGACGACGCCGGCCCGTTCATCACCGCGCATTTGGGGCCGCAAGAGCAAGCGATGCCCGGCAAGGGCGACAAGGGCGACAAGGGCGACAAGGACGTCGCGCCCAAGAAAACGCCGGAGCGCCTCGTCCGCGGAAGCGATGCGGCCGACAAGCTTTTCGCGTCGCTGGCGCCTTTGCGTGGCACGCGCAGCCTCGGCATTCTATCCAGCGGCAAGCTCAAGGATCTCGGCATCGATGCCGCTAAGAAGCGACTTAGCCTCGTCCTTCGCAACGGCAAGCGAAGCTTTTCCATGACGGCCGCACCGGCCGGCGGAAGTGAGCCCTACCTGCGCGATGAGCAGAGTGGCCAGGTGTACTTGGTCGCCCGATCGACTCTGTCCGATTTCCAAGCCGCGGCATCGATCCTGCCCGAACGCCGCCTGCACGCGTTCAAGCTCGACGAAGCCGACCGCTTGACCGTCACCATGGGCACGGTCCACCGCGAATTCGTCGTTTCTCACGGCGAAAGCGGAGTGGTCCTCGCGCCGGTCGCCTCGCCGAGCAAAGCCGATTCTGCCCTCAAGACCTGGCACGACCGAGCGTTCAGCGCGTGGCCGGTGGAAGTTCTCGGCAAGGACGAGGTTCCCGCTGAAGGCACGCCTCTGGTCGAGCTACGAATCGACTACAGCGCCCGCGGGCGCCGTCTCGGATTTCTGGAAATCGCCAAAGGTGCCACGGTGGCGAGCAACGCCGACGTTGCGAAGACAGCGCTCTTCGCGCGCAGCGAGCACACCCTGGGTTGGTTCAAGCTTTCCGTCGAGAACCTGCTCAGCGACGTACCGCCGCTGCTGCGTTGACTGTCGATGGAAACCCTCGGCGGGCTCAGTTTTTTTTTGCCGCCTCTGCCGCCAGATCCTCTTCCATTT
>ODAK010008076.1_pt1 | contig 10567 bp, 17 predicted proteins | sample 1539591 | NCBI WGS metagenome assembly ODAK01 (sample SAMEA3539303, study PRJEB22396) | soil metagenome | biome: tundra; feature: field; material: soil | place: USA | collected 2010-05 | depth 0.15 m | reverse complement strand
TGACTTCATCCGCCTGGGCGTTCTCGCCCACGGTCATTTTCCAGAAAGCCTACTTGTCGTCCACTTCCGGTAGAATCATGGATTCGATGTACTGCTCGTTCTACCTGCGAAGAGGTACGGCGTTCGTTCCAACCACGGCGAGAACGGAGGCCGGATATTGGATGGCCATCGAACCTGTCGACGTTCGCAAGGTCGAAAGCCCTGAGGCGCTGCAATCCATGCTGCTGGCCGCAATCAAGCGCGGCAATCCCGTCGTGCCCACGCCGACCAGAGACAATTTCCCTCGGCCTGTGATGGAACGCTACTGCGGCCTAAAGTCTTTATCGGCCTTTGAGCGGACAGCCTCTTGTTGGGCGATTTCTCAACACGACGGCGAGTTTTACGTATACGAGTGGCGACGAAGCGAACGGTATCGCGGTGCGCGGGAGAAGGCCGACGAGACTGAGGTCAGTCTGCCAGGGGGCACGCCAATCGATATGGTAGCGATGCGGGCTGCGGAGATTGCTATGACGTCAACGGAACAGCCTTGACGGCTGCCAACGCCAAAATCCAGTGATGCTTGACAAGGAAGAATCGCGAGTGGTCCGGTCCAAGATACGTGCCATCTTTATGGCCGAATGGGACCCAATTGGCTTCAATGATGTACCAGAGGCCTCTGACGAATACGACTCGTATATCGGCGGGGTCTACCAACTCCTGGAGCAAGGGGCGTCTGAATAGAGCGTCCGCGCATATCTGCGGCAAATAGAAATCGACCAGATGGAAATGGTGAATGCTTCAGGTGAACCGTTGCTGCCCGACGCAACTCGGAACAGAGCGGCAGCATCGCTGGCGAGCCTCGACCGATATTTCCGATAACGGCAGAAAAACGGCGTTACCGGAAACTTGCCTGCGCGCTGGCGCACTTCACGCGGCCTGGACGATCCGCTGTACCGTCATGAAACTGACGCCAGTCTCGGCGGCAATCGCCCGCAGGCTGAGACCCCTATCCCGCAGCGCCAGGACGCGCTCAGGCCGCACGGCAGCCTTGGGGCGGCCCAGGACCTTCCCTTGCGCCCTAGCGCGGCTCAGACCAGCCTGCACGCGCTCAGAAAGCCGTATGCGCTCCTGTTTGGCGATGGCGGCCAAGATTGCCAGCACGGCATCGCGGAACGCTGTATACCCCAAGGTCAAGCGGTCTCCGGCGTGGGAGCCATACTTTGGACGCAGCCCGGCGAGACCAAAGAAGAAAGGCGCGCCGAAGACGCGCCCTTCTGTTGAACGCCGGGTGGGCGGACCAGCGCTGTCGTGTAAAAACATCACAGTGGGGGTTGAGCTACGCGCGGGGTTACCATCGTGTCACCGTGTGGCCATGCAGAGCCATGCTGGCGGCATGCCGGGCGACTTCAATCGCTGGCGCCACCGTCAGACCTGCTATATCATTGACATGGCCATTGAGTCCCCTGATTTCGCTTTCGTAGTTTTCCTCAAAACGCTCGATTGACTCTGCAAAGTCGCAATGGGCGTCCAACGATCCCGGTTCGATGACGGCACCGGCACGAAGACGCTTCCGGATGGCAAAGGCCTTGATTGCCGCTTCGTTCTCAAGGTCAATGATGTGCTGGAGTTCACTTTGCCGCACCACGTCCGGCTGGGCAGGCGCCACACCGGGCGCGGTCGGCATCTGCGGCGCGACGGCCGCCTTTTGTTTTCGCTTCATATGACTACTCCTCGAAAACAGCCGTGGCGGCGGCGCTTTCCTGCATTTTTTCCCGCAGCCACGTGAGCGGCTCGGGGTTGGTCGTTGAGTTCCGTTTCCATTATTGCTTCTTCGAATGCCGCATGTCCGCGGGCCTCTGCTTCTGCGCGCCAGTCGGACGCAACGGCGGCAGGCGGGGGTGTGACCGACTGTCGTTTCGTGCTCATCGCGTTCCTTGTCAATAGCTTCATGAAATACTCTGAAACGCTCTGGATGTTTGTGTCACAATGATATTAGCTTAACCCCGTCAAGCTTGTAAAGGACAATTTTGCAGGACGGGGTTAAGCTAATGTCATGAAAGGGAAAAGGCTTCCCAAAGACGTGATGGACTACTTCCGTAAAACCGGGCGCGAGGGTGGCAAACTCGGCGGGCCGGCCGCGGCGGCAGCGATGACGCCTGAGCAACGCACCGCACGCGCGAAGAAGGCCGCGGCTGCAAGCGCGAAGGTGCGGAGCAAAAAGGAGAAGCCGAAGAAACAGGATTGAACCAATGAAAAACTCGAAGTGGGAAAAGCCGGAGTTTAAGGGGCTCACGCTGCTTGGGCCTTGGCGCGAATGCGGCGCTATGACGATAGCACAGGAGAGAGGCACCGTCATCGTGGAAGAAACCGATCTGTGTATGGAAGTTGGATGCCAGCCGGAGACGATTGAAGAATATTTAGTCGAACACTTTGTTGAGCACAACATTCATGCGGTCATGGAGGGAAAAGAGGGCGCCGCCGAGCGCACCCTGTCCGTAGTGCGAGAACATAGCGAGCCACGAGTACATTTCCAGGTGCGGCTTTTTTCTCCCAATGATCGCGCGGATAGCGAATGGCCAGAAAGGCTCCGGCGTCGGGGTTTGCGGGTGATGTGATCGCGCCGACCCACGCCGCCCTGCACTATACTGCGACTTACGACTTCGATTTCGAGCCTAGCCCGGCAGTCAACACACGGTGCACGTATCCAGCGTGCCACTTCGTTCCCGCCCTGCGCGGCTCGACCCCTTCAGCGTTTAATGTGGCCGCAATCGCTTCGTAGCTCGCACCAGAGGCCCGCAGCGCCGTCATGCGATCGACAACCGCCTGCTCCCCTGGGAAGTGGCCGTAGGGCTTCCGTCCCTCACAGGCGCCCGTCTTGGCCTTCATCCGTTGGCGCGCGCCGCGCAACTTGGCAACGATCATCGTCTTTTCGTACTGGTGAAAGGCACCCATGATCTGACGCATGCACGTTCGCGATGCGTCGTCGCTGCAAAGGTCAGGCTCGGCCACCGAGACCAACTCGAAGCCATTGCGCTTCATGTCGTGCAGGATGCTCTCCTGAACCATCAAGTCGCGTGCGAGGCGTCCAAGAGACTCCACGAGCACAAGCCGCACACCGTCGGCGTGTAATTCAGTCAGCATCTCGACAAATGCCGGTCTGTCTTCAAGCTCATTCGTGCCAGAGATGCCCTTCTCTTCGAAGACTCGTACGATGCGGATTCCATGGGTGGCCGCATACGCCTTCACCGCTGCCAACTGGCGCGGGAAGCCATCACCGTCTACTTGCCCGCGGCCGGAGACTCTCAAGTATGCGAACGCCTTTTGCATTGGAGTACCTTTTGCCATGGCTCCAATTTTGCAGCAGAATCCAAAGGTTGTCAACTCTAATTCTACGGAAATAGAGAAATCGCTTAGAATCAACGTGGCACTTTGGAATGCTGGGTTGCTTATGCCGGCGCACGTCCAAACCACACGACCCGGTTAAGCGCAGGCGCTTTGCGTTCTTACCCTGCGTTTCATCCTTCCTACCGTAGCGCCTGGAACTACCCACGCTGCGCGCCAGGCTGCGCCCACTGCATCCATGCAGGCGGCCCCGCCCGTCCGGGCCTGCGCGCGCCGCGGGCGAGCCAGCGGCCAGCCGGCAGTGGGCAGCGTCGAGGGGTGCCCCTATCGACAAGATTCTTGACATCGAGACCCCGGGGGTATGCCCTTAGAACGGCGGAGGCGGCGTGGGTTGCTCCAGTACCTCCACCCGCGTACCTAGGGTGGTTTTTGAGAGGCCGCCCCCCTATCCGTTCGTGGTCCATGTGTGGTCCAGGATAAAGTCCCGAGACTACCGGTAGGCGTTGTGGAAGGGTGCCTGAAAAGTTTCGGAAACTTCCGGGCGGAACCGGTTGCCCGTGACCGCGCCGAACTTGAGCTGACAAGTCTGCCGGGCGGCGTTCAACCGGATCAACTGGGGCGGCCCAGGTCCGGACGCTGTAGGCTACACTGTCTCCCGCGTGACCGGAGGCCCGATGCAAGGCATCATCGCAGTGGTGCCTTCCGGCAACCTGTTGGAATGCGAACCGGCGGGCGCCTTGGTCCCTCCGAGTTTCCCGCTCCTGCCCCAATTCGAGCTTCACGACACGGGGCTGCCGGTGCTTGTGGTTCCTTAGCGCGGGGGACCGCCGCGTGATATGCTTTCTGGCATGTTTGAAACCGAGGATTTCAGAAAACTGATCGATAGCGCGATTTCCGAAGAAGCTGCGAACTTGGGTGTTGAGCGATATCAGACCGCTATCCCGACTTACCTGCAAGGTTTGGCGACCGGGAATGAAAGTATCCTCCTGACTGAGGAACTTAGAAAGAGCGTCGGTACCCGTCGTGATACCGCCGATGCGGTAAGAAGTGCCAGGATATTGGCTCGTGAAGCGTCTGGCTATGCGTTGAGCGAAAGGCGTAGTGTTTTGACCGTAGCTGATATGCAAAAAGCGTATCAAGCCAAGTTTTGCCAGGTCTGGCCGTTCTGTCGATAGGCGCGGAGCATGGTGCCGTTAAAGGGGGGAGGTCTCAATGGCAGAGGATTGCGAGAAAAAAGCTGCTGATCTGGCGTTCGATCTTACGAAGCAGTTTCTGACGCTGGCCTTTGGCGGTATCGCATTTGTCGCCGGTTTATCATTTAGCAGCCCAGGAGCAGTGTCATCCATTCTGCTTTGGTGGGTAATCGGTGTTTTCGGCGCGTCTGCTGTTCTGGGTCTCGTTGTCCTAATGCACGGCGTGAACCTGCTTGGTGAAAAGAAGACCTTTGACGTTTATGTGTCCTCGCTACGAATCCTCTCACTCTTGCAGATTGCATCTATGCTCACCGGTACGGTGTTGCTGATCCCGATTCTGAATAGCCGATCAGAAAAAAAGACCGGATTGGGTAATGTGATGGAACTCAAAGTCAGCCCCCAGCAGACGTTGACCTACCCTATCGATCCGAACAAGAGTGCCACTGTTGAATTTGAGAATGGCAAACTCAAGATAACCGAGACCAAGAAGTGAGGGCGGCCCCGCCTGTCAAGGGGGCTGGTCATCAGGGCGAAGCCAGGGCGTTCGGCGGGCGGTGCGCACGAGGCTACGCAGTCACGCCCCGAACAGATACCCACAGAAGCGGCACTTCCGCGCATCGGCTTTCACCATCTCGGCACAGTCCGGGCATTTCTTTTCAGCGCCCGTTCCAGCCCAGCCCACGCGCTCTCCACAGCCACCACATACGGGCTGTCCGACCGCGACGGGCGTCTTGCATTTCGGGCAACGATAGGATGGCGTGGGTGCCGCCAAAGGAATGTTGAGTTCGGCCTGGCACTTTGGGCAGCGCGTGGCCTTCTGTGGAATCTGACTTTGGCAGTGAGGACACGCCTTCGTTTCGCCGGCGGCGAACGAAACAGCGAGACCAATCGGCCCGAGCAGAACACCGAGGCCAAACCATAGGCAGCCGTTCGCGCCACGGTTGCTGGCAACCATCGCGGCGAAGAAGCCACACACGACCCACAGGAGCAGGAAGACTTCCATGGATTCAGTAAAGCAGATCTGATTATGGGAAGAAAGGGCAAGGGGGCGGGGTCATCAGGGCGGGGTAGGGCGAAAACCATTTGGCGGTTGCTGGCGCCGCCCGCCACCCCCGGATGAATCCCGCGCGGGCCTTTAGTCCTCGATTCTGAGGCCGGCTCGGGGAATGTATTCGTCAAGCGAGTCTGACAGGTCTACCGCCTTGGCGATGGCATATTTCTCACGGCTGATCGTGAGGCCCCCAACTTCTGGATATGGAAGCCTCGCCCGGTAGCCATCAACGGCACAGAAGTAGTAGTCCTGGACAAACGAGGCACCATACCAGAGTTCGAAAACCAGTACGAAAGCCTGGGGGTCCGGAAATCGCGTCGCCCACTCCTCGGTTGTGAACGCCTCCGGCTCTTCTTGTGGTTTCAATCGAACCGTCACATTCAGGTCTCTCTTCAGTGTGCTGATTCCGCGTTCGTCATTGCGTAGCCAGTCTTCGCTGTCGGGAAGAAAAGTCCGCCGTGACAATGTCCAGGAAAATGGACCAGGCGAAAATTTTCGGGAAGATCCTGGCACCGCTTGGCCGCGCGCCCGACAAGCGCGGGCCGCCTCGCGGGCGCGCACGCTACCAACGGCGGGGTACATTTCCCGTAGATTCGGCCAAGTGAAAGTGCGATAATCAAGGTAGGCCAAGCTCCATCTGAATGTCTCGCGTTTAATCTAACCCCAAGGAGTTCCCCAAAATGATCCAACCATGTAAGACGGAGTCCGCCCGCATAACCCCCGGCGAGGTGGCGGAAATGCTGTCTGTGAGTCGGCCGACGGCGTACAACATGTTGCGCTCCGGCACGATACCCTGCATCCGGCAGGGCCGACTGTTCATCATTGGGCGGCAGGCGTTCGCCCGATGGCTGGCGAACTGCGGCCAGACGGCCGTGCAATAGCGGCCTCACTGAATACCCTGAAGTAGCCTCTCACCAACCAACCGACTCCCAGTCACACACCCGGTCTGTAAGTCGAAGTGCGCGTCCGCGGGGAACCACCGCGAACTATCCAACAAGGAGCGTCGAGAGACGCACTGGAGGCCATATGGCCAAAACGAAAACGGCCCCTGCGGGCACACAGAACAAGTATTCCGTCGAGCATCGCGCGCGTCTGCGAGCGATCTTGGAGAGTTGGTCCCCCGAAGAGACCACAAACAGCCTGCACCTTCCCCAGGACCTTTTCGACGAGGCCTTGCAGGTCGCACAACAGGCCCTCAAGGACCGACACGATACGCGCTTCGACGACCTCACGAATCGCGTACCTCGTCCACTGCGGGAAATCGTGCGGACGCTACTGGAAGGCCGCGCAAAGCGATGCATCACGGACCTTCTCGTGGCCGGCGAACGCGTACCGGCGGACTGGCCCAGTTTCGCGGACCTAGCCGCGGCCCTCGATCTGTACCAGCCCGACCTCGAACGCGGCCTAGATCTCGCAGTCTGGAGCAGTTGGGTGTTCATGACCCCCGAGGGGGCTGAGTTGTTGACCCCGCCATCGACAATACCCAACGCGACAGACACGGCTATGGAGCCCAACCTATGACTATGACCTCACAGCAACTCGCCCCCGTAGTGTCCCTAGCCATGCTCGATGAGGACCTTCGCATCGAGCTGGACTCCATTGTGGCGGACACTGCCGGGGGTGTGAATCGTGCGTGGGACCGGGACTTCATCGATCGGGTGGCGGCCTTGGACGTGATTGGTCAACAGACTGCCATTGCGAGGCTGGCGTCCGTCTTTAAAGCCAAACTCGGCAAAGCGCAATACTGTAAGGCCATCAAGGCAGCCATGCGGACAGGCGGCGCCGTCCAGCGCGTCTCGGACCCGAATCTCCCGACCATCAACATCAACTCCCGCCCCATGCGTGAAGTTGTTGCCGAGTCGATTCAGGCCATCCAACGCGCCAATAATCCGGCGGAGTTGTTCGTCCGCGCTTCGAAGATGGTCTATATCGGCGAGGAGAACGATCGGCATGCAATCGTGCTCGTCTCCCCGGACTATTTTCGTAGTCGCCTGGAGGAGAGTGCAAACTGGGTGCATTCCACCGACACGAACACCCGGTGTGTTCAATCGCCCCTCGACGTGACCCGCCACATCCTCGCCCAACCTGCGTCTACGTGGGGCATGCCGGGCCTGGAAGGTCTCGTGGAAACCCCAACACTACGGCGGGACGGCAGTGTCCTGGACACCGAAGGGTACGACGAGGTTTCAGGGTTGTACTACCTTCCAGCACAGGGGCTCACGATGCCGCACATCCCGGACCGCCCCACATCTGATGAGGTCGCGGCTGCCGTCGTACTCATCAATCGGATCATCGCAGACTTCCCGTTTGCGGACGACGCCAGTATCGCCAACTATTTCGCGCTACTGCTGACACCGGTCCTACGTCAGGCCATCGATGGCTGCACGCCGCTAGCGCTGATCGATGCGCCGTGCCCCGCCACCGGCAAGACGCTGTTGACAGACGTGTTCGCGATCAGTGCAACGGGACGCGAGACAAGCAAGATGGCGCTGCCAGACGACAATACGGAGCTCAACAAGATCATCGGTGCCTCGCTCATGGCTGGTAAATCGGTGATGTCATTCGACAACGTGACAGGGGTAATCGGCCATCCAGCGCTTGCAGCCGCGCTCACTGGGATGGTGTTTGAGACCCGTATCTTGGGTATGTCGAAGAATATGGAAGTGCCGAACAGAGCGACATGGGTCGCCAACGGCAACCACATGCGACCGAGCGGCGACATGTTGCGGCGGTGCTACTGGGTGCGTCTAAACGCGAAAGTGACGGACCCCGGCGAGCGTTCGGTCGAATTCAAGATTCCGTGCCTGACGGCCTGGGTAGCCGAACATCGTGGAGAGCTTCTGCGTGCCCTCCTCGTCATAGCACGGGCTTGGTACGTGGCTGGATGTCCGAAGCCCAAGCGTTCGCCGCTTGCCAGCTTCGAGGAGTGGTCCATCGCGGTTGGGGGGATCTTGGAACACGTCGGAGTGAACGGCTTTCTGGAGAACGGACGCCAGATGAACCGACAATCGGATGTAGAGTCGGCCCAATGGGAAGCCTTCCTTGAAGCTCTGCATGGCGTCTTCGACGATGCGCCTTTCACCAGCAGACAATTGGCGGCGATCCTCCAGGAAACCGACTCTGGTGAGCCAACCGTCCGGGCCAAGGCGTTGGCCGACATGCTTCCTGATTCGTTCCCAAAGAGCAACGACGACGACTTCAAGTGCCTAGCCGGGAAGCGTTTTGGAAGTCAAGCGGACGTGCGGTTCGGTCAATCGCAAATACATATCACTCGAGGCCCGGTGATACATGGCTCCCAGCAGTGGCAAGTCCTCATCGGCGAGGGGAGCACCCAGTTATGACAACGTCTGGAGGGGGGTGGGTGGGTTGGGGGGGTAGTTTACCTTCCTTCGCGAAGAAAAAAATAAATTCATCATGCGTGTGTATTTATAAATTTGCACGGGGGAGGGTGGAAATCACCCACCCAACCCACCCAACCCACCCGAGGGATGCGAGGCGCTGCCCGTTTGCGGCCTTCAATGAGGAGGTCCGCCTATGATCCCCGCACTTGAGGAACACTTCACCGTTGAAGAGATTGCGGCGGCATGGAAGATATCAACGGTGACCGTTCGCCGTATGTTCCAGGATCAACCGGGCGTGCTCTCTATCAAGGGCAGGCGCTCCGTATTGGGTGCCCGATCCTACACCAGCCTACGCATTCCGGCGAGTACGCTTCAGAGGCTTCACGAGCAGCGGTCTGCCGGATTCACGCTCAAAGTCAAGGGTCGCGGTGGCCTTGTCAAGTAGATCCTGGTGGGCCTTCACGAAGCGGGCATAATGCTTTTCAGTGGTGCGGACGGATTCGTGGCCGAGTAACATTTGGACCGTGCGAATGTCCGCGCCTTGGGTAAGCAATTCGACGGCGAACGTGTCGCGGAAACGGTGGGGGGTGGCCCTCACCCGGGCGAGCTTTCCAAGGCGGGCAACGGTGCGGGCAAGATTTTTGCGCAAGGTGGTGAGGCTCCCCTGCCCCGTCCAGAAGAAATACTCTGGGTTAACGGCGGGCAGCGTGTTTAACGCCTTCACCGCGTTCTGGTGAATCAGGACCTTCAACGACACTCCGGTTTTCTGAATGCGACGAATGGTCAGATGTCCAGTGCTCACGTCCAGGGCGGGGCGCCGGAGCTTGGCAACGTCACTGATACGTAACCCCGAGTACAGCAACCCGTACACGAGGGCGCGGGCGCGGTGGCGAATGTACGACACTTCGGCCGGATCGTCACTGGTGATCTGGTCGCACGCGGCAATCATACGGCGAACCTCATCAGCATCATAGGGCAGTGTGCCGGGTGCCGTCTCTTTCGGCATGCGCACGCGGCGGGCGGGGTTATCCTCGATCCATTTACGTTCAACGCACCAGTGAAAGAAGGCGCGAAGGAAGCCGATTTCCTTCCTCTGAGTGGCCGGCTGGATAGGGACCGGATCGCCGCCGGCAGTAGGGCGGGTGCGAGACTGCCGAAAGCGATCAAGCATGGTGACATCAATGGCGGCCAACGAGACGGCGCCACAGAACGCGGCGAGATGCGCGAACAGGTAGACGTAGAGATCAAGCGTGGATTTTGTAAGGCCGCGCGCGGCACCGTCCGCAAGGAAAGCATCGGTCGCCGCGGTGAGGGTGATGCCAGAGGTAAGGCTTCCGTCTGGGTCGCCGCCCGATTCCAGGATCGCGAGACGGCCAAGGGCGCGTTCCCAGTTGTTTGTACCGAGGGATCGGCGCAGTTTGGGGCCATAGGCCCAGATCGGGCAGGCGCAGAGGGTGTACGACTGACCCTTGGCCCGGTGCTCACAGTTCCCGAGGTGACGGCGGTAGGCGGTTAGCTTCATGACCCCACTATACACGTTTCGTGTACGCGGATTTTGTACATGAGCCTTTTTGTATTCTAAGTTATTGAAAATAAACAGAAAATTTGGCGGAAGACAGTGCGAATCGAACACACCAGCGGCTTCAACAGCCGCCGAACGG
>ODAK010008075.1_pt1 | contig 10568 bp, 7 predicted proteins | sample 1539591 | NCBI WGS metagenome assembly ODAK01 (sample SAMEA3539303, study PRJEB22396) | soil metagenome | biome: tundra; feature: field; material: soil | place: USA | collected 2010-05 | depth 0.15 m | reverse complement strand
ACCCGCGGCATTGAAGTCGGGCTGGATCAACGAGGCGCAGGCGCATGCGATTGAATTCAAGCGTCCGATGCTCAATCCGACCTCGTTCATCGTAACGGGGATTGTGTGCTTCGCTATCTGGGGTTTCTACACGTGGCGCCTCAATGCGCTCGGCATGCAGCGCGAGAGCGACTCCCCAAGCAACACTCCTTTCTGGATCAAGAAGCTTGAGAATGTCAGCGGGCCCGGCATCGTTGTCTACTCACTCACGATGTCGGCTGCGGTCATCTATTGGGTTATGTCGATGGATCCGACATGGTATTCGTCGGTGTACGGGCTACTGTTTCTCGTCGGTCAGGGTTATTCGGTGCTGGCGCTGTCGATCATCGTTTCGATCGGCCTGTCACGGGCTGAGCCCTTCAGAACCCTGCTGCGGCAAACGGAACAGCATGATCTCGGCAAGTTCACATTTGCTTTTGTGATGCTGAACATCTATCTCGCCTTCGCGCAGTTCCTCATCATCTGGTCAGGGAATCTGCCGGAAGAGATTCCGTGGTACCTCGATCGCATTCGCGGCCACTGGGGCATCATCATTACACTGGACTTTCTGTTCCATTGGCTGATTCCTTTCACGCTGTTGTTGTCGCGTGATCTGAAGCGCAACAAGAAGCGGCTGGTGCGCGTGTGTCAGTGGATGCTGTTCGCCAAGGCATTCGATTTATTCTGGCTCATCGAGCCAAACTTCAAAGATGCCGCACGCAACCTTCATTTCAGCTTTGGAATTCTGGAGTACATCGCGGTGCCGGCGGCGATGGTCGCTTTCTGGGTAGCATTCTTCTGCATGCAGTTGAAGACACGGCCGCTGGTACAGACTAACGATCCGCACCTGGCGGAAATTCTGGAGCCTGAACATGCCCACGCTTGATAAACATCACGCTGACGATCACTCGCCAGAAGAGCCAGATGCGTCTCAGGGATACGAGCAGTCGGATGTTCGCGTCACCGGCATCGTGGTTTTTCTCACGGCGCTCGCTATTTTTGTCGCGGTGGCGGGACTGCTCTCCTATGGCATCGGCAAAGTGATCAATGCTCGCATGGATAAGGAAGATGGGCCAAACAGCAAATGGACCAAGACTGCGGATGTCCGTCAGCTTGGCAATCTGCCGTCCAGCCCTGAACTGCAGAACAAGATCGCCGAGATCACACGGCGCTTTCCAACGCCGCGGTTGCAGACCGACGATGGCAACCAGGACGTGACTGATTTGCATGCGCGCGAAGATCTGCTGCTCGACAACTACAGCTGGGTCAATCAGTCGCAGGGCAAGGTCAGAATTCCCATCGAACGCGCGATGGAGTTGATTGCGCAACGCGGGTTGCCGCAGGCGCCGAATCTCGAGAAGACGCCGATGATGGCGGGCGAGCACGATCAGAGGACAGTGGCCGTTCCGCTGACCAATGGTTTCGCGCGAACGGGGTATGAACAAGACCAGGCGCAAGCCAAGGCCGCAGAGGAAAAGCGCGAATAGTGCCTATCCGCTTGAATGAACGAAACAGAGAGAAGGAAAGAAATGTACAGCATCAATAGGGCTAAGATGAGTTGGCGACGCGCAGGTTCTACTGCAGCGCTGTTGCTGTGCTTTGCCGCATGGGCTGGCCCTCTCAATGCACAGGTAACGAGTTACGGAGACAAGCAAGCCGGGCAACGGAGCGATAAACCGCCAGACATATTAGAAAAAGTCGGTATCGCGCAACACCTGAATCAACAGCTTCCGCTGGGCTTGACCTTTAACGACGATATGGGCAAGCCGGTGCAACTGAGCAGCTACTTCGGCAAGAGACCAGTCATTCTCGCTCTGGTCTATTACCAATGCCCGATGTTGTGTTCAGAAGAACTGAACGGACTGACAGGCGCTTTGCAGATGGTGAACTTTGTTCCCGGCAAGGACTTCGATGTGCTGGTCGTAAGCATCGATCCGAGCGAAGGAACGAATCTGGCGGCGGCCAAAAAGCGGACTTACCTCAAGCGCTACGGTCATCCGGAAACGTTCAATGGCTGGCACTTCATGACCGGCACGCAGGGGAACATCGACGCACTGACCAAGGCAGTCGGCTTTGGATACGTGAAGATTCCCGGGCCGGATGGGCAGCTCACACAGTTTGCACATGCCAGTTCGATTCAGATCGTGACGCCCGAGGGCAAGCTGGCGCAGTACTACATGGGCGTCGAATATTCGCCCAAGGATTTGCGGTTGGGGCTGGTTGAGGCTTCAGCTAATCGCATCGGTTCGCCAGTGGACAACATTCTTACGTATTGCTACCACTACGATCCGCAGACCAATAAGCACTCCCTCATCGTTGCGAGGGTAGTGCAGATGGGTGGGTTCACGACGGTGGTCCTGCTGGGTGGTTTCATGGTGGTGATGTTTCGCCGCGACGTGCGGCAGGCGCATCACCTAGACAGGGAATAAAGGTGAACAGATAACGGAATGTCCCACATTAGTCCAATATTCTGGCAGTTTCTCGTCAAGTGGATGACGAACTTCGCGCTGTTTCCGCCGGAGGCGTCGAAGATCGCGCCGCAGATGGACGCGCTGTATTTCTTCATGGTCTTGGTAAGCCTGATCGGCTTGACGCTGGTCATTCTGCTGGTGACCAGCTTCTCCATTCTCTACAGCAAGAAGCGTCACCCAGTAGCAGTGCAGATCGAGGGATCGACGCTGCTCGAGGCTACGTGGACCATCATTCCGCTGGGACTGTTCCTCGTGATGTTTGTCTGGGGAGCGCTGATTTATTTCCGCGTATACACTCCGCCTGCCAACGCCATGAACATTTACGTGGTGGGCAAGCAATGGATGTGGAAGGCTGAGCATCCCGGTGGCCAGCACGAAATCAATTCGCTGCATGTGCCCGTGGGCCGCGCCGTACAACTGACGCTGATCTCGCAGGATGTGTTCCATAGCTTTTCAATTCCCGCATTCCGCGTGAAGCGCGAGGCGATTCCAGGCCGTTATACAACGGTGTGGTTTGAGGCCACAATACCCGGCACGTATCACCTCTTTTGCACGCAGTATTGCGGAACCGATCACTCACACATGGTTGGCGATGTCGTGGTGATGACGCCTGAAGACTTCAAAAAGTGGCTGGGCAGCTCAACCAGCGGCGCATCGCTGGCGCAGAATGGCGAGCGGCTATTTGCGAGTTTGAGTTGTGCGGCGTGCCATAACGCGCGGCCGGACGCACGCGGACCAAGCCTCGCCAACGTGTACGGGGCAAAGCTTGCACTGAGCAGCGGCGGCACGGTTCTGGCTGATGACGCCTACCTTCGTGAAGCGATCCTGAATCCATCGCAACACATTACACAGGGTTATGCTCCGATCATGCCCACATATCAAGGACAGGTAAGTGAAGAGGGTGTGATCGCTCTGGTTGAATACATAAAAAACCTCAACTCCGACTATCGCGTCCAACAAACGACGAACACGACGGATCTGCTGCCTGAGAGCGAAGGCAAGGCGGCGGTTGCGGGGCAAAATCCCGCAGGGCAGAAGCCCGTCGGGCAAAAGCCGGCAGGGCAAAATGCTGCAGGGCAGGGGATGGTGAAACAATGAGCACCGACACAATCGTCAATCTTCCCGACCAGTCGACGGCCAGGATTCCCAAGGTAAACTTCCTGACCAAGGAGAATGGTCTGCTGAGCTGGCTGCTTACTGGAGACCACAAGCGGATTGCGATTCTCTACCTGATTTCTATTACGTTTTTCTTCTTTATAGGCGGAGCACTGGCTGGTCTCATTCGCCTGGAGCTTTTGACGCCGCAATCGGATCTGATGGCGACCGACACCTATAACAAGGTCTTCACCATGCACGGCGTCATCATGATTTTCTTCTTTCTCGTTCCGTCGGTTCCGGCGACGCTGGGCAATTTTTTAATTCCGATGATGCTGGGCGCGAAGGATCTAGCGCTGCCGAAGGTCAATCTGCTGAGCTGGTATCTCTACATGGCGGGCGGCATGCTCGCCCTCTACACGATGATCACCGGCGGCGTAGATACCGGCTGGACGTTTACCACTCCGCTATCGACGCACTATGTGAACACCAATGTGCTGACTACCGGGCTCGCGGTCTTTGTTGCGGGCTTCAGTTCGATCTTTACGGGGCTGAATTTTATCGTCACCATTCACAAGATGCGCGCGCCGGGCATGACATGGTTCCGCATGCCGTTGTTTGTGTGGGCGCACTATGCGGCCAGCATCCTGATGGTGTTGGGAACTCCAGTGCTGGCCATCGCGATCGTGCTGGTAGCGCTTGAGCGCACCATCGGCATTGGCATTTTTGATCCGACCAAGGGCGGCGATCCAATACTGTTCCAGCATTTGTTCTGGTTCTATTCGCACCCTGCTGTATACATCATGATTCTGCCGGGCATGGGCGTAATTTCAGAGACGATTTCAACGTTTAGCCGCAAGCGCGTGTTTGGCTACACAGCGGTCGCGTTCTCGTCCGTTGCTATCGCCGTGTTTGGATTCTTTGTCTGGGCGCACCACATGTTCATCATGGGCATCTCGAACTACTCGATGTTGGTGTTCTCGCTGCTGACGATGCTGGTTGCGGTTCCTTCTGCGATCAAAATTTTCAATTGGGCATTCACGCTCTACAAGGGCTCGATCACATTTGAGACGCCGATGCTCTACACGTTTGGGTTCATGGGCCTCTTTACCATAGGCGGTCTGACGGGCGTGTTCCTCGGGACCTCGGGCACCGACATTCACCTGACGGAGACCTACTTCATCGTGGCGCACTTCCACTTCGTGATGGTTGGCGGCATGTTGATGGCTTTCCTTGCTGGCATTCACTTCTGGTGGCCAAAGATGACGGGCCGCATGTATCCAGAAAAGATCTCGCAGTTGGCCGCTGTGGTTACTTTCATAGGGTTCAACCTGACGTTCTTCCCGCAATTCATTCTGGGAACGCTGGGTATGCCTCGGCGCTATGCTTCGTATCCGCCGGAATTTCAGATTCTCAATGTGTTCTCCACCGCGGGTGCCACCATTTTGGGTGTTGGCTATCTGCTGCCCGTTCTGTACCTGACGTGGTCGCTTAAATACGGCGCTATCGCCGGTGATAATCCGTGGCAGGCAACAGGACTTGAGTGGCAGACACAATCCCCGCCGTTAACTGAAAACTTCCTCGTGACCCCGATCATGGATCACGAAGCGTACGACTACGAGTGGCTCGACGGCCAGAGAGTGAAAGAGGTGGCCAGTGTCGGATAGCCCTGCGATCGCTCAACATGGCGAGGTCGAGGTAGTGCACGAACACCCGCACCTGCCATACCAGCGCCACCACTTTGAAACCATCGCGCAGCAGAACGATGCCACCAACTTTGCCATGTGGCTCTTCCTGCTGACGGAAATCATGTTCTTTGGTGGACTCTTCACCGCCTACCTGATCTATCGCAACTGGTATTACCCTGCTTTTGTGGCCGGCTCGCACCAGTTGAACGTGATCTGGGGCGGCATCAATACGCTGGTGCTCATCACTTCGAGCTTCACCATGGCCATGGGCGTGTGGTGTGCGGAAACGCGACGTCAGAGCAAGTTGGTTCTGTGCCTCGTACTCACATTCATCCTGGGCCTCGGATTCTTGGGCATCAAGACAATTGAGTACAAAGAGAAGATCGAGAAGCATCACGTTCCAGGCTTTCACTACAGCCTGCAATCGTTTATCAATCCTGACAGCGACAAAGAAGCGAAGGCAGCGGGCGACAAGCCCATGGCACTGGATATGGCACGCCATACCGAAGTGTACTTCTCGCTTTATTTCGCGATGACGGGCATGCACGCGTTGCACATGATCATCGGCATCGGCATTTTAGGCTTCATGATCGTGCGGGCCAGGGCCGGAGCTTACACTACGGGCCACATCACGTTTGTTGAAAATTTTGGGCTGTACTGGCACTTCGTCGACATCATTTGGATATTCCTATTTCCGCTGCTCTACCTCATCAGCAGACACGCGTAGTAGGCAGACGATGGCATTAAAACCTGGCAGTCACCGGTTGGAATCAGACAAGGAATCGAAGCATGAGCGAACATCATCAGCCAGTTGAAACTCGAGTGAACGACCTCGATGCCCAGGGTCACCACGAGGAGAACGATCACCACATCGTCAGCCCGGTTGTCTACATAATCATCTTTGCGGCCTTGTTGGTAGGCACAGCATTGACAGTGGTGGCTTCGTATATTGAATTGGGGATTTTTAACCCGATACTCGCGATTGGCATTGCTGTAATAAAGGCCACGCTGGTGGTGCTTTTCTTTATGCATGTGAAGTACAGCACCAAGCTCACTAAGCTGACGGTCGGGGCAGGCGTGTTCACGTTTATGATTTTGATCGGCATGACATTGTCGGATTATTTCAGCAGGGCGTGGGGCCGCTGGTAGGCCGCGTCTGGTGGGTTTAGCGAAGGCTGCCTTGACCGGCAGCCTTTTGTTTGTGTGAGAGCAGAGACTAATCTCACTTGTGCTGCCGGGGAGAAAGCGAAAAGTTGATTCCATCAAAGAATTGAGACATCTTTTCGATCTCGCTTATTGCAACACCGCTCGTGGTGCCTAAGTGCGCGTCGCCCACAGACAATGAATGCTGAGGCTTCTGAATGCCCGTAACAGCGCAAGTTCCCGAGGAAATTCAAAAGCTCTCCAGCCAGCCGCGGGTGCAGGTGCGGCGCGGCGGCTCTCCCCGCCCTGGCGGTCGCTGCGTTGTGTGCTGGATGCAGCGCGCGATGCGCATCCTCGACAATCCTGCGCTTGACGTCGCGATTGAGGCAGCAAATGTGCTCGGATTGCCGGTGGTTGTGTTCTTCTCGGTGATTCCCAACTACCCCAACGCAAATTTGCGGCACTACCACTTCATGGCGCAGGGATTGCGCGATGTGGAAGAAGACGCGGCGGAGCGCGGAGTTGGATTTGTTCTGCGACTGCACCCGGACAATTCGCTGGAGGCGTTCCTCGAAGAGGTTGAAGCGGCGCTGGTGATCGGCGACGAGAATCCGTGCCGCGAGCCGGAGCGATGGCGCAAGGTGATGGCGAAGCGATTGCGCCTGCCTTACTGGACAGTCGATGCGGACGTCGTGGTTCCGTCAGCGATTTTTAATCGCGACTATTTTCTGCTGCATCATTTTCGTCCGCACTTGATGACAGCGTTGCCGAAGTTTCTAGTGGCGGCAAAGAAGGTCAGTCCTCAGTGCAAGTGGAAGCCGTCGAAAGCGCTACAGAGCTTCTCACTCAAGCGCGATATCACGGAAGGGTTTGACGAGCTCGACCGCAGTGTCGGGCCTGTAGACACGTTTAACGGAGGCACGCATGCAGCGGTCAAGCGCCTGAAAGATTTTGTGGCGATGGAACTGATTCACTATGAGAAGAAGCGGAATCATCCCGAGGTGAGAGGGACCAGCCGCTTGTCGCCGTATTTGCACTTTGGCAATATCGGCCCGCTGACGATTGCACTTGCCGTTGAAGATGCGGTGAAGACGGGGAAAGCCCCGGTGTCTGCGCGCGACAGGTTTCTCGAACAGGTGATCGCCTGGCGCGAGCTGTCTGTGCTTTTTGTGCGGCACAACCCAAATTACGACAACTGGGATTGCGCCGAACCATGGGCGCGACAAACTCTGGTCGCGCATGCCGGCGATGTGCGTCCGCACCGCTATACGTTTTCTCAACTGGAACGCGGCGAGACCGGGGACGATCTCTGGAACGCGGCACAACGGGAGATGGTTGACACCGGCTGGATGCACAACTACATGCGCATGTACTGGGCTAAAAAGATACTTGAGTGGTCGCCTGACCCAGCTCGTGCATTTGAATGGGCGGTTACGTTGAACGATCGCTACCTCGTCGATGGCCGAGATCCCAACGGCTACACGGGCATCGCCTGGGCGATTGTGGGCAAGCACGATCGTCCCTGGTTTGACCGGCCTGTGTTTGGGTTGGTGCGATCGATGACGGGCACGTCCACGGCCAAGAAGTTCAATGCACGCTCTTATATAGATCAATACGGCAATACAGACAACAAGCTGGCATTCTAGCGGCGATTCAAGCTTCGCAGCAGCTGTACCGGCAGTCACAGGTGGCCAAATTTGCCCGTCCTATAATGGGCCACAATTCCAAAGACGGAAACTACATGTTTCGCGCTGGGTAATCCATTGGATTTCGCTTAACTTCACTCGGAGTATGGAGGAAGGGAGGCGGGAATCGGATCCCGTACGCGTGTGACGACATCGGCAATTGAGAAAGCTCTCATGAACGTTGCCCTGACCGGCCGTGCCAGTAATCGCAAGCCATCTGTTGACGAGCGCCGAGAATTCGGATGCAGCCGGGGCAAAGAGATTGTGGCGCTCGCGATGCTGCTGCTGGCGTGTGCTTCGGCAGTTTTGGCACTGGGCCAGACAGCCATCGTGCCTGCGCCGGCAGTGAGCGTGCCTCCGCGAATCGAACAGGCAAGGAGGTTTTTGGGGCAGCGTGGCTGGGCTCCTGGTCATGCGGGCGTATATCGGGTACCGCGAAGCCGAGACGTCATTCCAGGTGCATCGGTCCCTGATTCTGCGACCACGACAAATCTGACACCGACCAGCGCGCCATCAGCGGCGACGGCAAGCTGGCAGCCTTTGGGCCCCACTGCGGTGACCTCCGCAAGCTATGGATTGGTGTCGGGTCGTGTGTCTTCAATCGTCTTTGACCCCGCTGATCCAACCGGCAATCGCATCTACCTGGGAACGACGGGCGGCGGCGTGTGGGTTTCGCAGAACGCCGGCACTGCCGACACATCCACCGTGCGATTCACGCCTCTCACAGATACAACGGCGGCGCTGGCGGGCGCGCGGGATGCCTCCATCAGCATTGGCGCCATTACGGTGCAGGCCGGGGGCACAGGTGTGATCCTGGCCGGCACGGGCGACCCCAATGACGGGCTCGACTCATATTATGGCGCGGGGATTTTGCGTTCGGGAGACGGCGGCAATTCCTGGGAGTTGATTGCTGCAACCTCTGATCAGACCCTTGCGTTCATAGGCGAAGGCTTTGCGGGATTTGCGTGGAGCACCGTCAATCCGCAATTGGTGGTGGCTGCGGTATCGCAGGCGTATGAGGGCGTGCTGGTCAACGCGGTGCGGCCTGGCGTGAGTTACGAGGGCTTGTACTACTCGACCGACAGCGGTAAAGGCTGGTCCCTTGCGCGCATCAGCGACGGCGCGGGTGGAGACGTGCAGGGCCCAAACGCGTTGTTTGCCAGGCCAGATGGCAATGCTGCGACCTCGGTGATCTGGAATCCGGTGCGACATTTGTTTATGGCGGCCGTGCGCTACCACGGGTATTACCAGTCTGCTGATGGTGTCACGTGGACACGGATGGTTGCGCAACCCGGTGCAGCGTTAACGACGCGTCTTTGCCCTACAAATCCTGGTTCCATTGGCTCGGTCGCTTGCCCGATTTTTCGCGGAACGCTGGCTGTGAACCCGTCTACGGGCGATACTTTCGCGTGGACAGTCGACGCAAATAATCAGGACCAGGGAATCTGGCAGGACGCATGTGCGATCACCGGCGGCGCATGCAGCAATCAGATCATCAGTTTCTCGAAGCAGTGGAACACGGCAAACCTCGAAAGCAACACCGCGCAAGGAACGGCGACAATCGCCAACGGCGACTATAACCTCGCGCTGTCGGCGGTTCCGTCAGGGCAAGACACGCTGCTGCTGGCGGGCGCAAATGATCTTTGGAAGTGCAGCCTCGCAAATAGCTGCGTGTGGCGCAATACGACCAATGCCAACTCATGTATGAGTGCACAGGTCGGTCCGTATCAGCACGCGTTGGCGTGGAATTCGGCGAATCCGCTAGAGGTATTTGTCGGCAACGATAGCGGCATGTGGCGCTCGATGGATGCCATCGGCGAGACCGGGCAGGCATGCGCTGCGACTGACGCTACGCACTTCCAAAACCTGAATGGCGGACTCGGTTCTCTCGCAGAAGTGGTGAGCATGTCGCAGGTGGTCACCTCGCCTTACACCATGATGACGGGGCTCGGCGCGAATGGAACCGCGGGCGTGAAAGGCACTACTACTCCGACGGCGGACTGGCCGCAGATACTCGGCGGCGAGGGCGGACCAGTAGCGATCGATCCCTCCAACCCATCGAATTGGTATGTCAACAACGAGGCAGGGGTGTCTATTCATTTCTGCACACAGGCTGGAAATTGCACGCCAAATGCGTTCGGTGTAATTCCGCTGATCAGTGACGCCGATGTGGGTGGCGACGGCTACACCATGACCACACCTGCACCGTTTATCGTCGACCCACTCGACTCAACTCAACTGCTTGTGGGAACGTGCCGCGTGTGGCGTGGCAAGACCGACGGGAGCGCATGGAGCAATGCGAACGCCATCAGCCCCATGCTCGACGGCGTCGCAGGCAATGCGTATTGCAACGGCGATGGGCTCATCCGCACCATGGCCGCACTGCCGATTCAGGGTGGCGGCGAAGTGATCTATGTCGGCATGAACGGCGAGGCGGACGGTGGCGCAATCCTGGCCGGTCATGTTTT
>ODAK010008074.1_pt1 | contig 10568 bp, 8 predicted proteins | sample 1539591 | NCBI WGS metagenome assembly ODAK01 (sample SAMEA3539303, study PRJEB22396) | soil metagenome | biome: tundra; feature: field; material: soil | place: USA | collected 2010-05 | depth 0.15 m | reverse complement strand
ACATGGGCCTGACCTACTCGGGCAACGACACCTGGGACCGGATGCTGCAACAAGGCATCCAGTTGCTCGAGCGCTTCGCTCAGGACGGCCGCGTTCGCATTCGGCGCCCTCGTTCCACCCAGCAGATTCAGTTCAATCGGACCTTGGCTTCCGGCAACAATTTTGTCGCTTACGTCGACGCCATTGGTGAACTGGACGGCACATCATGTCTGCTGGAGTGGAAGACCACGTCTGCACGATATCCAGAAGAGCCGGCCGGCATTTCAGCACTGGATCCGCAACTCGTCTGCTATTCGTGGATGACGGGCATCGACGAAGTTGCCCAGATTGTTTTCGTACGCAAACGCCTGGTCGAGGTTCAGTACCTCCAGGCCACCATTTCTGACGAGCAGCGCCAGGAATTTGCAACCCTGGTCGATGACACAGTGCGACGGATCGAGTCCGGGCTGTTCCTACCGCACAGCGGCATCCGCTTTCCACAGAATCCTTGTACCACCTGCCCCTTCGTCGGGCTCTGCCTCGATAAGCGTGACTTGGTCGAAGCCGCACTCGTGCGCAAACCGGGAGTCGATCTTGGTCTGTTTGACGAACTTGTTTACTAGGTGGCCACCGATGCCCCCGAAGCTCAATCGCAAGCGTGCCCTCTTTGTTCTGACCAAGATCGACGAGATCCTGGCTTGGGAAAAGCAGAAAGAGATGGAGCGCGACACCCGTTTCGTCGAGCTTGGCAGGTATCTGTGCGAGGTGCGGGCGGGACAGTACTGGAGGCTGGAGAACCTGAAGTCGTTTGACGAGTTCCTGGCGAGGCGGTTCCCGGAATCGAGAAGGAAGGCGTACTACCTGATGTCCATCCACGAGCACCTGCCGCCGCAAGTGAGGAAGGATCTCAAGGAAATCGGCTGGACGAAAGGAAGGGAGTTGGCGAAGTTGGCGCGGAGGGACGGGCAGCACTTCGATTGTGCACCCTGGGTGCACAAAGCCCGGGAAATGCCGAGAGAGGAATTTAGGCGGGAGGTCGAGAAGGAACTGACGGGAAGGGAAGAGGAGCCATCGGAACTGATCTACTTCAAGGTCTACAAGAGCCAGATCCCGGTGATCGAGCAGGCGATCGAGACGGCAGCCCTGATGCTGGGCACGGACAAGTCGCGAGGCTACTGTCTGGAGATGATCTGCGCCGACTTCCTCGCTGGCGCACACTTGGACAACGGCAACCCAGAGATCCTTCTTAACTCGATCTCACGGTACTACAAGTTCTTGCCCGGCGAACAGCAGCAGGCGTTCCTCGAAAACCTGCGTCAGAAGGCATCCTGAGAATGATTCGCGCCGCCCGCCTTCTCCTGGACCCTTTGTTGTACGAAAGTCGACGCCAACAAATCCTCCGTCGGGACGGATGGAGGTGTCAATCTTGTGGCTCCATGTCAAGTCTTGAGGTGCACCACAGGGAATTCCGGAGTCATTCGGGGGAAGACTCAGAAGAAAACTTGATTACGCTGTGCACGGCATGCCACGCCAGGATGCATCGCCGCTAACCAAAACCGGTATCTGTGCGCGGACGCGTCAATGCGCCCGCCCTGAACATCTCCTCGTGAGCAGCGTCACTGCACGAATTGGGCGTTTTCACCTACTGTGCTCTCTTCTCATCTATCGCCCTCTTGTCGCGAGAGGAAATATAATGTGAAAAGATACCGGCAGTTCACTTTACATTGCAGAACGATGAACGCAGAAAGGGTTCCCGGATGAGTAGAGGACGAACAGTTCTTGTGACCGGTTCCTGCGGTCTAATCGGCTCGGAGGTGACGCGCTCGTTCGCCCGACTGGGATTCTGCATCACGGGAATCGACAGCAACCATCGAGCCGTCTTCTTCGGACCCGAGGGCGACACAAGCTGGGTGCTCGGGCAGTTGCAGGCCGAGATTCCGGACTACCGCCACGTCGCGATCGATATCCGCAATCGCGAAGCGGTCCTGGCCCTCATGAAGGAACTGAAGCCGGACCTGATCATTCACACCGCGGCCCAGCCGTCGCATGATCGCGCCGCAGCGATCCCGTTTCTCGATTTCGAGGTGAACGCATTGGGAACGCTTCACCTGCTCGAGGCAGTGCGCGGTTCTTGTCCCGAGTCGCCCTTTATTCACATGTCGACGAACAAGGTGTATGGGGACCGCCCCAACACACTGCCGCTCGCCGAACTCGAAACATGCTGGGACTACGCGGACCCCGCCTTTGAGCAGGGCATCGCCGAGGATTTTTCGATCGACCAGAGCAAGCACTCCATCTTCGGCGCATCCAAGGTCGCGGCCGACGTCATGGTGCAGGAGTATGGTCGCTATTTCACCATGCCCACCTGCTGCCTGCGCGGCGGATGCCTCACCGGCCCGAATCACTCCGGTGTAGAGTTGCACGGATTCCTCAGCTATCTGGTGAAATGCAACTTGGAGGGGCGCGAGTACAATGTCTTCGGATACAAAGGCAAGCAGGTGCGCGACAACATCCATTCCGAGGATGTGGCCAGCTTCATGTATGAGTTCTCGAAGTCTCCGCGCGTCGCCGAGGTCTACAATCTCGGCGGCGGGAAGTCTAACTCCTGCTCCATCCTGGAAGCATTCCGTATGGTCGAAGACGTCACCGGCAAGAAGATGAACTGGCGCTACGTCGATGAAAACCGAATTGGCGACCACATCTGCTACTACAGCGACCTGCGGAAGATGCAAGCGCACTACCCCGAGTGGAGAATCGTCAAGACACTGCCGATGATCTTTGAGGAGATCGCCGCGGGTTGGAATCAGCGCCTGTCGGTCAGTGCCCTATGAGGATCCTCATTTCTGGGGTCTGCGGCTTCGTGGGAAGTGCGCTCGCTGAGTGCCTGCTCGAACTGGTGGAAGGCATACATTTAGCAGGCATCGACAACCTGATGCGTCCGGGAGCGGAAACGAATCGGATGCGGATCGAAAGGCTAGGCGTGGAATTCATTCACGGGGACCTGAGATCGGCGAGTGACATCGCCGGTCTGCCCGCCTGCGATTGGGTGATCGACGCAGCCGCCAATCCCAGCGTGCTGGCCGGCCTCTCCGGCTCCGGAAGCAGCCGCCTACTCTTCGAACACAACCTGGCCGCACTCGGTAACGTGCTCGAATACTGCAAAGAGCACCAGGCCGGGCTGTTACTCCTCAGCAGCAGTCGCGTTTACTCTATTCCTGCGCTCGTCGCCATCCCCTTGTGCGTGCGCGCGCAAGCCTTCGCCATAGACTCAACCGCGCCGCTGCCCCACGGTCTGAGCGCGGACGGCATCGGAGTGGACTTTTCCACCGCCGCGCCGGTTTCTCTTTACGGAGCCACCAAGCTGGCCTCGGAGATCATGGCCCTCGAATATGGCGCCGCATTCGATTTCCCGGTATGGATCACGCGTTGCGGCGTACTCGCTGGCGCAGGACAGTTCGGCACGCCGGCCCAGGGCATTTTTGCCTTTTGGGTGAACGCGCATCTGCGTCGCCGGCCGATGCGGTACATCGGATTCAGCGGCACCGGCTACCAGGCGCGCGACGCATTTCACCCTAGCGATCTCGCGGCTCTGCTGGTCGCTCAAATCCGCACCTCCCGCTCCGATGGGCAACGCGTCTATGCGGCTGGCGGCGGCCCCGCCAACACCATGTCGCTGGCACAGCTCACCACCTGGTGCGACGAGCGATTCGGGCGCCATGTGCCGTCTCTCGATCCCGAACCACGCATGTATGATATACCGTGGGTAGCGATGGACAACACCGTGGCAGCCCGGGATTTCGGCTGGCAGATCGAGATGTCTCTCCCCGCCATACTCGAAGAAATCGCGCAACATGCCAGCAACCACCCGGACTGGCTGGAAGTGAGCCACGCATGAAATCGCCACCGCCCATTGCCCGCGAGCCGCTCCATTTACTCTCCGTGGTAATTCCCTCCCGGAATGAAGAGGGCTGCATCGCCGCCACTGTCGAGCACCTCCACCTCGAATTGCGCTTGCAACGCATTCCCCACGAAATCGTGGTCGTCGACGATGGCAGCACCGACTCCACCTGGAGCCTGCTCCAGGAGATTCACACGCGCATCCCAGAATGCAAACCGATCCAAAACCTCGGCGCCTCCGGCTTCGGCCGCGCCATTACACACGGCTTTAACCACATAACCGGGGACGCCGTCGTGGTGATGATGGCCGATGAATCCGACGACTGCCGCGATGTCGTCCGCTACTGGCGGCTCTTGGGCCAGGGTTGGGACGCCGTTTTCGGCTCGCGCTTCGTTCAAGGCGGAGGCGTGATCGACTATCCCCGCCTCAAACTCCTACTCAATCGCGTGTCGAACCTCCTCCTGCGCCTGCTCTTCGGCGTTCGTCTGAACGACTTCACGAATGCTTTCAAGGCTTACCGGCGAACCGTAATCGAAGGCTGCCGTCCGTTCCTCTCGCCGCACTTCAACCTCACGGTGGAACTGCCGCTTAAGACTATCGTGCGCGGATATTCCTGGACGATGATGCCCATCACCTGGCGCAACCGTCGCGCCGGCGAATCGAAGCTTAAGATCAAGGAGATGGGCAGCCGCTATCTGTTTATCGCCCTCTATTGCTGGCTGGAGAAGTACTTCAGCTGCGGGGATTACCACAACCCCGAGCGCAGCGCCATCGCTAAGCCCGCGGACGAAGACCCTAAAGCACCGCAATATCTCCGGGCAGGGTGATTCCCCGGCGGGATCGGAGCGCGGAGGTCAGGGTTTTGCCGCGATGACAAGGAACCGCTTGCCAAACCATTTCCACGCAAAAGGCGCCCTTAAATAGAACCACAAAAAGCAACCGGATACTCACGGAAAAAATCGGTCCAGCATGTATTCAGAGCGAAATCCGGCCATCTCAAGGCGCTCCTCTACCGAAGCTCAGTGAGCGCTATGTGATGGTCGAAGAAATCCCAATACCACAAACCGGATGTTCGGACGCATGGCTATAATCCGGCCGCCTTTCCTTAGACAGCGAAAGACATCCCTAACAGGTTTTCGGGGTCGGCGTTGGGTCGGCGTTGGGTCGGCGTTGGAGTTGGCGATCCCCGTGACGGCGGGTTTTTCGGGGTCGGATTCGGGGATCACTTCTTTGGCTGGTTTTGGCGCTCGCCGCCCCCAACCACTTAATGGCGGAAGCGCCGCAATACCAGCCACTTTCAGCTATGCGCTGGCGGTTCCGCGGCAGATTCTGGTCGCTTGCTGGATGCGCCGTAGTGACCATCCCAGCCGTCCCAGAGCTAAGACTTGTTGTTTCTTCGCTTCGTTCAAGACATTAGCCATGCCCACGGAGCCTACAAGCCTCCGCGAGGAATCAATGTCCCGGACGCTACTTTCGGTGGCCGGTTTTCAGGTGATAACCATTGGCCGGTTTTGGGTGATCGCTGAGGCCAAGGTTCTCGCGTCACCTCCGACAGTGGTCTGCTTTTGGTGCGCGAGTTGGATGAACGTCTGGGATTGAGTGCCCTCCTTGCCGAGAACATCATTGACGACCGGCGCGGCAAGAACACTCAGTTGCCGCTCCCCGATCTGCTGCGACAGTCCATCTACAGTCGCTTGGCAGGATACGAGGATCTGAACGATGCGGAGCGGCTGTCGCAAGATCCGACGTTCCGGTTGATCGGCTCGGAGAAGATCTGGGATCGCGGAGCAGCGTTGCCTTCGCGGTTGCATTGGTTCGAGACCGAGGTGCTGAGTCAAAACGAGAACCTGGACGGGCTGAGCCGAATCAATCGGGAACTGTTGGCGAAGGTGGAGGACATGGATGCACCACGGCGGGTGGTGCTGGATCTGGACAGCACGGAAATCCCCGTCTACGGAGAACAGGAGCACAGTGCCTACAACGGGCATTTTGAATCGACCTGCTATCACCCGCTGCTGCTGTTCAACGGGGAGGGAGACTGTCTGGGAGCGAAGCTGCGACCCGGCAACGTACATAGCGCCGAGGACTGGGATGAAATGCTTCTGCCGGAGATCGAGCGCCAACAGGAACTGGGCAGGGAGGTGGTGTTTCGTGCCGATGCTGCCTTCGCCAAGCCGGAGATCTACGAGGAACTGGAAGAGCGAGGGGTAAAGTATGCGATCCGGCTTCCGGCCAACGCTGGTCTGGAGCGAGACATCGAGGAACTGCTGACGCGCCCGGTGGGGCGGCCCAGTCACAAACCCATCGTGTGGTACAAGGGCTTTCTCTACCAAGCCGCCAGTTGGAAGACCGCACGACGAGTCGTGGCGAAGGTGGAATACCATGCCGGGGAGTTGTTCCCGCGCGTGGGTTTCATCGTGACGAACCTGGAGACACCGAGCCGGCTGGTGGTGCGGTTCTACAACAAGCGGGGGACGGCGGAGCAGTGGATCAAGGAAGGCAAGCAGGCGGTCAAGATGACTCGCCTCTCTTGCCATCGTTTCCGCTCCAACCAAGTGCGGCTGGCGCTGAGCCTGCTGGCCTACAACCTGGGGAATTTGTGGCGGCGGCTGGGTTTGCCGAGAGGGATTGAGAACTGGTCGCTGACCAGCTTGCAGCAACGACTGGTGAAGACCGGAGGACGGCTGGTCAAACATGCGCGTTACTACTGGCTACTGCTGGCGGAAGGACATCTGAACCGGCGGCGGTTCGGAGCGATGCTGGGCCGTATCGCTCTGCTGCCGGTACCGACGGGATAGATCGGCGGGGGCCCGCTCAAGCAGCGGAATCTGTCTACAAAGGACTAGGCAAGGAGGAGAGGTGTTGCAAAAGTGGAGGAATATCGGGCAATTTCGGCGGTGCGGGTTCGGATCTCGGAGCATTAGGCGGCAGTCCGTATGAAAATTGTTTCAGCCTATCGGCGAACAGCGGGATGGGTGTATGATCAGTGCCGTTTTTTGAACCAAAAAGGAGATTCCAGTTTAGAAGTTTCCCCAAGGCTCAGGGCGGCGGTTTTTGGCAAGGTTAAGCTTGCTGAGGCGGTCAGAAGTGCATTATCGGTCGGCCCGGGAAGTCAAGACGGAAATTCCGGTTTAGGAGAGGTGCTCTTTGTTGACGCGAAATTGCCCTCCTGTCGAGACACCAGTGCGCGCGCGGGAAAGCGGGTGGACATATACGCCGACATCCGGATTGATGATGGTTCTGCTGATAGTCGCGATCTGGATTGTGGTGGCGCTCCTCATCGATCCACGAGGCGAGTTTCCTCTCGCCGACGATTGGGCGTATTCAGCAGCTGTGAAGACCCTGCTGGGCGGAGGAGGTATAAGGCTTTCGGGGTGGGGCGCCGCCAACATCATTGCCCAAATCTTCTGGGGAGCGCTTTTTTGCCTTCCCTTCGGTTTTTCATTCACAGCCCTTCGGATTTCAACCCTGGTGCTGGGGCTGACTGGAGTTTTGGGCCTCTACGGTCTCCTCCGGGAGGGCGATGCCGACCACGGGACCGCTTTATTCGGGGCACTGTTGCTGGCTTTCAATCCGCTCTATCTAGTGCTCTCCTACACTTTCATGTCCGACGTTCCGTTCACCGCCGTTTCTGCCCTCTCCTTTTATTTTCTAGTGCGGGGAATGAGAAAGAGCTCCGGGGTTGAAATGGCGGCGGGACTTCTCCTTGCGTGCGTGGCATTGTTAATCCGGCAGACCGGGTTGGCGATTTTCATGGGCTTCGGTGTGGCATACCTTGCAAAGTATGGATTGCGCCTACAAAAGGTGTTCCTGGCCGCCGTTTCCGTGGCGTGTGGTTTCGCCGTGCAGATCCTCTGGCATCATTTTTTGACGTCCAGACACATTCTACCGGCTTTATACGACGTTCAGTCAACTTTCGTCCTCTCACCTCGCTCCTACGTCTCATGGCACGCTATCGCGCCGTTCGCGCGGGGGCTCGTCATTCTTTCCGTGTATTTAGGCCTTTTCCTGTTCCCGCTGATTCTATTGATTGGTCCACGCAAGTTGAAAGCGCTTTGCCGGTCGCGCGTGGTGAGCTTGATGACGCTGGTTTTTGCGGTCATGGGTGCGTATGTGTTACGACATCGGCGAATGCCGCTATTGCCGAATGTCCTCTATGATCTGGGGCTCGGCCCCGCAACGCTGCGTGACACCTACATTCTTAGGCTACCCTCGCTGCCCACGGCAGGCAAAATTTCTTGCTTCGTGGTCACGTTTTTGGGGTTTGTAGGGGCTGTGGTTCTAGTTGAGGCGACTCTGCTTGCCATCGGCAAGACGCGCAAGTTCTTGCCGATTCCAGCGGGGAAAAGAGAGCTGCTGGTGATCCTGCTGGCCAGTGGATTGATCTACCTCGTCCCGATCTCCATCCTCACTCTCACTGGTATGGCGACTGGTATGGTGTTCGATCGTTATGTTCTCTTCCTGGTGCCGTTAGGGATCGTCATTCTGTTTCTTCTGGTAAGCGATGTCGGTCCGGCCAAGGCCGGCTCTCTAACCATGCCGCTCGCCGTGGCGAGTTTGATCTTGTATGGCGCATTTTCAATCGCTGGAACGCACGATTATCTGTCCTGGAACAGCGCGCGATGGCAGGCTCTTAACAATCTAGAGACAGAAGAGCCGGTACGACCAGACGATATAGATGGCGGATTCGAATTTAATGGTTGGTATCTTTACGACTCAAACTATAGAGCCAGCCCGGGGAAGAGTTGGTGGTGGGTGGCAAGAGACGATTTCATGATCGCATTCGGACCAGTTCCGGGTTTCACCGAGATGAAGCGTTATCATTTTCAAAGATGGCTGCCGCCGGGGGAAGGGAGCATTCTGATCCTGCGAAGAACGCAGGCAAGCTCCGCTGAAGCACCCTAATACGCGGCGAAAACGCTGGCTAAAGAGATGAAACTGGGAGGAATATGAAAGCCGTTGTCACAGGATCAGGCGGTCTGACTGGTTCGGAGTGCGTTCGTCTGCTGTGCGAGGAAGGCTGGCAAGTTGTCGGTGTTGATAATGACATGCGTCAGAGCTTTTTCGGTCCGGGCGGCACGACCCGGCCAGTCGTGAAGGAGATCAGCCACGCACTTCCCAATTACCACCATCTCGACCTGGATATTCGCGACCGACAAGCCATCCGCGACCTTTTCCAGCGTGAGCGTCCAACCTTCGTCATTCACACTGCAGCCCAGCAGTCCCACGACAAGGCGGCTTCAATTCTTTATGAGGACTTCGACGTTAACGCGGTCGGAACCATGAACATGCTGGTCGCTGCGCGGGACTTCGACGTGGAAGGCGAAGAAGAGAAGGTCCTTCGCGGTTCCCTGAAAACACTATCCAAGTTTCGGCCGATCGTTCTCTGCGACTACAACGATCACAAAACTCTGTCGTTGCTCTCCGGAATCTTGCTACCGCTTGATTATGAGGTTTTACCCGGTCCCCCGGTGATCGGAATTCCTCGTTAATTGCTCCTTGAGCAGTTCGAGGACATTTTTCGGGCATTCTTCGGCTTGTGCGATCCTGTCGCTTCCCAATTCCTTGCCCACACTATGCCGTATCTTCCGGAAATAACTCTTCGACGACTGTGCCCCGCCAACTTGCGTGAGGCATCCTGAGAATGGTTCGCCCCCTCGCGGCTGGATCCCCACCACGGCCTGTTAGGGCTCTTGTCCCTGCCGAGCCAAAAATCTCTGAACGTATTTTGTGCCCTCTTTCTCATATTTCATCAAACCTGCATGCAAGAACGCTTCGCATATCTGAGCCACACTTCGCCCTTCCACGGCAGCAACTGATTCCAATCTCTTCTTGAGATCGGAGTGAACACGAAACGTAAGCCTCATATCTTTGGCGGTCATATCGAGCGGATTCTACCACCCAAACTCAGCATTCTCTTGACAATGAAACGTAAAGATGTCATCCTATGGATGACATTGGCAGCACAGGAGGGTATTTCCATGAGCAAAATTGAGCCTAGAAAGCCTTGCACCATACGCTTGCGAAATCTGTGGCGGGAGAATGTTCGCTTCGCAAAACAGGTGTGGGGCGAAAACCTGAGTACACAATTCTTAAAGATGCTGACTAGGGACTTTCAACTATCTGTGAAGGACGGTGACCTCCAGGTGATCAACGGCCACTGGTACGTGACGCATACAGGGTTGCTGAGGCTGGCACGCCGTAGGAGATGCAGCGGCATTCATGTTGATGCCGTCAATTCGCTGTGCGATTCGGGGGCGAATCGGTTCGTTCTCAAAGCAACGGTTTTCCCTTCCAAGGGCTCCTCCGGCTTTGTCGGCTACGGCGATGCCGATCCGTCCAATGTTTCCTCGCTCGTCCGCGGGGCAGAGATGCGCGTGGCCGAGACCCGAGCGGTCAATCGCGCCCTGCGCAAGGCTTATGGTATCGGCATCTGCTCGGTCGAGGAGATCGGGACGATTCCGAGTCCGACTGAGAAGCATCCTCCCCAAAACGTGAATGGAAACGGGAACGGCGGTGGCCCGAAAGTTCGGGACCGCCTGTGTCAGATCATCCGCCAGCACAAGCTGGACCCCGAACTCGTAAAGGCCTACGCCGTCGACTTCTGCGGCACGAAGGCGCTCAGAGATGCCAGCAGGGAACAGGTTGAGAACTTCGTCCAGCAACTGGCCGACTGGGCCGAGAAGGACCG
>ODAK010008073.1_pt1 | contig 10568 bp, 12 predicted proteins | sample 1539591 | NCBI WGS metagenome assembly ODAK01 (sample SAMEA3539303, study PRJEB22396) | soil metagenome | biome: tundra; feature: field; material: soil | place: USA | collected 2010-05 | depth 0.15 m | reverse complement strand
CTGCACACATTTCCCGGTTAACGATCTAGCCGTGATGCTCGCTGCCGGAACGGTATCAGCCGAGACCGTGAACTGACCTCATGTGACCTGGCCGCCGGGAGTCCCGGCGGCCAGGTCACCAGGGCCTCCTGGGGAGTTTCTCCCCTCATAGGGCGAATGATCCCCGCGCATCCGCATCCTCGGAGTGACCCTGCATCCAACTAGCGCGTGGACCACCCAGCAGGCACGCAACCTGATCATGGACCTTGGCGACCAGGCAGATCGGGTCAGGTTCATGATCCGCGACCGCGGCCCGGACTTCACCACCGCATTCGACGCGATCCTCGCCGACGCCGGGATCCGGACCGTGCTCTGTAACGTCCGGACGCCTCGTATGAACGCGATCGCCGAACGCTGGATCGGCGGATGCCGCCGCGAGCTGCACGGACTCGCCATCCCCCCAGCCCGTGAACCGCAACCGTCCCGGCTCCGTGTCAGGTGATAAGGATGGGTCTAGCTGGCCGGCGGGAGCTCTCACCGCAGCATGCCAGCCTCATTTTCGTGTGCAGACCTGCAGGGCTGACCGAAGGAGGATCGCGGTGAGATTGACAACGAAAGCGGCGCTTACGCTCGCGGCCACGGTGAGTATGGTGGCGGCTTTAGCGGGGGTGGCCGCAGGCCCCGCGTCGGCGAATTACAGGCCGCCGAGCATTCGCCAGCTGTGCACGGCAGCGGCCAACGGCGGCACCGTGGAAGGCACGGTGTGCGTGCTGCCGCCCGGAGTCACCACCGCGCCCAACAGCTACTCCGCGACCATCGCGGTGAGCAAGACCGGCGCCGCCGGCGCCACCGTCACCTTCGCGCTGAGTGCGGGCAGCCTCCCGCCCGGCCTGACCATGCCCGCCCAGTCCGGGTCCGGCACCGTCATCACCGGGAACCCCACCAAGACCGGCACGTACAGCTTCACCGTCAAGGCGACCGACGGGAGCCTGACCGCCACGCTGGCCTACCAGATCACCGTCACCGTGCAAGGCCCGCCGGACCAGCTACTGTGCACCGCTGCCAACGGCAGCTACCTGGTCAGCGGGGTCTGCACGCTGCCCGATGCCACCCTCGGCGTGCCCTACCAAGGGCACCTGGTCACCAGCCACAACGCTGGCGGCACGCTCAGCATCGTTGCGGGCGCCCTGCCCGCCGGCCTGTCCCTGCCCGCCCCGTTCGGGGCCTCCGGCGACGTCGTCGGCGGTACCGTCACCCAGCCGCTGGGTGACTACAACACCTACACCTTCACCGTGCAAGGCACCGGCGACCAGGGCCAGCCCCTGTACCAGGCCTACCAGATCACCGTGGACCCCAACCAGCCGCTGACCATCGGGCTGCCCTCCTACGATGGCGCCACCCTCCCCCCGGCGATGGTCGGCGGGACGTATGCCCAGGGCTTCTTCCTCAGCGGCGGGGCCGCGCCCTACACCTGGTCGGTGGCATCCGGATCGCTGCCCCCCGGGCTGGCGCTCACCAGCCCCTACGCCACCAGCGGCGATAACAACAGCCAGCTGTCCGGCACGCCTACCACCGCGGGAACCTACACCTTCACCATGCGGGTCAGCGACTACGACGGTCAGCAGGCAACCCAGCAATTCATACTCACCGTCGCCCCGCCGCTGCAGATCAGCACCACCCCGCTTGCCAACGGAACCGTGGGCGTGCCCTACAGCCGCGACCTCCCCGCCCAAGGCGGCACACCTCCGTACACCTGGTCCGTCGTCAACAACATCAATGAACTCCCGCCCGGCCTCACCCTCGATACCACTGCCCCGGACTACAACAACGTCCTGACCGGAACGCCGACCCACGCCGGCACCTTCAGCTTCCCCATGCAGCTGCAGGACTCACAAGACAACACCGTGACCGGCACGGTGACCATCACCATCAACCCGTAACGCCGGGCGACGGCAGCGTCCCAGGAGCCGTGTAAACGAGCGGGGCCTCTAACCCGCCGGACGGTGACAGTTGATCGCTTGCCAGCACAGCGGTGCCACCCGGGACACCCGGCCTGGCGCTTACCTGACTGGCGACCTCAGCAGCCACCATGCCCAGAACGTCCGCACGGCGTTGACCGGGCTGATGACCAGCAGCAGGCACCGGTACGGGATCTCGAAGGCCGGCGCGGCGTTGTATGCCAGCGTGAGGCAGCCGTACCCGTCCTGGGCCGGCCGTCGCCGAGCAGCCGGATCATGGTGGCCCGGCGCACCACGGCCTGCAAACGACGGCCGCTGGACGAAGCAGAGGATCAGTGCCCTGCGGATCTCCCAGGTCAAGGACCCGCTGATCACAAGCGCATGTCCCAGGGCGTGCAGCACCCGAATGGCTGTCCTCACCTGGCAGCCGCCTCAGCCCCGGATGCCGCGGCCCGCAGATCCGGCGGTGCCGGCGGTGCCGGCATCCCCCAGCTCGCCGCCAGCATGCCAGCTACCACGAAGATGTTGTCCTGGCCTCGCATGACCAACCTCTCAGACCTCTGCCTCTGCCCGGCGAGGCGCCGGCTGATCGTGGCCCCAATGGACCGGTCCGGAGCGAAGACCCATTCCCCGGAAATGCACGTATCGGCCGCGGGAAAGGTTCGCCGCCTCCGTGCCCGCGGAGTTATTGCACGGTCACCTCGTGCCATAGGCCGCCGTTCAGGTTGAGGTTGTTCCCGCGGGCCTGGCCGGGCGCGGTATCGGCGATGTAGGTGTAGAGGGGATGCCCGTTGTAAGCCGCCTGCAGCGACCCGCCGGAGCGCTTGATGGTGCCGAGCTTGCCGGCCACGCCCGCAGCGGCGGTAGCGGGGCCTTTCACCGGCGGCCAGTAAGCAGCGCAGGAGCCGTTGCAGGCCGAGGTGGTGGGGGTGTCGGGGGCGAACCAGTACAGCGTCAGCCCGCGGGAGCTGGTGAGCACCCGGACGCCGCCGATGGTGACGGTCTTCAGGCTGCCCGTGGCTACGGGCGCTCCCTGGCCTCCCGCGGTGGCGGCCGCGATTCCGAGCAGCACCAAGGCCAGGACCGCGACTCCGGCGGCCGCCTTGGCTGCCGCAGGCCCGGCTGCCTGCAGGCGGGCAGCCAGCTGGGCGGCCGGGCCGGCCGGCGGCCTGTCAGGCTCGCCCGCCAGACCGGAAGGCAGCGTGGCGGCGGCGGCCAGCGCGGCGAACGCGGCCACCTCGATGACACCGGCCACGATCCCGGCCGTCGTGCGAACCTCGGTGAACCCGAACAGGCCGATCCATATCGACAGGAGATAGCCGCCGAGGGTGGACAGCGCGAACAGGGCGCCGGCGGCGGCTGCCAGCCGGCTGCCGGACACCGCGACCACTGCGGCGAGCCCGAACGCCGCGATCACCTGCAGCAGGAACAGCCACCCGATGGCGGGAATCGACTTGTAGCCGGTCACGTAGAGGTCCAGGTGGATCGCGCCGGTCGCGGCCAGCAGCGCCGCCCCGGTGATCCGCAGCGCGAGCCTTGGCCACCGTGCCGATGACGCCCGCCGAGCCTGCCGCGATGCCGCCCGCTGCGTTTCCGTCATACCTGTTTCACGTTCCCCGCGAGCCGCTAGTTCAGCCCTGTGACACCCTACCGTCGGGCCGGCAGCTCCGCCGCTGCCGTGCAGCCCGGCTGGCCGGGCGTCAGCTCAGGCCGCCCGTGCGGGCGGGGTCCTAGGATGCGATTGTGGCCGGGACTGATCGCCGTGACGGCGTCGCGCTGGTGCTGGTGTGCTGCGTGGCGCTGGTGACGGCCGGATGCGTGGCCGCCCGGCCGCCGGCGCGTGCGGCGGCAGTGGCGGCGGGTCCCAGCCGCCTGGTGGCGGCCGGGAGGTATCTGGCGATCGCGCAGGACGGGAACGGCAGGCTCGAGGTCGACTTCGGCCGGCTGGCCGGGCGGGACCGTGGCCGTCTCGCCGCGGCGCACGCCGATCTGCGGGACGCCGCGGCCACCGAACGCCGGTTCGACCGGCGCTTGCTGGCGATCGTGTTCCCGGCGGCGACCGAGCGGATCGCACGGCTGCTGTTCCAGGTCAATCAGTCCCGGGCGAGCCTGACCATCTCAGCGGCTGCGTCGGTGTCGCTGCGGCAGCTTGGCTCTTTGGAGCGGCGGCTGAGGGCGGCTAACGTGCCGGTTGAGGAGGCGGTGCGGGTGATCCGCAGCCAGCTTGGCCTGCCGCCGCCAGAGACTAGCTGACAGCGTGCCCTGGCCGTGCCGGTGAACCGGCAGACGGGGATGAGCCGTTTCAGCGGGTATGGCGTGCCTGTCCGTCATGGCCAGCCCGGTATCCCGCCTGCCGGCCTGTGACCAGCAGCTCTCTCGCTTGTGGCGCGCGGCGCGCGGACGGCGGCCAGCGGCGTGTGTCCCGCATTCAGCGCGGGCCGGCATGGACTGGCGGAGGATCATCCCCGGGCAGCCGGGACGCCGGCCGTGAACGACGGCCGGTGCGCGCGGGCCCGCCTGGAACTCGGCGTGTATCTGCTGGGCGCGATGGAGCCCGCGCAGCGCGCGCAGGTGGGCTCTCACCTGGCGGCGTGCCCGTGGTGCCGGGAGGAGCTCGCCGGGCTCGCGTGGCTGCCGGCGCTGCTCGGGAAGGTGCCGGCCGGTGAGGCGATGCGGCTGGCGCCGGACGGCGGCGGCGGGGCGCCTGGCCCGCCGCTGGAGGTGCTGGCCGGCCGGGTGGCCAGGACCCGCCGGCGCCGGCGCCTCGGCGCCGCGGCTGTGGTTGTGCTGGTCGCCGGGATTGCAGCGGTCGTTGCGCCGCAGGCGCTGCATCCTGCCGCCGCCTTGCCCCCGGCGGCCGTCGCGGCGCCCCGTTGGGCGGGCACCGCGGAGGCAGCGAACCCGGTGACGGGGGCCCGGGCGGCCATCCGGTACGCACCTGAGCCGTGGGGCACCGCGCTGGAGGCGCGTGTCACCGGCATCCCGGCCGGGACCCGCTGCCAGTTCTGGGTCACCGGCACGCGGGGACAGGATTTCGCGGCCGGGGGCTGGATCATCCCGGCGGGCAGTCAGCGCGGCTGGTATCCGGCGCCGGTGCCGGTTGCGGCAGCCAGCCTGCGCGGCTTCGAAATCACCACGGACAGCCGGGCCCTGGTCGCCATCCCCGCCCGGTAGCACACCGCCGCGCCCCCCGCACCCGCCGGCGTGGTTGACGACGGCATCGCTCGGGTATCTGACGGGCGGGCCCGGCATCCGGCCGTAGGCGGCGCGCCGTGTCCCGCCAGAAACGCCGGCGTGCTCTCGGCGCGGTGCGCCTGGCGGCATGGCCCGCGTTCCGCCCGGATTTGCCAGGAGATTTGCGGGCGATGGTGAACGGGCCGCCCGGCAGTTACGTGATCCGGGTTATCAGCCAACTCTACGTGAGCGGGGACATGTGATGAATATCAGATGGCTGGCGCCAGCGGGCGTCGGGGCGGTCGCGCTGGTGATCGCTGCCTGCGGAAGCTCCGGCAGCTCGGCCGGGTCGGGGGCCGCGCCGTCCAGCGCCGCCCCGCAGGCCTCCGCAGCGGCGACCGCATCCGGCAGCGCACTGAAGACCGCGACAATCGGCGGAGCCACCGTACTCACCAGCGCCAAGGGCTTCACCCTGTACTGGTTCGTCCCGGACACCCCGACCACCTCGAAGTGCAACGGCTCGTGCGCCACGTTCTGGCCGCCGGTGAAAGGCCAGGCCACCGCGGGCACAGGCGTCACCGGCAAGCTCGCCACCATCAAGCGCGCCGACGGGTCGGTCCAGGCCACCTGGAACGGGCACCCCCTCTACACCTACTCCGGCGACACCGCCGCCGGGCAGGCCAAGGGCAACGGGCTGAACGTCTCCGGCGGGGTGTGGCACGAGGTCACCGTCTCCGGCGCCGTGGCGCCCGCTCCGAGCCAGTCCTCCAGCTCCGGCGGCGGATACGGGTACTGACATCCGGCACCGCCGGCGGCCCGCACCTGACCTGTCCCGGGCCCGCCCGCCGCGGCCGGGCACCTCGGGCGTCCCCGGTCCCGCCCGGCTGCCCCGAGGGCTGCGGGCGTGGCACATGTCCCGGCCGCCGCCGCCCGCTGGCCCCAACGCAAGGGGGCAGGCCGGGCCGCGGGCCGCGGCCTGAGCTAGCGACCGGGACGCCTGGCGGCTGCCAGGCCCGTTCCACCGCAGGGGAGGCAGGATGACCGCACCCGGCGCCATGATCCGGCGGCCTGCGGCGGCGCGGCTGGCCGCCGCGGGACTGCTGGCCGCCGCGGTCACCGGCGCGCTGTACGCGGCCGGGCGGCTGCACCCGCCCGACTACACGGCCAGCCTGTTCGGGCAGGCCGGGCTGGCCGCGGTCATGCTCAAATCGCTGCTGGCCTCGGTGGTGGCCGGGCTGGCCGCGCTGCAAGTGCTGCTGGCCTTGTGGCTGTACCGGAAACTGCCGCTGGCAGGCCGCCCGCCGCGGCCGGTACGCGCCAGTCACCGGGTGATCGGCTTCGCGGTGTTCGCGCTCACCGTCCCGGTCGCGGTGCACTGCCTGCTCGCCTACGGCGTGCAGCTCACCAGCCCCCGGGTGGCGGTGCACTCGCTGGCGGGCTGCTTCCTCTACGGCGCGTTCGCCGCCAAGGTGCTGCTGGTGCACTCCCGGCAGCTGCCCGGCTGGGCACTGCCCGCCGCCGGAGGCGCGCTCGCGCTCACCACAATCGTTCTGTGGTACACCTCCGCCCTGTGGTACTACAACGGATACCGGCTCCCCGGCATGTAACCACCCAAGCCATGAGCGCCCGGACCTAGCGGTCACGCCTGGTTCCCTGCCACGGCAGCGGCCCGGATCAGCTCCCGCCGACACCCACAGTGGTCAGCAGGACACGGCAAGAGTGGGTCGCGGTGAGCAGCAAGCGACCCAGAACCACCACAACCGGGAAGCTGCTCACCGCCGGGCAGCCAAGATCCCCCCAGGGGGCTGCGCTAAGCGCGCCGGCGGGGCTGGCCCCGGTTTACCGGATCAGGCGGGTGAAGACGATCAGCCCTGCGAGGCCCACGTCCATCGTCATCTCGGCCGGCGGGCAACGGTGCTCGCCCTGCGCGGCGTTCCCGGGCCTGGCGGCTGCCAGGCCGAGGAGGATGCAGTCACATGCTCATGGCCACGGGATCGCCAGGAGCCGGCTTGTGAGAGCCTTCGGACCTGCTGGCGTGAGTCAGTCAGCCGGTGACGGGGTCACGGCGCTGTAGATGCCCAGGCCCAGGATCGTCCCGGTGATCCGGCGGACTCATGCCATCGGGATAACGTCCATGCTCTAAGAGCCAACTCCGATCGCGGCGGCGACCGCCCACACCCACGAAGACCGGTAGCGGGTCCCCAGTACGAGCGACGCGAACATCGACTTGTCTGGAAGCTCGCCGAGGAAGGCCACCACGAACGCCAGCCCGACCACGGCCGGCCAGGACACAGAAGGCATACGGAATCCCTTCGGATAGTGCCCATCCGAAGGGATGATCCTTGGCGTCCTTCGGCCGGATGGGGTTAGCAGCCGAAGGTCTCGTCCGCCACATCAATAGTGACCCGGTGACCGGGCGCGCATGAGCGCGTCAGCATGTCGACCAGCCGGCGAAGGACTACTCCCCTTCACCCACACATACCCGCAGACAAGATCCAGTCGCGGCCAGCTCCGAGCGATACCACGGCTGAGCGGCGGGCCGGTGACCGAGGTCAGCGGCATCCCCACGGGAACTAGCTGCCGCATCTGGCGGTTGCCGCGGACCGCCACCAGGCCGGCGCCCGGCCGGACCCTCGCCCGCACCGATCTGCACGGGTACCAGCTCGAGCGCGCCGCCCCGGCCAGCCGTACCCGGAGCGACCCCGCGGTTCCCCGCCCGCCATCGGTGCCCGGCGCTACGGCCGGTCCTTGCAGCCTCGCACCCCTCAACCGTCCCGGCACCGACAGCAACAGCTGCTGTCAGTACAACAACGCCGCACCCAGCTGCCTCGTGCGCTGTCGTCTCGCCGTCAACGCATCGATAAGGAGAAATCGCTCACCAGCGCCTGCGCTATGCAGGCCGGTAATCCAGCCGCTAGCAGCAGATTCGGGTCATAAAGAGACCGGAATGAGTTTCACCGTCCGGCTTCGATAGCTGTTAGCTCGCCTTATCACGCGCTAGCTTCCCGTTTCTCCGCCCCGGTATTCGCCGGAACGCGCTCGGCGCTGGCCTGCGGCCTGCTCAATGCCAGGCTCGTGAGGATGACCACGATCCATTCGATGATCAGCGCGGCCAGGCCGAGCGGTTCCAGCCAGTTGCCCCGGTCGCCCAGATCCCCGGGCACGGCGATGGCGCGGGTGAGCACGTAGCCCAGGGCGGCCGAGAGGCTGACCAGCCCGGCTAGCGTCCAGGTTGCAGCCGATGGCTGGATGAGCAGCCAGATCCCGGCGAGGGGGGCCACACCGGCCAGCAGCGCGAACCCGATAGTGAGCCAGGCCGCGCCGCTGAGCTGCCCCTGAATCTCCAGGGCGTGGATCACTCCCACCGTCATCAGGCCGGTGGCTGTCACGGCCCGCAGGGCCGCATCAGCGCGCCAGCGCGGACTGCTGCGCATGAAATTCATGGCTAGTGACAAGGATGGTCCTTTCGTCCGGAATGGAAAGCCTTCGACCGCCGGGGCCGGTGCTATTTCCTCATGTCCTCATCACGCATGCGCCCGGCGCGGCGGTTCAGCGCGGCCGTCATTTAATCTGGAGGACTTATACCGGTAACACAGGCCTCTCTCGACTGGCGGTGAGCCTTCAAGTCGCATATTTACTTTCTCCGGAATGCCCGGATAAGTTGAAAGGCCCGGTGCGGGAAGAATGGCACCGGACCGGTGACAACACCGAAGCCGTCAGGCTCCGTGGCTGCCGATCAGGTGCCCGACAGCGAAGGTCACCGCGACTGCAAAGCCGCCCAGCGCGAGCTGCCGCAGGCCCGACCGCAGGACCGGCCGTCCGGTGAGCCGCCCGACGACCATGCCGCCACTGATCAGGGCCACGGCCGTGATGACCAGGGTCGCGGCCAGAGCGGGGACTCCGAGGAGGTAGGGCAGCAGCGGGACGAGCGCACCCAGGGAGAACGCCAGAAGGGAGGCGACGCCGGCCAGGACCGGGGACGGCAGCTCATCGGGATCGATGCCCAGTTCCTCGCGGGTGTGGATACGCAGGGCCGTGCCGGGGTCGGCAGAGACCGCGGCGGCCATCCGGGTCGCGGTCTCGGCATCAGCGCCGTAGTCGCGGAAATAGCCCGCCAGCTCGTCCCGCTCGGCGGCCGGGAACCGGGCGAGCATCTGGCTCTCCAGGGCGACCTCGGAATGCACGAGCTCGTTCTGGTTGGTCACCGAGATGTACTCCCCGGTCCCCATCGAGAACGCGCCCGCCACCAGCGCCGCCACGCCGGTCAGCACCACCGCGTGCGACGACGCCCCGCCGCCGCCGAGCCCCGAGATCAGCGACGCGTTCGTGACCAGGCCGTCCACCGCGCCGAACACGGTCGGTCGCAGCCACCCGCCGGACACGTCCCGGTGGCCGTGTGACCAGCCAGCCGCTTCCGCCGCCGTCCCGGTCGTATGCGACGGCTGGCGCATTTCCTCCTCCGGCACCTGCCAGATCCTTCCACAATCGAGCAGCAGCAAGACCCCCGCCGCCCTGCGATACCCAGCCGCCGAAGATCGCGCCTGCCTTCAGCCGGACCCGCGCGGCGCGGCCATGCGCAATCGCGCCGACGACAGCGGCGATGCCCACCACCAGGAGCGAGGCGGTCGTGGCCTGATGCGGGGGCTGGCCGAGCAGGTAGACGAGAGCGGGGACCGTGAGGATGGAGCCGCCCCCGCCGGGCGCTCCAGGCTGACCCCGATCAGCATCCCGCACGCGCTGGCGATCAGGGCCACTAGCTCACAGGACCCGGCCGGGGCGGCCTCCGGAAGCGACAACTGGCAGCCCGGCCCGCGCCCAGGCCTGCATCCCGCCCGACAGGTTGACCACGTCGCGGCCCTGGCCGGCCAGCAGCGCGGCTGCCCCCGCGGACCGGTGGCCTGACCGGCACACAGTTATCACGGTGCGCTGCGGCGGCAGGTCCCTGATACGAGCGGGAAGCCGGCTCAGCGGGATATGCCGGGCACCGGGAGCATGCCCGGCCCGCCACTCCGGGGCTTCCCGCACATCCAGCAAGATGGCGCCCTGCTCCTGCAGCTGCCTGGCCTGCTCCGCGCTGGCCTTAGGCCGGCGCGGGAACAGGCGGCCCAGCCATCCGCTCATGCTGCCCTCGCGCCCGCTTCGCCGGTAACCGGGGCTGTGGTGAATGCCCGCACGTCCACCTCACATACCATGATCACCTACATACCCCCATGGGTATCAATGTAGACTATAGCCGGCGAGCGAGAGGGGCGCGCTGGCTCACCGCACCGCCCTGTTCACCGTGCCCGCCGAGGTTGGCCGGGCCGGCCACTTGCGGCACGGGGACGCGGGATGTCTTGCGAGAATGACCGGCAGAGGTGATCGAGGTGGAAAGCCAGGAATGGGATCGCCGTTACGCAGGCGCCGAGCTGGTGTGGACGGCCGAGCCGAACCGGTTCGTCGTGGACGAGCTACGGG
>ODAK010008070.1_pt1 | contig 10572 bp, 6 predicted proteins | sample 1539591 | NCBI WGS metagenome assembly ODAK01 (sample SAMEA3539303, study PRJEB22396) | soil metagenome | biome: tundra; feature: field; material: soil | place: USA | collected 2010-05 | depth 0.15 m | reverse complement strand
GAGGCGCGCATGATTGGCGCCTTGAATCACCAAGGCATCTGCACGGTTTATGAGCTGGGCGAGGCCGCGGGCCGGGTCTTCCTGGCGATGGAGTTTCTGGAAGGCGAACCGCTGCGGGCGCGGATGGCGCGGGGACCGGTGAGCGAGGCCGAGTTCTTCCAGATTGCGATCCAGGTGGCCCGGGCACTCGAGGCGGCGCACGGGCATGGGATGGTGCATCGGGACATCAAACCGGACAACCTGTTCGTGACCAACTCCGGGCAGGTGAAGCTGACGGACTTCGGCCTGGCGAAGCCGGTGAGCCAGGAAGACGGGGCCATGGCGCAATCGGACTTGACGGGGACGAGCGGGTACATGTCGCCGGAACAAGCGCGCGGGGAGCCGCTGGATGCGCGGAGCGACATCTACTCCTTCGGACGGGTACTTTCCGAGTTGGCGGGAGAGGGGCTGGCCTCAGGGGTGGCGCCGGTCATCGCGAAGGCGTTGGCGAACGACCCAGCCGAGCGGTGGCAATCGGCGGCCGAGTTGCGGACCGCGCTGGAGGGGATACGGCAGGAACCTGGTGGGAGAATCGCCCGGGAGTCCTCGCGCAGACGGCGCCGTCTGGCGTTGCTACTGGTAGCCCTTCTCGCATGTGTGGTAACGTTCCTCGTCTGGAACAGACCCCGCCGCCCCCCTGCAGAGATGAATCCGGTATCCCTGGTCTCGACGACATTTGCGATCGAATTTCCGGCGTTCTCGTCCGACGGCAGCCGTGTGGCTTACCATTGGGTCGCTCCGCCGGAGGCTTCGCACAATGAGAACGATAACCCGTCCGGCATTTATGTCAAGCAGATTCGAGGCGGTCCGCCGCAGCGGCTGACCCGTGGCGAAACGGACACCATCCCAGCATGGTCTCCGGATGACCGATACATCGCATTTGGCCGTCTCAAGGAAGGAACCATCCTTCTGGTACCCTCCATCGGAGGCCCGGAGAGAAGAATCGCCACGCTGGACTTGGGGGCCGTTGCTAACTGGTCGGGTATCTCCTGGACGCCAGACGCCAAGTGGCTGGTTGTCTCGACGCGGGGTTCGCCGAACGAGCCTTATGGGGTCTGGCTGCTATCGGTGGAAACAGGCGAGCGGCATCGCCTGCTCCCTCCCCCGGCAGCAGTGCTACTGGACTTCCCCCAGGGTGATTTCATTGGAGGACTCTCGCCTGACGGACGCGTCCTCGCATTCGCCAGGACAGTTAAAAATTCGGTGTTCCACCTCTATACGGTTCGCCTGACACGCGACTTCAAACCGGAGGGTAGGCCACAGCTCTTGGTCGGCCAGAGCTACCCGTTTGTCGGAGGGATGACCTGGGCGAACAACAGGGACATCGTTTACAGTGTCGGGTTCTGGGGGCGACTGTGGCGAATGCGGGTCGGCGCCAGATCCCCCGAACTTCTGAGTTGGGCGGCAATTGGTTCGAACAATCCCGCAGTTGCGCCTGCCCAGCACCTGCTGGCATATGTGGCGGATTTCTCGTTTGGGAAGCTCTGGCGAATGGATCTCCGCACCGGCGAGCGCCGAACCATCGTTGATTCCGTGTACCACGAAGATATTCCGCAGTATTCGCCTGACGGGCGCAAGCTGGCATTCCAATCCAACCGTTCGGGGAATTACGAGGTGTGGACGTCCGATGCGGAGGGTACGAATTGCCAGCAACTGACCTTCTTCCAGGGGCCTCAAGATGGCACGCCGCGCTGGTCGCCGGATGGCCGCTGGATCGCGCTGGATTCGCGACCGGAAGGAACAGCGCAGATCTATGTGATCCCGTCCGATGGCGGCAAGCCCCGGCGCGTGACCGACGGCGACGCGCAGAACCAGGTGCCCAGTTGGTCCCGCGACGGCAAGTGGATCTATTTCGAGTCGGACCGGTCCGGACAGTGGCGCATCTGGAAAGTGCCCGCAGAGGGTGGTTCAGCCGTCCAGGTGACACAGAATACAGGGGGCGCGGCATTCGAATCTGTGGACGGCAAGTATTTGTATATCACCTCGACCGGGAACAACGGCGGTCCTCTCTTCCGCATGCCGGCCGCGGGCGGTCCAGAAGTAGAGGTCGCGCCGAAGGTGGTGAATTGGACCTGCTTCAGCATCACGGCGAAAGGGGTCTATTTCCTCCCGGATTTTGGGACGCTTCAGTTGCTTGACGCAGCGACAGGCAAGATCACGACGGTGGCCAAGGCGGAGAAGCACTTTGGCGGCTTCAGCGTTTCGCCGGATGATGCCTACATGGTCTTCGCGGAATCCGGGCTGACTGGGAATGAACTCATGCTCGTGGAGAATTTCCGGTAGCCGCAACGCTGAGGAGACGCGCGCGGCGCACGGCGCCGGCTCGCCGCGGAATCTAGATCGGCGCCATCACACGGCAATCGCCTCAAAACACTTGAATTAGGTTGCATCAGGCTTGCCGCACGGCGGACCGTGTGGTAGGGTGAGCCGAGGTTCTATGGCTGCCGCGGGGGCCGTACGTCCAGTCCGGTTCGGCGCGTTTGCGTTCGACCCATCCTCCCGGGAACTGCGAAAGGGCGGGACTTGGTTGCGTGTGCCCGGCCAGTCCCTCGCGATCCTGGCCATGCTGCTGGATCGGCCGGGCGAGTTGATCACCCGTGAGGAGATCCAGGCCCGCCTCTGGCCGCACGGCACGGTGGTCGAGTTTGAGCACAGCGTAAACTCGGCGGGTGAAACGCCTGCGCGAGGCGCTGCCGGACACCGCCGCCACGCCGCGGTTCATCGAGACGCTGCCGCGCCAGGGGTGCCGGTTCATCGGCAAGGTGGAGACGGATTCCCAGATACCTCCCCTCCTCGTTCCCGGTACGGTCGTCTCGCACTACCGGATCCTGGCGGAGGCCGGACGGGGAGAGATCAACGGGTCGGACCTAATGTTGGTGGAAAATTTCCCATAGTTGCGGCGCTTCCTGATGCCAGCCCCGGAGCCCACGCTGGTCTGATTCCGCGCAGCGGAATCCCGCAAGCGGACAACTTGTGGGGCAGCTTGGCAAGCTGCGGGCCGGTTGTTTACCGGCGCTTACGAATGGTATTCGAGTTGCAAGCCTGTAAGTCGGGTTAAATGCCATGCGGACACTGGTTCAGGATTTGCGCTTCGGCTGGCGCTCGTTTTTGAGCAGCCCCGGATTCACGGCGGTGACCGTGCTCACGCTGGCCTTAGGCATTGCCTTCAACACCACCGTCTTCAGTTGGGTCAACAGCCTGCTGCTGCGCCCGTTCCCCGGCGCCACCGGCGGCGACCGGCTGGCCGTGATGGAGATGGTGACGGACAGCGCGCCCAACGGCGGGTACCAGACTTCCTGGCTGGACTATCGTGACTATCGCGCCAACCTGAAATCGCTCGCCGGCCTCGCGGTCCACCGCGAGGATGTCTTCAGCCTCGGCACGGCCGCCAATTCGCAGGCCGTGTGGGGCGAACTGGTCTCGGGCAACTATTTCGGCGTGCTCGGCGTGCAGCCCGCCTTGGGACGCCTGTTCACTCCCCAGGAAGACGGCGACCAGCCGGGCGCCTACCCAGTGGCGGTGATCAGTCATCGCCTGTGGAAGCGCCGTTTTCACGCCGACCCCGGCGCTATCGGCAAGATCTTGCGGGTCAACCAACGCGAGTTGACCGTGGTCGGTGTCGCGCCGCCCGAGTTCCGCGGCACCATTCCGGGGCTGACGTTCGAAATCTGGGTCCCGGTCACCATGGGCAAGGAATTGGGGATGCTCAGTGATTCGGCCCTGCGCTCTCGCTCCAGGAGGGGGCTGAGTGCGGTGGCCCGCTTGCGGCCGGGCGTCGAGATCGCGCAGGCCCGGGCGGAGGCCGTTGCCTTCTCGCGCAGCCTGGCAGCCACCTTCCCCAAAACCAATCTCGGGGTCACCGCCAACATCCTGCCGGTGTGGGAATTTCACAGCGGCGCTCCGGGACTGCTGCTGCGGCCGCTGCAAATCCTGATGGTGATCTCCGTTCTGCTGCTGCTCATCGTCTGCGCCAACGTGGCCAACCTTCTGCTGGCGCGCGCCACCTCGCGGCGCCGGGAACTCAGCATCCGCCTGGCGCTCGGCGCGGGCGGCTGGCGCTTGGGCCGCCAACTGTTCACGGAAGCCCTCCTGCTGGCTGGCGCGGCGGCACTCGCCGGACTGCTGATGGCGTCCTGGATGGCCGATGTGTTGCCCGCGCTGGTGCCTAAGATCAGCGCTCCCGTGGCTCTTGGCTTCTCCGTGGACGGGCGGGTCCTGGCCTTCACCATCCTGACCTGCGCCCTGGCGGCCTTGTTGTCCGGAGTCCTGCCGGCGTTGGTCTGGTTCCGCTCCGATGTGAATGAAACCCTCAAAGAGAGCGGCCGCGGCGGCAGCCGCGGCGTGCATTCGCACCGCACGCGCAACTTGCTGGTGATCTCCGAAGTCACGCTGGCCACGCTCGCGTTGATCGGCGCGGGCCTGTTCGTGCGGAGTTTCCAAAGCGCCAGCCAAATCGATTCGGGCATGGACCGGAACAACGTCGTGCTGGCGCGCTTCTATCCTTCGGGAACGGGTTTCACAATGCCGAACTTGCAGCAGTTCTGCGTTCGTTTGCGCGATCGCCTGCGGACGGTTCCCGGCATTGAGGACGCGAGCTATGCGGACTACGCGCCGCTGGGAGCCGCCGGAGGCCCGTACGACGAAGTGGCGGTGGATGGCTACACGCCGGCTAAAGCCGAGTCGATGAGTGTCAACCGCTCCCAGGTGTCGCCCGGCTACTTCGGCCTATTGCGAACTCCGCTCGTCGAGGGCCGCGATTTCACCGCCAACGACAACCCCACCAAGGTTCCGGTCGTCATCGTCAACCAGTCCTTCGCTCGAAGATACTTTCACGGAGGCGCTGCGCTGGGCCGCAGGGTGAAGGCGGGAAACGTCTGGTGCAACGTAATTGGAGTCGCCCGGGACAGCAAGTACTTCGATATCGCCGAGGCGCCGCGGCCCCATTTCTTCATTCCGTTCCTCTCGGTATCGACCGTCGGACAGCAGACCTACTTCTTCATCAAGACCGGCCAGCCGGACGCCGTGATGGCGGGGTTGCGGCGCGAAGTGATGGCCGTGGAGCCCGGCTCTGTGGCCTTCGACGTCATGCTGCTCAGCGCATGGACGGACGTGACGCTGCTACCGCAGAAGATGGCGGCGAGTCTGGCGGCGGGCCTCGGCCTGATTTCGCTACTGCTGGCGGCCGTCGGATTGTACAGCGTGATGGCGTACGCGGTGACGCAGCGCACCCAGGAAATCGGCATCCGCATGGCGCTGGGGGCGCGGCCGCGCGACGTGCTCGGCGATATTTTGCGGCGCGGCATGGGGCTGACCGCGATCGGTCTGGCCGCCGGACTGGCCGCGTCGTTCGCGGCCACGCGCCTGATCGCGGGCATGCTGGTCAACGTCAGCGCCACCGACCCGGCGACGTTTGCCGGGGGAGCCTTGTTCCTCGTCGCCGTCGCCGCGCTGGCCAGTTACCTGCCGGCGCGCCGCGCTACCAAAGTGGACCCGATGGTGACATTGCGTTCCGAGTAGGAACGCGCGCGGGTGGTACGACGTGGCGCAGGCACTCTTGCCTGCCGCGTCCCCACTCTTGGGGACGCTTTGGTTCGACACTGCGTCATACCAGCAGCCCGTGTCGAGACGAGTCTCGACACGGCAGGCACGAGTGCCTGCGCCACGCCGGCTGATGGCTTGTGAGAAATGCGGGCTACTTCAACTGCAGTGTCAGGATCGTCAGGGAGTGTTTCGGAAATGTATAGCCGAAGCCCTTCTCCTGCGCGGCCGGCTGGAATGTCCTGGTGGCGGGCCGCACCAACTTATCGTTGGCGAAGGTGTGAGTGGCTTTCAAGTCCGCGTGATTCAGCTCCCAGATGTTGGCGGAGCCGCCCACTGCGCCCGATACGCTGGAGACCTGCGCGGCGATGTCCTGCTTTTCGCTGCGGTTCAGCACGTTCAGGAACACGCGGCGCGTCTTGGGGTCGTAGGTGGAAGAGACATCCAGATAGGCGAGCGCGCGCCCGCTGTCCGGCTTGTATTCCGGCGACTGCACCCACACGTCGAGCGCCTGGTTGCCGCGCTGTTTGGCGTACTCGGCCAGCGGGAAGTAGATGGTCTGCAGGTACAGCCTCTGTTTGTCGGTGAAGATGGGCCCAATCACGTTCACCAATTGGGCCAGGTTGGCCATCTTGACCACATCGGCATGCCGGATGAAGGCATTGAAAAACATGCCCATGGCCAGCGCGTCCTCAAAATTGTATTTCTCCTCCAGGCCGGTGCGCCCGATGGCGAATTCCCCTGAAACCATCGTCCGGTACCAGACATTCCATTCGTCGAATGCAATGTGGATTGGGCGCGCGTTCGGATTCCCCACGCGGGCGGCTTTGATCTGGCCCTCGACCACCGCGATGCGGTCCTCGATATCGCGCGACGCCGCCAGGAACTTCTCGAAGTTGTTGTCGCGGTTGCCAATATAGGTGTGGAGCGAGATGTAATCGATCTCCGGCTTCAGGCGATCCAGCACGGTCCGGTTCCAGCCCACCCAGTCGGAATCGGGTCCGAAGTTCGAGGAGCCGGAGGCGATCAATTGGATCGACTCGTCGGCGCGGCGCATGGCCTTGGCGGCTTCCAGCGCGAACTTGGCGTAGTCCTCGGCGTTCTTGTGCCCGAGTTGCCAGGGGCCGTCGATTTCATTCCCCAGGCCCCAGATCTTCACTCCCCACGGCTTGTCGCGACCGTTCTTGCGGCGCTGCTGCGCCCAAAATGTGTTGCCCGGTTCGTTGCAGTACTCGACCCATTTACGGGCCTCGTCCACCGATCCCAGGCCGGCATTGATGCAGAGGTACGGCTCCGCGCCCACGCGCTCGCAGTACTTGAGGAATTCGTCGGTGCCGAAGCGGTTCGATTCGAGCGCGCCCCAGGCATCGTCGCGGCGTGCCGGACGCTGGTCGCGCGGGCCGACGCCGTCCATCCAGTTGTAGCCCGATGCGAAGTTTCCGCCCGGCCAGCGCAGGATGGTGACTCCCAGCCCCTGCACGGCGGCCAACACGTCTTTGCGAAATCCGTTCTCGTCGGCCAGCGGACTCCCTTCCTCGAAGATGCCGCCATAAATACACCGGCCGAGGTGCTCGGTGAAATTGCCGAAGAGATGAGGATCCACGTCCCCGATGACGCGGTCGCTGTCGATCTTGATCACCGCCGGCCGCGGCTGCGCCGCCAGGAATGCCGGCGAGCCTTGGAACAGAAACAGTGCGGGTATGAGTGCAAGAAATCGTTTCATAGCTTCGGAGCACCTCTCCATTGAACCGGAACGACACAACGGGAGCGGCATCTTGAAACCCCTGACATACAGCCGCATGGGCATTGTACACATTTGCAGCCAACAGGTAAAGGTCCGAAACTCTGGCATGAAATTCCGGCAATCGCTTTGCACGTCGTCGGCCGGATCACTTTGACACGGACTGCGCCTGCTGGTATATGTGGCGTCAGGTCGAGCCATCCATGATCAATCGACACTGCCCGCAGACCTGTCTTGTCCTGGTTGTATCTGCCCTGGTTGCGGTTACCGTTCCCGGCCCCGCCGGGTCCGCCCTGGGACAAGGCCTAGGCCGGGAAACCTCGGCGATGTCCGCGCCCGCTGATACGCCGCTGCATCGGGCCGCGCGGGACGGCGACCTTGTTCTGCTGCGCTCGCTCCTTCGAAGCGGAGCGGACGCGAACGTGCGAGACGCCGCCGGACGAACCCCGCTCATTGAAGCGGCTGAGCGCGGCCACCTCGACAGTGTCCGACTTCTAATCGCGGCAGGCGCCGATCTCAATGTCAGCCAGCGAGGCTCGGGGACGGCCCTGGAGACTGCCGAGCGGGCCGGCCACACCGAGTTGGCAGCGATGCTTCGCCAGGCCGGCGCCCGCTCCTCCGGAAGGTCGGTGGGAGACAAGGTCTGCGTTCGGCCGTGGAAGGGCGACGGTTACTGCGGCACGGTCGAAGCCGTCGACCGGACAAACTATCGCATCCGTTTGACGGAAGTCGTCGGCTGCGAGAACGGTTGTCCGGCCAAGGCCGAGTGTTCCGCGGGAAGACCGGTCGGAGGCGCCGGGGGCCTGCATGCCGGCGATGCCATCACAACCGTGAGCTGGTGCCTGACCCATACGGGGGTCGCGCGATGAGCGCCCCGCGTTGCCCGAAACGGGCCGCCAGTTGGGCCGTCGCCCTGGCGTGCGCCGGGATGTGTTCGCTCCTGCCGGCCGTCGCTCAGAGTAACGGAGGGTACCAATACAGCGGCATCACCCACGTCTCGTGGTGGTTCGACGAGTACACCTACGCCGCCGCCACCGCCAGCCGCAATGGGCTCGCTTCGACCAATGCCAACTGGGCCTCGGTGCTCGTCACCTGGTACCAGCCCACCACCACTTCGACCGCCATCGCCACCGTTTCCGACAAGACCCCTACCGATGCCGCCGTCCGCCAGGCCATCCAGGAACTGCACAGCAAAGGGCTGAAGGTCATGCTGAAGCCCCACGTCGACCCCACTGACGGCCAATGGAGGGGCAACATCCAACCCACGGATATCAATGCCTGGTTCGCCAGCTACACCCAGTTCATCGTCTACTACGCCCAGATGGCGGAAGCGCAAGGCGTGGAGGCCCTGTGCATGGGCACGGAGCTCAAGAGCGTCAGCGGCGCCGCCAATCAAGCCCGCTGGTATGCCGTAATCGACGCCATCCGCGCGGTCTACAAGGGCACGCTCACCTATGCCGCCAACGCCACTTCCCCCGCCGACGAGTTCACTTCGGTCTCGTTCTGGGACCGGCTGGACCTGATCGGCCTCGACGGATATTTCAATCTCACCAACCACAACGATCCAACCCTCGCGGAACTGGTGGCGGCCTGGCGTATGAACCGGTACGGCGAAGACACCGTGGCTGCGGTCAAGAACTTCTATGACTCCCGCCAGAAACCGATCGTCTTCACCGAGATCGGATATAAGAGCGTGCCCGGCGCCAACCAGGAACCCTGGAACTACAGCCACCCCGGGGGCTACGATCCCACCGAGCAGAAGAACTGCATGGATGCCGCCTTCACCGTCTGGAGCCAGTGGTCCTCGTGGATGAAGGGTTTCTTCTGGTGGGCCTGGCCGGTCCCCGCGCCGGGACCGAACGACACCGACTACAATCCACGCGGCAAGCCGGCCGAGGACCTCTTGCGCGCCTGGCAGGCGGCGCCCGACACCCACAGCGCCACCGTGAATGCCGCCAGCTATCGGGCGGATGCGGTGGCGCCGGGCGGCATCGTCAGCCTGTTCGGACCCACCCTGGCGGATGACACCGGGGCGGCATCGTCCATTCCGCTACCCACCTCCCTGGCGGGAGCGAGCGTCACGTTCAATGGCGTTCCGGCGCCGCTGTTTTTCGTTTCGCCGCGGCAGATCAATGCGCAGGTGCCCTTCGAGACGGCTGCGGGCAGCGCCATGGTTGAAGTCACCTCGAAAACGGGCATTTCGTTGATGCAGGTGACCATTGCGCCGGCGGGGCCGGGGATCTTCACCACCAACGGACAGGGCACGGGGGAGGCGATCGTGATCGACGCCATCTCCTTCGCGCTGGTGACCGCGGCCCAACCCATTGCCGCGGGAGGATGGATCCAGATCTACTGCAGCGGGCTGGGAGCGGCGGCGAAATCCGTCACCACGGGCGACGCGCCGCCGAGTCCTGCGCCGGAAACCATCGCCAGGCCGGAAGTGCGGATTGATGGCCAGCCGGTGACCATGTCGTGGGCGGGGCTGGCTCCCGGGTTCGTCGGGCTCAACGCCGTTAATGCGCAGGTGCCCGCCGGCTTGTCCGCCGGCGTTCATCAGCTTCAGATCATAGCGGCCGGAGTGGCCAGTAATACCGTGACGTTTTCCGTCCGGTAGAAGAGCCCTTACTTCTTCTGCGTGGCCAGCCGCTCCACCAGGTCCAGGCGATCTCTCCAGGGATCGGGCTTGGCCACCGGGCCACTCGGAGAAAAATCCATCAGGATGTCGGTCTTCGGTGAGTAGGCAGGCCACTCCGGCAAGCCTTTTCCAGCCGGGTTGCCCGTCTTTGCGAAGTTCACCCAGTACGCGTTGGCCGCCTGCGCCGTAGCCCGGTCCGCATCCGTCAGGTCCTTGCCGTAGCGCGCCGCCACGGTGTCGAAGACGAACGGGATCTCGGTCGCGTGCGGCGCGCCGCGCCATTGCTTGCGCATCGACTCGGCGACATAGGAAAAGCGGTATTCGTAAGCCGGCTGCCCGGTCGCGCCGACGGTGCGCGCGACGAATCTGGCCGGTTCCACCATCATCTGGTCGGCCGCGATTGCGACGCCCACTTCGATCGGCTTGCCCGACCCGTTCGGATCGTAGGCCGCTTTCGCCTTCTCCCGATCGGCTCCAAACGGGGCGAACAATGCCTCCATCGTTCTTCCCTGGGCGAACCCGATATCCGCGCTGTTGGCTCCAATCATCACCGGAATCTTCGCTCCGCGGCCCGCGGCGTAGGCTTCGCTCGGCGATTCGGTCACCACTTTGCCGTCGA
>ODAK010008068.1_pt1 | contig 10573 bp, 7 predicted proteins | sample 1539591 | NCBI WGS metagenome assembly ODAK01 (sample SAMEA3539303, study PRJEB22396) | soil metagenome | biome: tundra; feature: field; material: soil | place: USA | collected 2010-05 | depth 0.15 m | reverse complement strand
CGCGCGTGAAGTCGACGAGCGCCATGTCGGCATCCTCGATGCGATCGAACTTGGTGCTGATCTCGGCGAAGATGATCGGGTTGATCGCCAGCGTCGTGTGCTCGGCCGCGTTGCGGAGCGCGGCCTCGGACCAGGATTGCCATCGGGGGTCCTGGGTGACGACGTCGAGCAAGACGTTGGAATCGACGAGCGTCTTCATCCCTTGCCTCGCATCAGAGCCATGATCTCGTCGGTCGAGAGCTTGTTCGACGGGCGCACACCGCGCAGGTGCGAGATCACGCCGTCCCCGCGCGAGAGCTTGCCGCCACGCTTGGCCTTGCGAAGGCGTGCCTCGCCGTCGACGATGTCGAACGTGACCTCGGTGTTGGGGAGCAGCCCGAGTTGCTCCCGTATCTCCTGAGGGATGGTGACCTGCCCCTTGGTCGTGACGCGCATGGGGCAGTATTACCACGATGGGTAAGACCGGGCCACGGGGCTCGCGTGCGTCGCGCTCGCGGCAGACGCTTCGGGCGTGACGCGCTTCTCTCTACGGCCCCACGACCTCGAGCGTCCCGTTCAGCAAGTCGGCAGTCCACTGCGCCATCGTCTCGCTGCCCGAGTTCGTATCGACCGTATAGAACTCGCTGCGGAAGATGTGCTGGTGATACGAGGGATTGGGAAAATTCGGGTTCGTGCCGCCGATGTAATAGGTCGCGAGCGCTCCGGTGCACTGGTAGGTCGTCACGATGTCCTGAAGGCCCATCGTGTACTGCGCTCCGGTGAGGCCGCCCGACAGGGAGAGCGCCGTCGCGTTGTTCGTGGCGCAGCTGTTGTTGCTCGACCCGAAGAAGAGGCGCATCACCTCGTCTTGCACGCTCGACACGAGGCCCACCCGGGCATGCGGGTACTTGTGGTGCCAGTACTTGACGATGTCGGTCAGGCCGCTCCCATCCGTGTTGGTGCATTCCGCGCAGTCCGAGGGCAGAGCCGCATCGAATCCCCACAAGTCGCGCCACTGCTTCTGGATGCACGCGGGGAGATCCGCTGTGAGAAAGGGCGGTCCCGAGTCGTCGAGCACCGTCACGGGGACGGTGCCGAACGAGTCCTGCACCATGCCGTAGTTGAGGCCCGCTCCGAAGCCTCCGGCGCTGGCGCCCGTCAAGAGAACCTGCGTCAGGTTCGGGAACGTCGGCACGAGGTGGCCGATGAACTTCTGCATGTTCCGGTAGCCGACGAAGTGCTGGTTCGTCAGCGCGGGCAAGACACCATCGCCGGGAATCGTGACGTTGTCGGCCGTTCCGAAGTGAACGTCGCCCGTGCAATAGGGGACGTAGACGCCGCTCCAGTCCTTGACCGGGTTCGCCGCGTTCGTGAAGTCGAAGATGCCTGGACTGTACGCCGCGGTGAGCCCGGCGGCGGCGGTTGGAACGTAAGGCGCCTGGTAGGGGCCACCCGTCACCGATCCGAGCGAGCCACCGATGGTCTGTCCTTGCGATTGCGCGCCACCCGGGAACGCCTGCGAGACGGCGGCGGGGTTGTGACTGCAGAACGTCGGGCTGGAGCACGCGCCGCCGCCCTCGAGGTAGATGAAGAGCTTGTTCGCGGTTCCGCGATGCACATAGATGCCGGCGGGCGAGCCGTCGCGGCACATCGCCCCGTCGATGGCGTAGTAGTTCCACCCCTGGGGAACGGCGAGGGGCGCGCCCGCGTCCGTCGGGATCAAGTCGTTTTCGATCGAGCTCAGGGCCGAGAGCATCGGCGCGGCGAGGTTCACGAACGACGTCTGCGTCGATTCGTTTGCCGTGCACACCGCAACGCCGCCATCGACCGAGCCTCCGCTCGATGAACTGGACGTCGATTCACCCGAGCCGCTCGAGCTCGCACCCGACGAGCCGTCTTCGCCTTCGTACGTGCCGGACGAGCCATTGCCGCTCGACCCACCGCCTGTGCTGCCGCCGTTCGAGCTGCTCGACAACGAGGACGGGTCATCCGTGCCCGGACCGCCAGGGGCGGCCGTGGCGCAGTGCGCCAGGGCCACGCCGAGGCCGAGGCAGAGGATGACGCCTGATCGATGGGTCGACTTCTTCATGGTCATGAGCTGCAAGAGGACCGAGTCCCCGATGTCTGGCGATCGTGCTCGGCTCCTGCCAGGGCGCCGTCATTAACAGCGCTCAAACGGATGCCTTTGGAGCTCACGCCGCGAGCGCGGCGGGATGTCTCAAGCCCGCCACGGCCGGAATACGGTCTTGATTCGAGGCCTTTGCGCGCGTCCTGGCCGGAAACAGGTGCGGGCACTTTGCGTTGGGCAAGGACGTGGGGCTACGAAAGGCACCTGTGACATCTGCCCGGCCGGCCCGCGAGTCCACCCTGTCGATCCGTCTTCTATGGCCGTTTGTCAGGATCGCGGCCCCCGGCCCCGAGCTCATCGGCGCGATCGTGGGTCTCGGCGTCGGCGCCAGCGACTTCGCCAACCCCGAGACCCGGTTGCCGCACCGCGCCGTGATGGCGCTCTTGCAGCAACTGGTCGACAGCAGCGGCGACCCGTCGATTGGCCTCCGCGCGGGGTGCACCGTGGAGGGCGGGGACTTCGACGTCCTGGAGTACGCCGCGCGCTGCACCGTCGACCTGCGTGGCGCCATCGGATGCATGACCCGATACATGAACCTCCTGAACGAGGCCGCCCACGTGACGCTGCGCGAGGAGGGCGATCGAGCGATCTGGGAGTACCGGATCCACGACGGCGTGCCGCAAGTCCCCGCGGCGAACGACTTCGTCGTCGCCAGCGCCATCACGTTCGCGCGAATGTACGCGGATGTTCCCGAGGTCTCGCCCGAGGTCGCTGTCGAGGTCCACCTCATGCACGCGCAGCCGACCGACCCCGCCGGCTATCAGCGGGTCTTCGGCGAGAACGTGAAGCTCGGCATGCCCCACAACGCCTGGGTATTCCCCGCGAACTTGCTGGCGTTGCCGATGCGCCGCGCCGATCCGAACATCCACTTCGCCTTCGAGACCCGTGCAAAGGAGCTCGCCGAGCGCCTGCGCGGCCAGCAGGGCATCGCCGGCCGGGTACGCGAGGTCGTGTTTGCGCACCTTCGCGCCGGCAACGCCAGCATGGCATCCGTAGCCAGCGCGATGGCCATGAGCGTCGCGACCCTGCGCCGGCGCCTCGAGGCCGAAGGCGCGACGCACAGCGAGATCCTCGATCGCGTGCGCAGCGAGCTCGCGATGCTCTACCTCTCGGAGTCGCGGCTATCGGTGCGCGAGATTGCGTTTCTGCTCGGCTACGCCCAGCCCAGGGCGTTCCACAACGCGTTCCGTCGCTGGACGCAGGGGTCGACGCCGGTCGACTACAGAACGAAGCACCAGAAGTGAGCCTGCGCGCGCTGGCCGCGGCGCAGGGGTTTCGAGAGAAATGAACAGGAAGACACAGAGAACGAAGCCGTGAGTGATGGATCCGTTCCGGATCCATCACGTCTTCGGGTCTCTGCGTCTTCCTGTTTCTGATTCTCGGCAGCGCCTGCGCCGCGTAGTAGTCAATGCGTCTTGAGGAAGTTCACCAGCCAGGTCATCGCGGGGCGCATCGTGCCGCTGCTCGTCATGAGCCCCGTGTTCGTTTCCCAGGTCGCGCCTTCGATGTAGCCCCAGAGCGTGATGCCCTTCACGTTCGGGTCGTTCCAGAACATCGTGAACTGGCTCTGCATCACCTGCGATTGCTGGGTGTCGTCGGCGAGGTTGATGTCGTACTCGGTGATGTACACCGGCAGGCCGGTCTGCGAGGCCAGGCTGTCGAGCAAGCCCTGCACGGTGCTCGTGGAGAGCTTGTACGCGTCGTGTCCTTGCGCGCCGATGGCGTCGATAGGCGCGCCGGCCGCCTTGATCGCCTGCACGATCGAGATGAAGTGATCGTGGTCAGTCTGGTATTCGATCGTGTTGTAGTCGTTCATGATCAGCGTGGCGTTCGGGCAGGCGGCGCGCGCCCACTTGAAGGCGTTCACGATCCAGTCGTAGCCGCTGCTGCCCGCGCCGCCGATCAGGTTCGCGTACGGCGGCGTGGTGTGCGGCGGAGGCTCGTTGACCACGTCGATCAACTTGACGTTGGGATAGCGCGCGCAGAGGGTGCTCATCCAGGTTTGCACCGCGGTCGCCGCGGCGCTCGACGACAGCCCGGACATCCAGCTTGGCTGCTGGCTCCCCCAGACGAAGTTGTGCTCCTTGAAGAGGATGCCGTGGCTCTGGGTGTACTGGTATTCGGTGTCGAGCGGTGCCCAGTCGAAGGTGCCCTGCGTGGCTTCGACGGAGCCCCACTTGCCCTCGTTCTCGGGCGTGAACTGTTTCCAGTAGGTCGCAAAGTCCGAACGGATGGCGCCGTTGGTCGAGATGTTGCCGACGAACTTTCCACCCGTGGAGGCGTCGCCGCTGGATCCGGAGTCCGAGCCCGAACCGGAGCTGGAGGTCGAGCCGGATCCCGAGCCCGCGCCGGAGGAGCTCGACGAGGACGAAGAACCGGACCCGTTGCTCGAGCCGGAGCTGGAGCTCTCCGTGGCGTCGTCCGAGCCGGAGCCCGGCACCCCACCGTTCGACGCGTCGCTCCCGGGACCCGAATCGGCCGAGGCTCCTGGCCCTCCGCTCTCGGTCGACGGATTCTCGCTCGATGATCCGCAGGCGACCACGACCAACAACGCGGCCATCGGCAAGAGGGGACGGAACTGGGCGGCGCGCTTCATCGACAGTGCAGTGGCGGCACGAGGTTCAACCCGTCACGAAAACTCGGGTCACGCCAGGCGGAGCGGACACATGTCGCCGCGGGGCGTCAGGGAGCCGTGTCGTTAGTTGCGCCGTGGGGCGCCAGCGTCGTCACCTAGCTTCAATGCGTGCTCGTTGGCTTCTGGCCGTGCCCACGGCGATAGCGACCCTTTGCTCGTGCAGTTCCAGCTCCCAGCCGTCCGACTCCGCTCTCGACGCCGGTGGCGGCCAAGACGAGTCGGATTCCACGACGGGGACAAGCTCTGGGTCGAGCGGCAACACCGCATCCGGCGGGGGCTCGGGAAGCGCCAGCTCCGGCGGCAGCTCCTCTGGCGGACTCTCGGACGACGCGAGCTCCGGCAGCACTTCCGACGACGCCAGCTCGGACGGCAGCTCGGATGACGGCGCCGGGTCGAACGGGACCGCCGATTCGGGCGCGGCCGTCGGACCCTGCGACCTCTATGCATCCGGCGGCACGCCGTGCGTCGCGGCGCACAGTACGGCGCGGGCTCTCTACGGGGCCTACAGCGGGAAGCTCTACCAGGTGAAACGCGCCTCGGACAAGACGACCAAGGACATCGACGCGCTGGCCCCCGGGGGATTCGCCGACTCGGCTGCGCAAGATACGTTTTGCGCAGGCACGACCTGCACCATCTCGATCATCTATGACCAGTCGTCGATGGGTAACCATCTCCGAAGCGCGCCCGCGGGCGGGTACAAGCCGACGCCCGACAACGAAGCCAGCGCGACGGCTCTCAAGCTGACCGTTGGTGGCCATACCGTCTATGCGGTCCACATTCCGGCGGGCATCGGTTATCGGAACGACACGACCTCGGGCATCGCCACGCACGACGACCCGGAGACGGAGTACATGGTGACGAGCGGCACCTACACCAACGGTGGGTGCTGCTTCGACTACGGCAACGCCGAGACCGACAACACCGACGACGGCGCCGGCACCATGGAGGCCGTCTATTTCGGAAATAGCACCGGTTGGGGCAGGGGAGCCGGCAGCGGCCCGTGGGTCATGGCCGACCTCGAGAACGGGCTCTTCGCCGGGTCGAGCACCGCCGCCAACCCCAAGGACACGCCGCTGACTTCCACCTATGTCACGGCCATGGTCAAGGGCCGATCGGGGGGATTTGGGCTCAAGGGCGGCAACGCGCAGTCCGGCACCTTGACGACCATCTACGACGGAGCGCGTCCGTCAGGATACAACCCCATGAAGAAACAAGGCGCCATCATCCTGGGAATTGGCGGGGACAACAGCAATAGTGCCCAGGGCAACTTCTTCGAAGGCGTGATGACGTCCGGCAACCCGCCCGACGCGACCGATGACGCGGTTCAGGCCAACATCGTCGCGGCGGGCTACGGAAAATGAGGGCCGATGTCAATCGCCGGGAGCGGGAGAGACGAACGGGTGCCGACGCATCACCTCGCCCTGTTCGGGTGTCAGGCCGGTGGCGGTCGACAAGCTCGGGTCGTAGTTCATGAGATTGTCGGGTCCGGTATCGGACAGTTGATCGGTCGTCCCATCGGCTTCGACCGCGTGATAGAGGCCGAGATAGTGGCCGATCTCGTGGGCCGCGACGCGCCCGAACGAAGTCGCAGTCCAGTTCTCGGTCACGGGCTGGGGCGTTCCGCAGAGCGATCCTTTGATGTACACGGCGTCGGCCGGCCCCACGCCGCCGGGGACGTGCGGTGTATAGCCGAGGGGCTCGGAGGGAGTCCCGACGAGAGGATCGGACAGGAGAAGGCAACCGGCGAGCACCACTGGAATGATCGGACCCGACCCGGCATCGTCGCCGCGCAGGCGTGCCAGAGGTGCGGGGTCGGCCCGCGAAAAGGTGGCGTCGGAGCTCGCGGTGGCGGGCAGGCGAGTCACTTCGCCCCAGGTTGCCGTGAGTCCCACCGCCGAGAGCTGATCGTTCACGGCCTCGAGGTCCGCGTCGAGCGTACTGTCCGCGGTGGCCGGGTAGAAGACCGACGCGGGCGACACGATCACATGCAGCGTCACCGTGCCGCGAGCGGGCGAAGGTCCGAGCGTTCGCTCTCGAATCGTGAGCACGCCCGACGCTCCGGCGTCGGGCGCCGGGATGAGCGGCGTCAGGGTGACGCAATCACGGAGCGCAAAGCGGGCGTGCAGGGCCCCCGATGGCTCGAACGTCCCGGCGCGGCTCGGCACGACGAAGAGACCGCCGCCCGCGGCCACGGACACCCGTTGATCGCACGACGTGCAATAGGCTCCCGACTCATCGGGGGGGACGTACACGCCGCCGTCGTCGTCCGTCAGAGAGTCGAGCTGGAAGCACTGGAAGGGCGACACGGAGACGGCGATGGCCACGCCCGACTGGCCAGCGCTCCAGGGAAGGCGAAGATCGGGTGCGGAGCCATCGGCGCCGATGAGCATCGGGTCGAGGGTCGTCCATCCTCCGGCGTCGTCGCTCGCGCCGCCGGCGTCACCCTCGATGGCGGGCCCCGCTTCCAGCGACGCGTCGACGGGTCGCGCCGACGCACCCGGATCGGCGAGCTCCGGAGAGCACCCGCACCCGGCGACCAGCACGGCGCCTCGCGCAAGGCGGGCGAACCTCCGGGCGGTCAAGGCGCATCCTTCATGGCGGCCGCGCAAAGCGTCTTGCTACTGCAAATCCTGTGCGGTCACGAACTGGCCAATCAGTTGCATCAGCGCGGGGACGGTCTCGCGATGAAACTGCGCGACGAGCGCGGCTTTCGCGCCTGGCTGGTCCTTGCCGCACGGACCCAGCCAGCGAATGAGCGCCGCCCGCACCGCGGGCGCGGGCTCCGCCGCGAGCCTCTGGGCGCCGCTCGTCAGGGCCCGGGGGTCGCAATCCTGCCCCCCCTGCGAGAGGGACTGCACGAGCGCCGTGCGCACGTCGGGGTCGGTCTCCGTCCCGAGCGTTTGCACGAGCACGTCCTGGGTGCCGTCGAGCGGCATCAATCCCATGGCGCGCGCCGCATGCTCACGGATCGCGGGCGACGGGTCGGTGAGATCGTGGTCGAGATCCGGGAGAAAGCTGGGGTCGCCGCTGTTGCCGATCGCGTCGAGGACGTCAACCGTCCGTGAGCTGCCCTTGGCGTCGGCCAGGTCTTGCTTCAGCGTCTTCCGGACATCGTCGGCCACGCCGGGCTCGAGGACCCCGTGGCGTGCCGCCAGGTGGCCGAGCGCGCGAACCGCGGTACCCGACACCACCGACGGCTCGGACCCGGCCGCCATGTCGGCGAGGATCCGCTCGTTCGCGCGCGTCGGCTGGGGAACGTCCGAGAGCGCAGTCGCCGCGCGGGCTCGGTCCATCTCCATCATCGACCGATCGGCCAGGGCCTGGGACAGGACGACGCGCGCCTCGGGGGTGCCGCATCGCTCGAGCGCCAGGAACGCCGCCGGGCGCATCGCATCGGGCACGCCCTTCCCGCGTAGCGCCCGGAAAAGCTCTGCGGCTGCCTCGGGCCGCGCCTTGAGCCAGTCGGCCAGGTACAAGGCGGCCGCGTACGCATCGCCCTTCGCGACCTTCGTGTAGATCTCGGCGAAGCGCTTGAGCGCGAGATCCATCGGCAAGCTCGCGAGACCCGGGTCCAGCTTGGACTCGCTCTGCGCGACCATGAGGGCAGCGTTCTGCCAGTCGACGGTGTCGGCGCCGGTGCCCGGATCGGGATGCACGAAGAGGTCGTCGTTCCGGGCGAGCGCGTAGTGCTGCGTCAAGTCGCCGAGCAGCTGCTCTTTGGCCAGGATCCGCACGCGCTCCGTGCCGTCGGCCTTGCGTAGCCAGCGCCCGGCGGCGTCGAAGGTCGCGAGGCCCCGGGCGCCGACGACTTGCACCCGAATGCCCATGGGCGCCGCACGGTCGTCCGTCAGGTACGATATCTTCACCCGGGTGACGTCGAGGCTCCCGTCGTCACGGGCCGTGCCCTCGTAGCGCGCCGCGTAACGCCCCATGCCGTCGGTCTGTTCGAGCTCCCAGCGCGAGGGACGCGGCGGCGCACCGTTCACCGCGAACGCGAACTCGAACGTATCGACGAGGGAGGCGACGAAGCGGCGAGTCGTGGGTTGCCACGAGGCGGCGAATCCCTTCCCGGAGAAGCGGCAATCGCGCCCGATCCGGAGCATGAAGGCTGTGTCGAGCGGATCGCGGACGCGCTGCTCCGGCTGCGACAGGTTCTGCGCCAGCTCCGTCCCGGAGAGGGCCGCGCGGAGGAGCCAGGTGTTGCCCGCGGCGGGCGACTCGACCACCTCCCAGCTGAGGATCGACTTCACGCGATCGGTCGCCCCTGCCGGGGCGCCCTCGGCCTGCGCGTTCGACTCGAGGGCAAAGGCCGCGTGATCGCCCAACGCGAAGGTGCACTCCCCCGCCGACGCCGGCAACATGGGCTCCGGCGCGACGGACGCCACGGGGGGTGACGGCGTGCGCGCCGGCTTGCTGCGGCTACAGAGAGCCGCAGCTGCAGCCACCACGCCGAGCGCGGCGATTCCCGCCCATGCGGTGGGTTTCAGGCGACGCGCGCTCATCGTCTATTGGAGGACCAGCGCGCCCGGCAGCGCCCGATTGAGCAGATTGATGGTCTCGCCCGGGTTCTCGTACTTGAAGAGGTTCACCGTGCGGCTCACGCAGAAGAAGCACCGCCCCAGCGTGCCGACGAGGTCCACGGAGGTGTTGAGCCAGGTGATGTTGAGGTTCCAGTTCACGTTGCCGAGCACCGTCATCTGCGTCACCGCGTCCGACGACCCCTGCGTCACGCCCCACAAGAGATTGGCTTGAACCGGCGTGCTGATGTTCACGATCTGCACGGTGGCGACCACCTGGGCCGACGCGAGGAGGAGATCGATGCCCCCGGAGACGGTCCCGGTCAAGCCGGCGTTCGGCGTCACAGTCGCCTGGAGCGTGCCCGACACCGTGGCCGCGGAGAGCGCGGGGTCGGTCCCCGGGCCCTGGGTCCCGGTGACGGTGAACGCGGGCGTGAGGCCGATGTTGCCGCCCACGCCGAAGGTGATGCCGACGCTCACCGGACCGAACCCGTATCCCAGCGTCGGGAACGAGAACGACTTGGCGACCATGAAGTCCTGCGAATAGCTCACCATGTTCGCTGTGCTCTGGTAGCCGAACACGTTGTTGCCGAAGGCGTTGACGCCGACGTCCACGTAGCTGTTGGCGACGGTGGCGAGCGCGCCGGCCTTCGCATACGCGGAGAGCAGCTCGACGTTGAAGTCCGTGCCCACGTGGCCGTTGAGGTTCACGCTGAGCGTCGAGTTCGTCCGCGCGCCGGTGAGGTCGAGCGAGTTGGCCGTGCCTAGCGTGCCGGACAGGGCCAGGACGCTCGGGTTCCCGACCGTGCGCGTCCAGCTCATATCGAAGCTCTCGGAGACCCCGCTCGTCGTGGGGGTCGGCGACTTGGCCAGGACGATCTGCAGCGTCTGGCAATCGCCGCTCGCCACGTCGCCCCCGGCCGGCACGTTCTCGGGGTCTTCTTCGCCCGGATCCTGGTCTTCGGCGAAGTCCGCGATGAGGCACCCGCGGATGGTGAAGTTGTTCTGGTTCGCCCACGGCCCGTTCCCCGTCACCGCGGCCAGCGTCGGCCCTTCGATGAACAGCTGGTGGGTGAAGTCGTTCTCGGTCCCGGGGTCGAGCGTCGTGAGGTCGATCTCGCTCACGTGCCCGTCGGGGTTGGGGTTCTTCGGGTCGTCGATCGTGAGCGGCATCCAGGCGGCCGGTGAGATCTGGTTGGTCGGGACGATGTCGTACTTGACCACCGCAGGCGCCCCGTCCCCCGCTCCGCTGGAAAGATCGTCAAGCGCCGCCGCGCCGCCGTCGGGCATGCCGTAGGACAGCAAGTTCACGAT
>ODAK010008067.1_pt1 | contig 10574 bp, 10 predicted proteins | sample 1539591 | NCBI WGS metagenome assembly ODAK01 (sample SAMEA3539303, study PRJEB22396) | soil metagenome | biome: tundra; feature: field; material: soil | place: USA | collected 2010-05 | depth 0.15 m | reverse complement strand
GTTCTCGAAAAAGGCGATCGTCCTGGACCTCCTGCGCCGCCCCAAGGGCGCGACGCTGGCCGAGATCGCCAAGGCCACCGACTGGCAGAACCACAGCATCCGGGGCTTCATCTCCGGCAACCTCACCAAGAAGATGGGGCTGACGGTCGAATCCACCAAGAACGAGGCTGGCGAGCGGACCTACCGGATCAAGTAGGCCACCTTCGCCGCAGGATCGCCGCCCGGAGACGGGCGGCTTTTCTTCGTTTTAGAAGAGGATTTCTCCCCTAACGCAGCCGGATCAACCTTCCGGATAGAACTACTTCTCATTTAGCAGATACCAAACCACAAACGCGACCAGCATTGCTCCGTAGGACACTGAGAAAGCTCCGATCGATGCGCCTCCGGGTAAAAGGGTCGCGAGTGGTACGGCTATGATCAGACTTCCATACAAACAGAACGTTCGGCCGACGGCATTCGAGGCCGGAAAACCGTGCTCCGACATAAACTCCGACACGAAATCGGGCACGTCGCTGAGTGGCACTGATCGAATTTCAAGCGCCAGCGGCGACGGAGAGACAGTAAACAAACAAAGACTGACTACCGCCAAACCGTGGATTGTCAGAAAAGTCAGCAAGGTGTTTTGCGGAGAAAGACTCTGTGAGTTTAGATAACTGGCAATATTCGAGACTGCACCAAGCGCGCTCCAGTGCGCCAGCATGAGGAGCAGCGTCGGGAGCACCAGGCCGAGGACGATCAGCGCAAGCCGACCAAACCATAGGGTGACGAACTCTGAAAAACTGTCAACCAGCAAACGCGCAAAATGTCGAACAAAACCACCGATGATGATGCACAACCAGAGTGGCAGGTGCAAAATCTCCAAAAAGACTTGGAGTATTCCATCTCGTCCACCCAGCACGTCAGCATAGCTCTTTGGTTCATACGGATCGGACTCGAACCGAACAGCCGTGTAATGTAAATGACAAGACCAAGGACGAGTAGACCGACTGGAAGCCACGAAAAAGGGGATGTAAGGCGAATAGCTTGCAGGACCTTCATAAGGGGCCATCCAGTCCAGCTTTTCGTCAGCACCAGAACCAACGGGTCTCGTATGAGGACAATGCACACGAGCGCAACCTGAAGCGTTGCGCCCCACATGCAAATAACTTCTCCCCAAGCGTTACCCAGAGACGATTGCTCTTCGACTGTTTCGAACTCCTCAACAGAACCCGACACACTCCGAATCAAGGTGTACAGGAACAGTATCCAAAGCGATATAGCCATAATCTCGTTGGCTGAAGTCTGTTGCGCCTCGGATGATCGACAAAAGGACCAAACAAAACCGGCGGTAACGATCCAAATGAACGGTACCCGGAATTTAAGGATCTCATTTTCAGATAAAACTGACGCCGCAAGCGCCAGGGTTGCAGCTTCAGCCGCTACGAACAGCGGACCCGTCTCAGCCCAGAGCTTCAAAATATAGACGAGCACAATACAGCCGATTGCGTACGAAACAGCGATCCAGGTGCGCCTCCCGATCTTCTTTCCGAGATCTTGGTACAGAGGCACACCGCGGTCTACAAACCGCCGCGGATGAGGATCTACTTCAGCGTCGAAGTCCGACGCTTCCCGCACCGCAGCACCAGACCGGGAAGATGTTCTCTTAAAACCCGCTTCGCGCGAATCCTGCTGAACAGCAGATCCACATTTTGAGCAATATCTGCCCTCAACCTGAGCCCCGCAACTCTGACAGCGCGCCATTAGATGCGGCCCTCGCACCGCCTAGATTCCGAACGATCGGGATCGCTCCGGAATTATAGCGCCATTTACTTAGCAGGTTGATAGGCCGTCAAGCCATTGTCGCCGGCTGCGACCGAGTTGGCTCGTTACTCCTTCCGGAATCGTCGGGATGCCCAGCCTGATTTCTTTCGTGATGGGCCTGTCTGCTCGTGAACGCTTCCCACCGCCGCACGATCACATCGCAGTACTTCGGATCGATCTCCACCACGCGCGCCTGGCGGCCGGACTTCTCGCATGCGATCAGCGTTGTGCCAGACTCGCCGAAGAGATCGAGGATCGTGTTGCGTCGCCTTGCTGCTTCTGGCCCGATTCCCCGCCCCCTGCCCACGCTACGGCAGTGTTGGCCGACACAACAAGCCAGCCCCCCTGAAGCGAACGTGGGCCAAACGTGGCGCAACGATGGCCAACCCTTGCAGGAGCCGGAGTTCCGCCGACCAGTCTGCCAGCGCCCGGCACAATCCATGAACGTCCGTATGCCCTGCGCGTAGTTGCGCTTCCAGGGCCGCGATCTCCCGGCGGCAGCGAGCGATTCACGCGGGCACCTTCCGGCGTTCTTCGGCGAGCGCCTCGAACGTCCGCCCGTCGCCATCCAACGTGGCTTTCCTGCCGGACAGTGTTTGCCAGCGCTGGATGACTACGTCCACGTATTTGGGATCCAGTTCGATGCCGCAGCAGACGCGCTCGGTGAGTTCGGCTGCGGCCAACGTCGTACCGCTGCCCAAAAATGGCTCGTACACCAGCTCTCCGCGCTTCAGGTGATTGAGGATCGGGCGTCGAAAGAGCTCGACGGGTTTTTGCGTGGGATGATCGAATTTTTCCTCGTCCGAAGCGCCCATTATGAATTTCGGCGAGGGCGATGCCCAGATCGTGGAGTTCTCGCCGGCCTTCCCAAACCACGGCGCGTTTTTGCGCCGCACGAACCAGCACGGCTCATGCTGAAACCAGTACAGCGTCCGCGTGAGGACCGTCCGCCCCTTGTCCCAGATAATCTGCTGATGATGCTCGAAGCCGATGCGCAGCAGGCCGTTCAGAACCTCGCGCGTGAACTTCGATGCGTGCCAGACGTATGCGACTTGCAGGCTCGGCACCAATTCAAAAGCCTCCGACCAATCTGCGCGGGTGTCTCCGGAAATGGTGGTCTCAGTGTGGCCCTCCGTGCGATGCTTCATATAGCTGGGCTCGGCGGCATACTGCGGGTTGGCTTTGGCGGCTGCCTTGCTCGCTGCCGTTCGCTTCTGTCCAGGCGCTGTATTCAACCCCGCCCGGTCACGCCACTCGCTGTCGAGTTCGATACCGTACGGCGGGTCGGTAACCATCAGCGTCGGCATCCGCTCGCCCAGGAGTCGCGCCACGGCTTCCGCGCTGGTGGCATCGGCACAGAGGACGCGATGCTGACCACGCCCATCGCCACAGAGCCACAGGTCGCCCGGGCGGGACACCGGGTTCTCCGGGACCGGCGGGACGGTGTTGGCTGCATCATCGTCGGAGGCGAGCAGCAGGTCGTCGATTTCCTTTGGGTCGAAACCGGTCAAGGACAGATCGAACTCCGCCGCGGTGAGTTCCTGCAACTCGAGAGCGAGAAGCTCTTCCTCCCACGCCGCCCACGTCGCCGACCGATTCACCAGCAAGCGAAAGGCTTTCACCTGCGCTTCGGTCCATTCGTCGCAGAGGATCACCGGGATGGAACTCGTGTCGCCGCCGGGCCACGACCCCAACTTGCGCGCGGCCTTTAAGCGCAAATGCCCGTCAACCACCTCGCCGTCGCTGCGCGCCAGGACGGGGATCTTGAAGCCAAACTCCCGAATGCTCGCGCACATGCGGTCGACAACCGAGTCGTTCTTCCTGGGGTTTCTGACGTAGAAGACGAGCCTATCGATTGGCCAGGTCTGAACTTGCGGAGTTTGGGCCGTCATTTCCTGCGATACCATATTTCACCTTTGGTTTGGACCAGGACGTCCCGCGCTGGCGAAAACGATTGACGTCTCACCTGACCGAGAGCACAATCGAACTCACGATGGCAAAACTCAACCACATTTCCCTCGAGATCGATGCGACTTTTGGCAGCAGCTTTCAAGAGGAGACTGCGCTGCGGATGCTTGAAAAGGTCGTTCGAGGTTGGAAGGAATTCTACCTTTCTAAACACTCCAAGAATCAAATCCGCTTTCGCATTGCGAACGTCGAAACGGTCCCCACGGCGCGGGAATCAGAGCGCGGCTAGTAGATCGCGCCGCATCGGCGCATCACCGCTCCACTGAAATCGCCGCCCGTTGCGCCACGTTTGGCCCACGTTGCGCCCTGAGGCGGCGGGTCTGCCTGTCCTACCAGGCTGGTTGGCCGCGCCTACCGGGGCGCGCGGGGGGCAACTACACGACCGCCCCTTCTTGCTTGTGGCGCTTTGAACGCACCACGCACCCGGGCAATGTGCCGCGCACCGATTTGTCGCCGAGCTTTCATGGGACCAGGCAGTCCACGACGACCTGCTGGAAGACGCCCCGCGTGGTCACCGGCACTCCGTCATCGTCGCGGCCATCAACCGTGCGAAACTTCCAGCAGCGACTGCCGCTGTCGAGATTTTGAAGGAAGCTGTACCGCGTGCCACTCCGTGCGTGTGCCTGGACGGGGTTGGCGCCATCCTCCTGGAGTAGCCAGATCCCCTTGATGTGTCCCTTCCGACCGTAGGCGGGCTTCACATAACCACCTGCGATGAGCCGCTTTGCCGCATCGAGCGAGCGAAAGCCCAGCGAGGTACCGTCAGGCGCATACAACGGGATTTGTTCGCGATTGGAAGACACGGGGGTGCTGAGGCCGAAGGGAAGGAGTTTAGTGAGAGTCCCGTCTCTCGTGCGAGGCTGCGACCTATATCTCCTGAATATCAGGAACGGAATCCATTCGTCAACAGTAAACGTGAGTTTCGGCTCACGAAATCCTCAGCGTTCTCGGTTGCCGGGCGTCGCACCCGTCCGAGCGTGCTTGCAAACGGTCGGTGTTGGAGTTTAGTCTGTTATGTACCCGTGAGCCCTATCAAAATCGAGCCCGTTCTCCGGCTTGAACGCCCCATGCAAGTAATAACTGCGCGACGATCCTTCGCCTTCGGTCAAGAGTCGGACCCCCATGCGCTGGACCATCGGGCTGATGTTGTCGTGATCAAGTAACCACTCCTCGTATCCGCGAATCGATGGACCTCCAACGTTGATAACGAACTCGATTCCATAGAAGCAGAACCCGCAGAGGGTCTCCTTGCGCCTATTCATGAACCAGCAGCAACCAAAGCCGGCCTGGACCCATTCGTTCGTCTCGGGATGTCGCATCAGGGTTCGTTCAGGAAAGATGCGACGCTGAGAATAAGGCCATTCCGGATAATTGGTACCATATCGAGCATAGACGCGGACGTTGTCGAAGAACTGTGCGTCGACCAATTCTTCTGTACCGCCCTGCTCCGATGAAAACGTCTCGGCAACCGTTTCCAGCGCAATCTTGCACAGAAAGCGGGACATCTCCCGCTTTGGTGGATCCATTTCGAACTTGAAGAGAAGGGGGGACGCGAGATTACCGTCGGGGCCGGGACCGATAACCTTCTCGAGTTGTTTGCGATCACGTTCTCGTTCGGGCTCAACGCGGAGTTGTCCATCGGAGCGGAGACTAAGATTGATTTCAATATCGGTTCCCGCAATGTGCCCAAGGACTGACGGGCACCTCCCGCGCTTGTTTTGCACTTGATACCAAGCCCGGAGGTTTCTCATCGCAGGATGAGTCAGTATCGGCTTCTCTACTTTTCTAGCGAAGTAGTTATTGCACTTATCGCAGACGACGCCACGTCGAAGAACGCGCTTCTTGCTGCCAATGGACTCCGGCATGACATGTTCAACGCTTCGCGAAGGCGACGAATCCTGTTTGCAGAAAATGCACCGCACTCTTCAGTTCTTATACCATGATTGGCGCGCAACCCTGGGGCCGGACTCGTTACGATGGCGCTCCAGTACCCAAGGGATGGGCCGTTGGGCGGGGGAGGTCCATTCTGGCAACAACCACGCGAACTGGCGACGACGGAACTTTCACTCGAGAAGCAACTGAAGAATCAGTTCTACGTGATCGTGATCACCCTCGGGGTACCAGAGGGGCGTGACGTGGGCGTCGGCGAGGCGCTGGTCGATGACTTGGCGTTGAGTGTTGTCCGCCGGGCACGGGAGGAGTGCGTAGTGGTGCGGTAGATTGTCCTGCCCTTCGAGTTGGGCAACACGCATGAACGTCTGCATCGTGCGATCGGCAGAGAGGCTGCAACCGAGAAAAATGAAGCTGTAACTGATGAACAGGCGTTTCAGCAGTTTGGGCAGCGGACACTCAAAATGGATATTGCCATCGTCGCCGTAGGCGGTGTTGTACTCGCCGTGGTTTAGCACTCGCTCGGCGGCGTTGTCGAGATTGCCGTGGAGTTTGAGTAAGTAGCGTTCGCCGGCGGGAATAGCACGGAAGAAGGCGTTGGCCATCCCGCGGCCCGTGACCTTCTCGACAAACGCCCTGCCCTCATTGGCGTATACCTGCTCAAGTACTCGGTCAAAGTTGGTCGTGACGGCGCAACTATCGAACAGGCGCGGCAACAGCGTTACTGCGCCGGAGATATTCTCAGGAGTCTTGAAGTCGCGTTCGAAATCGAGATTGAAGCGATTCTCGCCGAGTGCTTGGACGAGGTCGTTCATCACGCCCTCGTAGTCGCCGCGGGATTCGAGACGCTCCCGCATGGCCGCGGCGTCGAGGCGAGCGTCATCGCAAAGTCCAAGCAAGTACTCCTTCCACTCCGGGCAACCAGCGCTTTTGGACATACCGGCACCGACAAAGGGGATGACGAAGCCCCTTTGGCACGACCGCTTCAGTTCCTCGAACCTCACAAGATTGCGTGGAAACTGGTTGGTGTTGAGGATGCGGGCCTTCGCTTCCTGATCGAACCGCTTGGCCTCTTGGTCGTACAGTGCATGGTCGCCGAAGTAAAATGCACGGCTCGGCTTTGCGAGCGGAATTTCCTCCTCGCCGCGTTTACAGACGACCTGGATGTCTTCGTTCTCCTCGTCGTCGATGATCTGGTCAAAGCGGCGGTTCTTGCCGACTCCAGCCAGTTCCTCGAGGGTGGCTTCGTGATCAAAAGTGGGTTTGCGGTCGTTAGGCATCGGTTAGGCCTGCGCGGTGACTTCAACAACAAGAGCGTCCATTAGAGCGGCGGCGGCGTTTCGGGAGGCCGCGATTCGCTCCTCTAACTGGTCCACCAAGGCCATCAGTTGATCCACCTTGGCAACAATTCGGCCCTGTTCGGCGAGGGGCGGAAGCGGAACCAGAATCTCTTTGATCTTTTGCACGTTTAGGTTCGGCTGCGCCCCGCCAGCCGAGAGTAATCGGACTTCGTCGTAGTTCTTTACGAGCAAAAGCCTGAGGTAGGCCTGCATTCCTTCGAAACCCTGCACTGCGCAAATCGCCGCACACGCTTGATTGATCGTGGACTCAATTCCCAATGTGGCTACTTGCCCCCTAGTCCTGCCCTGCCCGTACAGCGCCACGAGCAGAGTTCCTGGCCGATAAAGGCGTAAGCGATGTGCCTTCACGGCTGCCTCCGTGACGAATTCATCACCCTTGGTGATGACCTTTTGAGATGTAGAGCCGCTCGTAATCCAAGGTATCGACCCATCATTCCAGAAAGAGGCTTGTGTCCTGGAAGGAGTGCTACCCGTACCGATGTCAGTAATCTCACCGAGCATGGCCCAGGACCAAGAAGGCGGGACGTCGTGCGGTATGTCATTCTCGTCAAATGGGCGACACGCCTTTGTCTTTCGCAGCTTCGCTTCGTCGGTCAGGGAATCCTTGCGCGCTTCAATCGCGCTAACAAGTTCGGCGGCGGGTTCGTCGTTAGGGTCTTGGAGGACAAGTTTGCCGCGGACGGCGAGGTTGAGGATGGTTTGACGGAGGTCGTCAGGAGGAATGGCATAGGAAGGGTGAAACAGGACGTCGAGATTCTCAGGGGTAGGAGCCTCCGCGAAGCGATCGAAGGACGCGCGGGCGAGTTGAGCGTGTCTCGTCTCGCGTTCCTGCTGTAACGACTCGAACCGATCGCACAGGGCCATCAACTCATCCACCTTCGATACTATCCGCTTCTGTTCAGCGAGGGGCGGTAGCGGCAATTCGAGCCGTCCTAAAGCCTGCCCATTGACGTTTGGTTGTCCCGTTCCGGCTGACATCGCGCGCAACTGAGTCCAATAGAATGGCGACTCCAAGAAGATCTTCAAATACCTTGCAAAACTCGAACGCGGGGGGGTGATGCGGATAAGATAAGAGGCAAAGACTGACTTCACTGGAGCATCTGGCACGATGAACGACTTTCCGATTGTGCCGCCGGTACGAGCGATCAGAATATCATCTGGACTGAGCAGATACCTCTCAGCTTCCTCACTATTGATCTCACAGCCGGGAACTGACGGCCAGTCCACACGGTTGTTCTGAATGTCCGTGATGCGGAGCATCCGTACATCAGTCAAAAGTGGGTCGGCTGAGGCAGTATAGCCATATTGGATCTGAAGCGCGATGCATCCGAGCCTTGTCCATGCCCAATTCGATGGAATGTGGAATGGTTGCCCATTGCTGCTTGTCGGTAGTACCGCTTCCGGTGTGCGCGCTCGCCCGGCCCGGGCTGCCCGTTCACGAGAAATACTGTCAAGCAGGTCAATCGCTGTCCCATCGTCGAGTTTTTGCCTGACTAGCTTTCCCTTTATCGCCAGTTCAAGCACGAGGTCCCGTAACATCGACACGGCGTTGGGTGCTTCGGCGAACTGGTCAAAGCTCTCGAAGAACGTGTCGATCTTCATTCTGCGTTTCCGGCCCTGGCGATCAGGGCGGAGTGCAATTCGGTCCTGAGGGCGGCGCGTGTGGCGGCGATCTGGGCAAGCAGTTTTTCGTACTCCGGCAGGAGGTGGTCGATGTCACCGCGGAAGACGTCAGGCTGATGTGGGTTCTTAAGGTCAAGATTGTAATTGCTGGCTCTAATGTCGTCAATGGACACACGCCAAGCCTGCTCGTTCTCGATCCGGTTGTCCCACCAGGCCCGCTCCGGCTCGAACTCTTCGATGCGGATGGGCTTGCCTTTGTTGTAGCTCTTGGCACCCAGCGGATAGGGGTGCTAGTAGTACCACACGTCGGTGGTTGGTTGCCCCTTTGTGAAGAAAAGGAGGTTTGTTCGAATGCCGGTGTAGGGGTTGAAAACGCCATTGGGCAACCGAACGATGCTGTGAAGGTTGCACTCGGTAAGCAAGGCTTCCTTGATGCGCGTCTTGACCCCTTCGCCGAAGAGTGTTCCGTCCGGCAGCACCATGCCCGCACGGCCGCCCGGTCTGAGGATCTTCATAATTAGCACGAGAAATAGATCAGCGGTTTCGCGCGTTCGAAATTCGGACGGGTAATTGCTCTCGATGCCATCCTCCTCCATACCACCGAAGGGAGGATTTGTCACGATTACGTCCACACGCTCTTTGGGCGACCAATCTCGTAGCGGCCGTGCCAGTGTGTTGTCGTGCCGAACGTTAGAAGGCACATCGATGCCGTGCAGCAGAAGATTAGTCATGCACAGGACGTGAGGTAGGTGTTTCTTTTCGATTCCGGCGAAAGACTCCTGAATTGTGCGCTCGTCGGCCTCAGTCTTGGCCTGCTTGCGCAAGTGTTCGATTGCGCAAACGAGAAAGCCGCCGGTGCCGCATGCGGGATCTAGAATTGTCTCAGAGAGGCGCGGATTGACTTGCTCGACGATGAACTGTGTTACCGCTCGCGGGGTGTAGAACTCGCCCGCGTTTCCGGCGGACTGCAGATCCTTCAGGATTTTCTCGTAGATGTCACCGAACATGTGACGGTCGTCGGAGGCATTGAAATCAATGCCGTTGATCTTATTGATGACCTGCCGCATGAGGGTGCCGTTCTTCATGTAGTTGTTGGCATCCTCGAACGTGGTGCGGATCAGGCTGGACAGCTTATCACCTACCCCGCCGGTGAGCGTCTTGAGCTTGGGTAGAAGCTGGATGTTCACGAAATCGAGGAGTTTCTCCCCCGTGTCGCCTTCCTCGTTCGAAGCCCAGGCGGACCAGCGCATATGTTGCGGCAACGGCGACTTGTAGTGGTCGCGCAGGAGTTCGATTTCCTTCTCTCGGTCGTCGAAGATTTTGAGGAAGAACATCCAGCCGAGCTGTTCAAGCCGCTGCGCGTCGCCGTACGTACCGGCGTCCTTGCGCATGATGTCCTGGATGGTCTTGACAATGTTGGATACGTTGGACATGGATCAGGCAACCTTTTGGTAGAGCTGACTCTCGAGTTCCCGGATGGCAGCGAGGTAGCGCTGTTTACCGCCAAACAGGTTTACGATTTCGACCGGCGTGCCGAAGGTAGGCAATGGATCAACTTTCAGGATGTCCAGGGATTCGACACTCTTAACGCCTCCGTGGGCGTACTTGTCGAGCAGTGCATCAAGTACGGCTCGGGCCTTGTCGCCGAACTTGGCGAAAACGTTGCGTTTGCGGACCGTGTCAGCTCGTTCGCGTCGCGTGAGCGGTGGCTGGTCAAAGGCGACGTGACAAACAAGGTCGAAGGCGTCGTAGTCACGTCCGACCTGCTCGGCGAGTTCGTCCAGAAAAACACCTTGACTGGCCAACTCCTCGATGATCGCCTGCTTGCGGTCGGCCTCGTTCCAAGCGTTGAGGAAAGCATCCAACGAAGTGTAAGCGGGAATGCCCGGGGTTCCGTTGAAAGTAACGACTCCTGCGTAACCCACTCTACGA
>ODAK010008066.1_pt1 | contig 10575 bp, 11 predicted proteins | sample 1539591 | NCBI WGS metagenome assembly ODAK01 (sample SAMEA3539303, study PRJEB22396) | soil metagenome | biome: tundra; feature: field; material: soil | place: USA | collected 2010-05 | depth 0.15 m | reverse complement strand
GAACGTGATGTCCCAGATGTCCAGCCGCGCGGCCCAGTCGGTCATCTCGTCCTCGATCCGTTCGAACACCTCCTCGTCGTAATCCACGAGGTCCATCTTGTTCACGCAGACGACGAGATGTGGGATCCGCAGCAGCGACGCGATGTACCCGTGGCGGCGGGTCTGCTCGGAGACGCCCTTGCGGGCATCGACGAGCACCACGGACAGGTCCGCGGTGGAGGCGCCGGTGACCATGTTGCGCGTGTACTGCTCGTGGCCCGGGGTGTCGGCGATGATGAACTTCCGGCGCTTGGTCTGGAAGTAGCGGTACGCGACGTCAATCGTGATCCCCTGCTCACGCTCGGCGCGCAGGCCGTCGGTCAACAGCGCCAGGTTGAGATAGCCGTCGCCGCGGCGCTCCGAGGTCGCCACAACGTGCTCGAGCTGATCAGCGAGGATCTGCTTGGAGTCGTAGAGAAGCCGCCCGATCAGAGTCGACTTGCCGTCGTCGACCGAGCCGGCGGTCGCGATCCGGAGCAGCTCGGTGGGTCGGGCGCGGCTCACGTGCCCGTTGGACGCGGCACCCGGGCTCACTAGAAGTAGCCCTCGCGCTTGCGATCTTCCATCGCGGCTTCGGTCACGCGATCGTCGGCGCGCGTCTCGCCGCGCTCGGTGATCGTCGAGGCCGCGATCTCGGCAACGACGTCCTCGAGCGTCGCGGCATCCGATCGCACCGCCCCGGTGCATGTCATGTCGCCCACTGTCCGGTAGCGGACCGATACCCCCAACGGGAGCTCGCCGTCGAGCAGCTGGACATGCTCGGAGTTTGCGTACAGCATCCCGTCGCGCTCGAACACCTCGCGCTCGTGCGCGAAGTAGATCGAAGGCACCTCCAGCCGTTCCTGCGCGATGTACTGCCACACGTCGAGCTCGGTCCAGTTGGAAATCGGGAACACGCGGACGTGCTCACCCTTGCTGATCCGACCGTTGTAGAGCGACCACAGCTCGGGGCGCTGGGACTTGGGGTCCCACTGGCCGAAATCGTCGCGGAACGAGAACATCCGCTCCTTGGCCCGCGCGCGCTCCTCGTCGCGGCGGGCGCCGCCGAACGCAGCGTCGAAGCCGTGCTCCTCGATCGCGTCTAGCAGCGTCGTGGTCTGCAGGCGGTTGCGCGACGCGCGCGGGCCGGTCTCCTCGACCACCCTGCCCTTGTCGATCGACTCCTGGACGCTGGCGACGATCAGCTTCTCGCCAAGCGCTGAGATCACACGGTCGCGGAACTCGATCACCTCGGGGAAGTTGTGGCCCGTGTCCACGTGCATGATCGGAAACGGGAACCTGCCTGGGCGGAATGCCTTCTCGGCGAGACGCAGCAGCACGAGCGAGTCCTTGCCGCCGCTGAACAGGAGGACGGGGCGCTCAAATTCCGCCGCCACCTCTCTGAAGACGTGGATCGACTCCGCCTCGAGCGCGTCGAGATAGGAAAGCTCGTAGTGCAGCGGATTCATCGCGCTCGCTCGGGGCCCGCTACTCGTGGATTCCGCATTCGGTCTTGTCGAGGCCGGCCCAGCGGCCCTCGCGTCCGGAGCCCGGCTGGGTGCAGGGCGCGCAGCCGATCGATGCGTAGCCCTGATCGTGGAGCGGGTTGTAGGGGAGGTCGTGCTTGTGGATGTAGCGCCACAGGTCCTTCTCGGTCCAGTCGGCCAGCGGGTTGACCTTCCACAGCCCGCGCGCCTCGTCGCGCTCGAGCTTGGCCGCCGCTGCGCGCGTCGTGGCCTGCTCGCGGCGAATCCCGGTGATCCAGGCATCGACCCCCTCGAGCCCGCGCTCGAGCGCGTCGACCTTCACCTCGCCGCAGCAGCGCGTGACCGTCCACGGCTCGTCCGGGCTACGCGCGTCGAGCACCTCGACCTTGACGCCGAATCGATCCTCGAAGCGCTTCCAGGTCGCGAGCGTCTCGGGGAACAGGACGCCGGTGTCGATCGTGAACACGCGCGCGTCCGGGCAGGCCGCGGTGAGCATGTGCACGAGCACCGACTCCTCCTTCTGGAACGAGCAGGCCATCGTCAGGCGCGGGTGGAAGCGCTCCACCGCGTAGACGATCGCGTCCTGCGCGGAGGCGGTCTCCGGGATCTCGGGAATGGCGACGGCCATCGCTAGACCGCGCACTCACCTTCGCCGCGCTCGACTTCGAACGGTGCGTTGCGCGACCAGTCGACGAAGTGGTTCATGTTCTCCAGGCTGAACTCGATCGGCATCGTCAGGTCCTTGACCTGCGCCTCGAACTCCTGCGTTCCGACGCGGTCGACGAACGCGTTGAACACCTCGCCGTCGGTGCGCTCGGACTCATAGAAGCGTACCCAGCGCTCCACCGCTTCGGGTACACGCTTGGCCGGCAGCCGCGCCTTGAGCCGTCGGCCGAAGCGGGCATCGCCGCCCTCGAAGGCACCGCCGATGTGCGGGATGTAGGCGGGCACGGTGTGCTCGCCTACCTTGAACGAGGCGCCGTAGAAGCCGATGTTGGCGATGTGATGCTGGCTGCAGCCGTTCGGGCAGCCGCTCATCTTGACATGGATCCGGCGGGTCAGCTCGTCGGTGATGTCCATCTGCACGAGGCGCTCGTTGACCGCCGCGTTGAGCCCCATTGAGCTCGTGATCCCGAGCTTGCAGGAGTCGGTACCGGGGCAGCTGACGACGTCGGTGATCTCGTCGGCTCCGGCATCCGCGAGGCCGAGCTCGCCGAGGCGCTGCCAGAGCTCGTAGATCGCCTCGTCGCGGACCCAGCGAAGGACGAGGTTCTGCTGGACCGTGGTGCGGGCGTAGCCGCCGGTGTACTCGCGCATGATCTGTCCCAGGCCGTGAAGCTCCTCGGGGACCAGATCGCCGCGCCTGATCTTGACCTCGACGGTCGAGAAACCCTCCTGGCGCTGAGGCCTCACGTTTGCTTGCACGAAGTGGTTGAACTCCCGGCTGTCTCCGTTGGGCGTCGCGTAGGTCTCGCGCTGCGCGGGTGCGTTTGCGTGCTCGTCGTGACCGAACAGGATCTGGTCGAGTGAGAAGTCGCGCTCTGCGACCCAGTCGCCTTCGAGCTCCTCCTCGACCTGCTCGCGGAACGCATCGATGCCGATCTTGTCGATCAGCACCTTGATCCGGGCGCGGGCGCGGTTGACGCGCAGGAAATCCTGGCGGTCGAAGATGCGCATGCACGCCTCGGTCACCTTCAGGTAATCGCCATTGTCGAGTTCGACGAACTCGTAAAGGGTCGGCGCCAGGCGCGGCATGATCGAGGTGCCGCCGCCAACGCGGATCTCGACGCCGCGAACTCCGTCGCGCAGGCGAGGGACGAACGCCATGTCGTGGATACGGGTGATCGCGTTGTCCTCGTCGGTGGCGGTAAATGCCGTCTTCACCTTCCTCGGCATCGCCTGCGTCGTCGGGTGGCGCACGAAGTAGCGCACGTAGGCGCCGGCATAAGGAGTGATGTCGAACAGCTCGCCATCGAGCACGCCGGCGCGCGGGTCGCCGGTCACGTTGCGCATCGTGTTCCCGCAGCCTTCGCGCGAGGAGAGTCCGACCTCGGCGATCTCGCGCATCAGCTCGGCGACATCCGGCAGTGGGATGTGGTGCATCTGGATGTTCTGGCGCGTGGTGATGTGACCCTTGCGCAGCGGGACGTACTTGTCGATCACGTCGGCGAACGCATCGAGCTGGTCGGGCGTGACGCCCCCCATTGGGAGCTTGACGCGGATCATCTGGACGTCAGGCTGGCGCTGCCCGTAGACGCCCTGCTTGAGGCGGAACTTGATGAAGTCGTCCTCCTGGAGGGCGCCCTTCAGAAAGCGCGTGGATTCGGTGTCGAAGTCGTCGAACTCGCGCTGCAGGATCGGGATCACGTGCCCGGGGACGTTCTCGATCAGCTCGGGGTTCTCGAGCGAGCCCGAACGGGCCGCGGACGCGCCGCCGTTGTGCGTCTTGGCGCTGTCGAGAGATGCCGGCTCCATTGGAAAGTCCTTCCGGTCGCGAACGGAGGACTGAAATGTACCAAAAGGCAATCCGAATACAGCAGTTTTGGGGTGATTGCAGCTGGGAATCTCCCACCGAAGGTCGCGACGACCGCGGTCAGGAAGTCAAAAAAGTCCGGCGCCGCGGCGGTGGGGGCTCCGCCGCGGCAGCCGGCGCGCTCTCAACCGGTGCCTGTGATGGCAGGCCGGCATCTGTTTGTGGGGGCTGAGCGATGCCGGCGAGAACCGGCCGTGGGGCGAGCGCGTTTTCGGGCTCTTTGCAGCCTCCTCCAAGAGCCCGCGAAGCTGGTGAAACCGTCGCGCGCGCCCATCGGCCCCCGATCCGTCAAATCTCAGTGCCCCTCACTGCTCGCGTTCAGCAAGCTGTTCGGATGGACCGCCCGGTTGGTCCATCATTTTTCGGTGTGCACGCTCTCACACCGGCCGATCGCTGTCAATACGTCATACGTGCGGGGCGCCGCGACGCTGACTCAGAGCCAGGTAAATGGCTCCTGCGGCTCGCGCCTGACACCCTCGTTCAGGGCCGCCTGCTGCCAGGGATTGCGCTTCGGTGGTTGCGCAGCCGGCGCCGGAGCGGTTTCGCGCATGAACTGCTCGAGCGCCGCGACCACCGCCGCGGCCTCCTCCGGGGAGGCATCCGGGGCGACGATCGTGAGCTTTGGTCGCCGGTTCACCGTGGCCTAAAGCGGGATGTTCCCGTGCTTGCGCTTGGGTCCCGCAACACGCTTGGTCTGGAGCGTCTCGAGCGCGGTGATGATCTTCGGCCGCGTCTCGTGGGGAATGATCACGTCGTCTATGTACCCGCGTTCCGCCGCCACGTACGGGTTGGCGAAGTGCGCCTTGTAATCGGTGATCAGCTTCTCCCGGCGCGTGTCGGGCGTCGGCGAGGCTGCGATGTCACGACGGTAGATGATGTTGACCGCGCCCTCCGGGCCCATCACCGCCACCTCCGCGGTAGGCCACGCGAAGTTGAAGTCCGCGAGCATGTGCTTTGACGCCATCACGTCGTAGGCCCCGCCGTAGGCCTTACGGGTGATGACCGTGATCTTCGGCACGGTCGCCTCGGTGTACGCGTACAGCAGCTTGGCGCCGTGACGGATGATCCCGCCCCACTCCTGTGCGGTCCCCGGCAGGAACCCCGGCACGTCGCAGAAGGTGATCAGCGGGATGTTGTAAGCGTCACACGTGCGAACGAACCGCGCCGCCTTGACCGAGGAGTCGATGTCGAGCACGCCGGCCATCTGGTTTGGCTGGTTTCCGACCACGCCGACCGCATAGCCGTCGAGGCGGGCAAAGCCGCAGACGATGTTGCGCGCGTAGTGCTCGTGAACCTCGAAGAACTCGCCGTCGTCGACGATCAGCCGGATCACGTCGCGCATGTCGTAGGGCTTGTTCGGATTGTCCGGCACGACGCTGTCGAGCTCGGGGTCCTGCCTCAGGGGGTCGTCGGTCGGCGCAACGCGGGGCGAGGTCTCGAGATTGTTCTGCGGCAGGAACGAGAGCAGGTAGCGTGCGTCCTCGAGGCACTCGTCCTCGTCGTCGGAGGCGAAGTGCGCCACGCCCGACTTGGTGTTGTGCGCCATCGCACCGCCGAGCGATTCGAAGTCGACCTCTTCACCGGTCACCGTCTTGATCACGTCTGGGCCCGTGATGAACATGTGCGAGGTCTCCTTCACCATGAAGATGAAGTCGGTCATCACGGGTGAATACACGGCGCCACCCGCGCACGGGCCCATGATCAAGCTGATCTGCGGGACCACGCCACTGCACATCACGTTGCGGACGAACACGTCGCCGTAGGCGCCGAGCGAGACGACCCCTTCCTGGATCCGCGCCCCGCCCGAGTCGTTGATCCCGATCACCGGACAGCCGATCCGGGCCGCCAGATCCATGACCTTGCACATCTTCTCGCCCATCGCCTCGCCAAGCGATCCGCCGAAGACCGTGAAGTCCTGGCTGAAGACGCACACCCGCCGACCGTCGATCGTGCCGTGGCCAGTTACGACCGCGTCGCCGTAGGGCCGGTTCTTCTGCATCTCGAACTCGTGCGTGCGATGGCGCACGAACGTGTCGAGCTCCTGGAAGGAGCCCGGATCGAGCAGCTTCTCGATCCGCTCACGAGCCGTGTATTTACCCCGCTCGTGCTGCTTGGCGACGGCCTGCTCGGAACCGGAGTGGATCGCCTCGTCGCGTAGCTCCTGAAGCTGGGCGAGCTTCTCCTCGTGGGTCTCCGGGGCCTTGTCGCGCATTGGTGCGCGAGTTTATGGGGTCGGCGCGGCTGCGGGTCGAGGCGGTAGCGAGACGCGACGTCAGCCCACACCTCGAAGGTATCGGCGGCGGCCTCGTCGTAGTACCAGCCGTCCGGGCCGCGGCCCTCCGGAGTGATCACGATCGACGGATTCGACCGGTTGGCGAACTGGGTCTGGTTGTTGCTGCCAAAGAACTGGTGTCGTCGCAACTCGCGTCCGCCAGGACGCCGGCGATCGACTCGTCGAGATCGTCCCGACGCTCCTCTAGATCGAGCTGGCCCTCGTGGGTGCCTCAGCGGCAGCCGGGCAAGAGCTCAGCGGCGCTCGAGCCTAGCCAGGTCACCGGCGCCCGGCCTCACTTGGCGGTGGCCTGCCTGTACCTCATCACCGCGAGCGGGGCGAACACGGCCAGGATCACCAGCGACCACACGGCTGCGCCCCAGACGTAGTTACCCGCGGGCCCGCCGATCCACAGCGAGCGCATCGCGTCGACCATGACCGTGAACGGGTTGACGTTTGCGAACGCCCGCAGGACTGAGGGCATCGAGCCCACGGGCACGAACGCGGAGGAGATGAACGTCAGCGGGAAGACCGCGATGAAGCCGACCGAGTTCGCCGCCTCCGGCGAGGACACGAGCAACCCAAGGAACGCGAACACCCAGGAGAACGCGTAGCCGAACAGCAGCAGCAGGCCGATCCCGGCGATCACATGAAGCACGCTCGTGTGGAACGAGAAGCCGATGATCAGGCCGGTGACGAGCAGGATCACGATCGAGAGGCTGTTGGTGAACAGGTCGGAGAGGGTTCGACCGGCCAGCACCGCGGCGCGCGCCATCGGCAGCGATCGGAAGCGGTCGATCAAGCCCTTGTGCATGTCCTCGTTCAGCCCGAGCGCGGTGACAAAACCGCCGAACGCGATGTTCTGGACGATGATCCCGGGCACGAGGAAGTCGACGTACGCGACGTGGCGCGTTCTGATCGCGCCGCCGAACACGTACCGGAACAGCAGCAGGAACATGATCGGCTGCACGGTGAACGCGAGCAGCAGCTCAGGCGCGCGCGTCAGCCGGACCAGGTTTCGCTCCGCGATGATCGACGTGTCGGAGACCAGCCGCCTCATGCCGCCTGCTGCTCGCCGGAATCGGAACCGTTCTCGGCGCCGTGGCCGGTGAGCGCGAAGAAGACGTCGTCGAGCGTCGGGCGGCTGACCGTCAGATCGTCCACGCCGATCCCCGCGTCGCTGAGCCTCCGCACCGCTTCGACGATCACTCCGGCGCGCCGGCGCACGCTCAGCTTGATCAGGCCATCTTCAGCAATCGGCGGCTCGTCCGACATCGGCTCGAGCGCTCGCACGGCCGCCGGAACGTCAGCGCCGGCCTCGAGCCGAACCTCCAGACGCTCGCCGCCGACGCGATCCTTCAGATCGTCGGACGTGCCTTCGGCGATCACGCGTCCGCGGTCGATCACCGCGATCGTGTCCGCTAGGCGGTCGGCCTCGTCGAGTTACTGGGTCGTCAGCAGGACCGTCGTGCCTTCCGCGACCAGCCCCTCGATCACCTCCCACAGGATGAGCCGGCTGCGTGGGTCAAGCCCGGTCGTCGGCTCGTCGAGGAACAGCACCGGTGGCTCGGCGACCAGCGCCGCGGCGAGGTCCAGCCGCCGGCGCATGCCGCCCGAATACGTCTTCACGGGCCGGTTTGCCGCGTCGGTCAGATCGAAGCGCTCGAGCAGCTCGCGCCCGCGGGTCTTCGCCGAGGCTCGACCGGCGCCGTACAGGCGCCCGACCATCGTGAGATTCTCAAGGCCGGTGAGGTTCTCGTCCACGGCCGCGTACTGACCCGCGAGGCCGATCTGCTGGCGCAGCTCGGCGGCGTCTCGCACTACGTCGAGTCCCAGCACCGTGGCTGTCCCGGAGTCGGGCTTGAGCAGCGTCGTGAGCACGCGCACGACGGTCGTCTTGCCGGCGCCATTCGGTCCCAGCAGGCCCAGCACGGTGCCGTGCGCCACGTCAAGGTCGACCCCCGCCAGCGCCACGACATCTCCGTAGGACTTGAACAGTCCACGGACGCTGATCGCAGGACCGCTTACGCCTTCGCCATCGTGAAGGTCCGGTGAGCCCACAGCTGGACAGTACGCAGATCGACCCCGGCGATCAGGCTGATGGCCACCCAGATCGCGGCCGCGACGTTCACGCCCTTGAGAACGGACGGTGGTGCGCTTGGCCGAGGCTGTCGAGCGCGGCGGTCAGCACCGCATCGGCGTCCAGGCTCGGCTCGGGGTCCGGTTCGGGCTCGGGGTCAGGCTCGGTCTCCGGGTCCGGGGCTAGCTCGGGGTCCGGGGCGAGCTCGGTCGAACTGATGCCGCTCAGTCGCAACTCTCGGGAGCGAGAGGCATCAGTTGGCGCCGCGGGCTCCGGCTCGGGCTCAGGCTCGACGGCAACCGGCGCGGGCTCGGGCTCGACGGCAACCGGCGCGGGCTCGGGCTCGACGGCAACCGGCTCCGGCTCGGGCTCGGGCTCGGGCTCGGGCTCGACGACCGCGCGTTCAGGCTCCGGCGCCGCGGGCACCCCGGAGGTCATCGAAAAGAGCGCCCGCATCCGCGTCCTCAGCGGCCCGCGGCGACGTTGAGCGGGGTGCGCCTCGGTCACCGGCGCCGAGGCCTCCACGACCGGGGGCTCCTCAGCCACTGCCGCCTCCCAAGCCACTGCCGCCGCCTCCCAAGCCACGACCGGGGACTCCTCAACCACTGTCGCCGGCTCCCCTGCCACTGCCGGCCCCTCCTCCACGACGACCTCCTCTGGGACAACCACCGCCGGCCGCTCGATATCGGCCGGCGGCTCGTCAGCAGAAGCCGAGCCGCCCTCGCAAGCCGACTCCTCCGCTGGAGCAGTCAGCTCCTCGAGGGGGGTTTGCGCGGTCAATGTCACCCGCGTCCCCCAGGCCGATGGCTCGATCCGGACTGTGCCGCTCGCATGCTCGCCCTCCCAGGCAACTGCGGTCTCGGGTTCGAGCCTCGTGATCCTGATCTCTCCAAACTCCCCCAGGTGACGGGCCAGGGAGCCGGCATCGCTGCACACCGCCCACAACTCCGGCGGGGACTTGACCAGGGTTCGGCTTGCCTCGTGCTCTGTCGTCATGCCCTGAGGGTTCGCGCGCCCCGATGCGACTCCTTCCGTGGTCGGGCGGCTTGCAAGGAACCGTCCGCACGACAGTCGGCATAACGATGATCGCGATCCGCCGGCTCGGCTCTACAGGGCCCTGCCGGCGCCGCGCCGGGTACATCTCGCCCCGCCCTCGGCGAGCAGCGCGCGGAGTGGATGGTCGCGCGAGGAGCTGCCGACCATCACGCCGTAGCAGCCGGCGGCCACGCGCCAGACGCTCGCGCCTGCATCCCAATAGGAGAGCGCGCGGGCGTCGAGCCTGAAGCCGACGCGCGCGCTCCGACCGGGCGCGAGGGTGATATGGGCGAGGCCCTTGAGCTGGGCCGGCGGCTGCGCGACGCCGGGCAGCGACCGCATCCCGAGGTACAGCTGCGGGACCGCTGCGCCGGCCCGCCGGCCGACGTTCTTGATCGTGACGATCGCGCCCGTGGCGCTCGGGCTGACGCTCAGCGCCGGGCCTCGGGGCAGCGTCGGGATCGTCTACTACGCCAGCGCGGATCCCGCCGCCGAGGCGCTGAGCGGCTACATCTCGCAGACGACGGACGCTCTCAGCGCGCACGCGCTGTTCTACAGCAGCACGGTCAACGATCCCTCGCACCCGATCTTCGAGAACTACGGCGATTCCGACAGCCCGCGGGCCGACTTCGTCGGCGCGACCTACGACGCCCACGGGCACTTCTGGGGCGGTCTTGTGAAGCAGCTCGGGGCGCCCGACGCGAGCAACACGATCGCGACTACCGGCTACCTCGTGCACCTGTCGTTCACGCGCGGGCGCACTGCTTCTCGACGGGCATCGTCGAGCTCGCGCCAGGAGCTCCGAGCCCGAGCGTCGGATCGCCCTGGCGAAGCTCGGCCCCGGGCACACCGTCGATCCGCCTAGCGAGGTCGGCGAGCCACGCGATCTGTCGTGCGGCGAGCCGCTCGTCGAGCTTGTCGAGGTCACCGTTGGGGGAGATCGTGACGAGATACTCCGGCCCCGCGATCGCCCCGATCTGGGGAACGCCCGCGGACTGAAACGCGGCGCCGACGCCGAACTGCGCCGGGGGTCGCAGCAGCGAAGTACGCGGCAGCCCGTGGGCGACGACCGTGTCGCGGGTCAAGTCGAACATCTTCCCTTGGGTCGTCCAGACCGCGAACATCTCGGGGTCGCCGGTGGCGTGGTAGC
>ODAK010008065.1_pt1 | contig 10575 bp, 8 predicted proteins | sample 1539591 | NCBI WGS metagenome assembly ODAK01 (sample SAMEA3539303, study PRJEB22396) | soil metagenome | biome: tundra; feature: field; material: soil | place: USA | collected 2010-05 | depth 0.15 m | reverse complement strand
TTGGTCAGTGACTGGAGTTCAGACGTGTCTCTTCCGATCTCTCGCCATCGACCAGGACGGTGCAGGCACCGCAGTTGCTCGTGTCGCAGCCGATGTGGGTCCCGGTCAGTCCCAGGACGTCACGCAGGAGATGGACGAGCAGGAGGCGCGGTTCGACCTCGGCCTCGCGGGCTTCGCCATTGACGGTGAGCTCGATGTGCTGCGTGGTCATCTGTTCGCTCCTACCGCTGGGCCAGCGCTCGGCCGGCCGCCGAACGCAGCGCCCGGACGACCATTTCCTTGACCATGGCTCGCTTGTACTCGGCCGGCCCGTGGGAGTCGGTGCCCGGCCTGGACTCGGCGGCAGCGGCCACGCCGGCCGCCTGGAACGTCGCCTCGATCGGTTCCTGACCGACCAGCGCGGCCTCCGCGCCGGTCGCCGCGAAGGGCGCTTCGGCGACGGCCGTGAGGCCGATCCCGGCGGCGGAGATCCGGCCGTCCGGACCGAGCGACACCTGGGCAGCGACGCCGACCGTCGAGAAATCGCCGGCCCGCCGCTCCAGCTTGGCGTAGGCGGCACCGGACGGCCGCGGCGCACGCGGCAGGCTGACCTCGGTCAGCAGCTCGGTCGGCTCGATCGCCGTCTGGAACGTGTCGATGAAGAAGCTGCGCGCCTCGACCAGCCGCTCGCCGGAGACGCTCCGCAGGACGATCGTGGCGCGGGTCGCGATCAGGACGGCCGGCCAGTCCGACGAGGGGTCGGCGTGAGCGCATGAACCGCCGATCGTGCCCCAGTTCCGAACCTGGGGATCGCCGATCCCGCCGGCCGCATCGACGAGCAGCGGATAGCCCGCTCGCACGACCGGATTCTCGAGGATCTGGCGATGGGTGGCGCGGCCGCCGATGCGCAATCCGTCGACGGTCTCGATGATCTCGTCCAGCCCATCGAGGTCGCGAATGTCGACGAGCAGGGCCGGCGAGGCGAGGCGCAGCTTGAGCAAGGGCAGGAGGCTGTAGCCGCCGGCCAGGATCTTCGCGTCGCCTTCGCGATCGACAAGGATCTGGAGGGCCTCATGCAGGGCCGCCGGCCGGACGTAGTCGAATTGAGCCGGGATCATCCGTCCTCCTTCGCGTCATCACACGGCCGCGCACATGACTTGCCAAGCTGCGCGCCGTCTTGCCGGCGACTCAGAGCAGGCTCCCGGGCGGCTCGGAGGTCGGATGGCTGGCCGCAGAGACCGGGCGCTGCGCAAAAGTCGTGTCGGCGAGGATAGGCCGGGGTCGTTCACCCGTCAACGAAGTTTCAATTTGGAAACCTGCTGGTCCATGGGCAGGTAGCGGAACCAGCGCGCCCGCCTGGCCGGGCCCCGGCGAACGGCCGTGGAGCGGGCAACCTCGAGCGCGACTACGGGCGCCAGGTCATGACCCCGATGACATTCGGCCGGCGGCCGGCGATGGCCCAGCCGTCGGGTTCCTCGGTCGCCAGCGCGTCGAGCGCTGCCTGGAAGCGCTCCTCCTTCGCTCCGGCGGGATCGATCCAGAGCTGCCGCCGGGCGAAGCCCTCCAGGCTGGCGCGCGAGTCGAAGCGGCGGGCTGCCTCCCGGATCCGGGTCAATCCAACCTCGTGCCCACGGGCCCGCACGAGCTCGACAACGTCGGCCAGGGCCGGCAGGGTGACCCGCGCTTCAGCGTGGACCAGCGGCCAGAACGGGTCAACCGCCGAGGCGGGCACGCGCTCCATCAGGACCGCGACGCAGCAGCGCCGGGCTACCGCCTCGAGGGCGTCCAGGAACGGGCCGATCGAGGCCACGTCGTAGCCAACATGGGCGATCAGGACGACATCCGCCGATGCTGGTGGGGCAATCCCAGGATCATCCGGCGGCCAGCGTGCCTCGATCGTGCGCACGTTGCGGATGGCATGCTCGGCGGCGACCTCGCGCAGGGCCGCCAGCATGGAGGGCGACGCGTCGAGGGCGACGACCGCGCCACCCGACGGCTCGAGTGCCCGGCCGATGGGCAGCGCGAACCGGCCGGCTCCCGCGCCCACGTCCAGCCAGGTCTCGCCCGGCCGGACGAAATCGAGGAGGGCCCTGAGCACCAGGTCATCGGTCCTCGTCGGATCCGCTCGAAAAAGGGATCGAACCGGGGCGTAGAAATCCGGCCCGTCCGGTACCTCCCGGATCCGTTCGACCTGCGCCCGGTTGGCCAGGACACGCTCCGCCCAGGCGGCCTCGGCGACCTGGACGAGGTCGGCAGCGGTGTCCACGTCTGGATTATGGCCGGGTACGTCCACCTCGACGACGAGCTCGGGATGGTCCTTGATCAGGGGACCGAACCCGCGATCGCCGTGGAGTTGGGCGGCCAGGGACCAGGCCGGCCGCAGCAGCAGTGCCGGATTCGGCCCTCCCCCGCTCCGGTAGCGCGGCACCACGATCGAACGACCTTCGGGCACCTGTGCGGCGAGCAGTGCCCTGATCGTCGCCGGGCTCGTGCGAGGCTGGTCGCCCAGGACGAGCAAGGCGCCATCGAGGTCCTCTGCGCCAGTGGCCGCCAGGGCCGCCAGGCCGATCCGGACGGAGCTCGACAAGCCCTCCTCCGGCGCCGGGTTGACGACCGTCCGCGCTCCGTTGGCAGCGGCGATCGCCTCGAGCCCGGTGGCGGCCGGTCCCACGACCACGATGGTCTGGGCAGGCCCGATTTCGCGAACCGTCGCCAGAACGTGATCAAGAAGTGGCCGGCCGTTCAGCTCGGCGAGGAGCTTGCCGCCCCCGAACCGGGAGCCAGTGCCCGCGGCGAGGACCACTGCCGCGGTCCGCTTGGAGTCAGTCACAGGGCGTCTGGCCGCGGGCTCGTCCTTCGGCCTGACGCGACGTGCATCCAGTACCTCAAATCGGCCATTTCGCGGGTCCGCTGGTCGATCATTGTCGCGTCTCGTGGACCCTGGACCAGCTTCAGCACAGGAGTTAGCCGTCCTGGGCTAACTGGTCGTCGAGCGCTGATTGGCCATAGCCTGGCAGGCCGCCACGGGGCGACCAAACCGCCCGTTTGATGTACTGAGTACACACGCCGGGCGGCCCGCTGCCCGGGGGATCGGTCATTGGACGTCACGCTTGAATGCGCTCGCGCATCGGGCGGCCCGTGCCGCCCCGGCGTTCGGCCACGATCTCGGCCATGATCGCCAGCGCCGTCTCGGCGGGCGCCCGGCCGCCCAGGTCGAGGCCGACCGGACCGCGCAGCCGATCGAGTTCGGGATCGGATAGCCCGGCGGCCCGGAGCCGCTCGCGCCGATCGCCCTGTGTCTTGCGCGAGCCAACCGCGCCAACGTAGCGGCAGCCGCGCTGGAGCGCCTCGACGATCGCCGGCTCGTCGAACTTCAGGTCATGGGTCAGGACCGCCACGGCGTCCCGCGGCCCGAGGCCGATCGCGTCGGCGACCTCGTCCGGCCAGCCCACGATCAGCCGATCCACGTCCGGAAAACGGGCCGGCGTGGCGAAGGCCGCCCGGCCGTCGATGACGATCGTCTCGTAGCCGAGCTCACGGGCGAAGCGCACGAGGAATCGGGCAACTTCCACGGCGCCCACGACAACCAGCCGGGACCTGACCGGGTAAGCCTCGAGGAACACCTGGCGCCCATCGACCTGGACCGTCGCCGACTCACCCCGGTCGAGCGCCGCCAGTGCCGCGCTGCGCAGCTGCGCATCCGCAACCGGCGAACCAAGGGAACCGCTCAGCGACCCGTCGGCGCCGACGAGGATCAGCGCGGACGGCGCCTCCCCCGGACCCGGGGCGACCGGTCCGAACTCGGCTGTGGGCGCGTCGCCGGGCAGTGGGATCGCCACGCATACGCCCGCATCCCGGGCCGCGGCGATGATCTCGGGCCGGACCCGGGGTTCGACCAGGACGTCGATCGTTCCGCCGCAGGCCAGGCCAACATCCCAGGCCTGCTCGTCGCTGATCCCGTAGCGAATCACCCGGGCTCGATCGGACGCTCGCGCCCCTTCGATCTGCTCGAATGCCGCGCCCTCGACGCAGCCGCCGCTCACCGAACCCGCCAGCCGTCCGTCCGCGGCGGCCAGCATGACGGCCCCGGCCGGGCGCGGCGCCGAGCCGAAGGTTCGGACGACGACGGCCCGCCCGAAGGCCACTCCCTCGGCCTGCCAGGCATCAACGGTCTCGATCAGCTCGCGCATGCCACTCCTCGATTCTCGCCGGCCTAGGCGCCCAGGGGCCGGGCCGTACCGGCCAGGCCGTCGCCGGCCGCTGGCAAGGTGCTCATCCGTCGGACTTCCGGGCGGAGGCTGACGATCCGGGCCGGCCGCGGCGCCGCCGATCCGGCCAGTCGGGATCCGGCCCGGGCAAAGCCCGGCAGCGTGACCACTCCCCCGACCCGCGCCCGGCGGTCCGCCTCTCGTCGTGTTGAGGCATTCGAGAGCAGGACGCCCAACCGCTGAAGGCTGGCGATGGTCCCGGCCGGCACGAAGTCGTCGATGTACGGCAGGGCGGCCGACATCCCTGCCGCGAGGGGCTGGTAACCCGGCGCGCTGGCCAGCGGGTTGAGCCAGATCAGGCGATGGCAGCTCCGTTGGAGGCGGGCGGTTTCGCTGGCGACCAGCTCCGGATCGCCCCGATCCCAGCCGTCGCTGACCACGACCACCACCGCGCTGCTGCGCATTACCCGACGGGCCCACCGCAGGTTGAAGGTCCGGAATGATTCGCCGATCCGGGTCCCGCCCGACCAATCGCTGACCGTGAGCGAAACGCGGCTGAGGGCCCGGTCGCGATCGCGGTCGCGCAGCAGCCGGGTTACCCGGGTGAGGCGCGTGCCGAATACGAATGCCTCGGTCCGCACGGCCGACGCCGCGAGAGCCTGGCTGAAGCGGAGGAGCACCCGGGCGTGACGCTCCATCGAGCCCGAGATATCGCAGATGACGATCAGCTGGCGCGGTCGGCGGATCGGCCTGCGCCAGACCCAGTCGACGACGTCGCCGCCGGTCGCCAAACTGCGCCGGAACATCACCCGGGGAGCCACCGTTCGGCCGTGATGATGAAGCTCGCTGCGCCGGGTTCGGCGCCGCTCGAGGTTGGGCAGGAGGAGGTCGATCAGGCGCTCGGCATCGCGCAGCTCGGCCGCGCTCATCCGGTCGAACTGCTGGTGACGGTTCACCTCGCCCTGGCCATAGGCCAGCTCGGAGGCGGCCAGGCCATCGGCCGCGCCCTCCTCGTCGACGTCATCCCCATCGTCGACCGAGCGGGGTGCGCCCTCGGGCGTCGACTCGCGGATCTCCTGGGTCAGGGCGTCGTCGCCGGCGTCCTTGTCCTCCCCGTCGTCGCCGGCCTCCTCGCTCGGCGGCTGGGCCGGCAGTGGACCGTCCTGGGCCGGCAGGCGGGTACCGCGCCGTCGCCAGAAGCGCTCGAAGACGGCGTTGTAGACCTCGATCTCATCACGCCGCCGGACGAACAAGGCCTCGCCCGCCGCCCGGACCTGCTCGCGGTCGCCGAGCTCGACGATGCCCAGCGCCCGGCTGAAGTCGATCGCCGCGCCGAGGTCCGTGGCCAGCCCGGCCAGCCGGAGCTCCCGCGCGAATCGGACGGCGCGCCCCAGGAACCGGCGACCGTCGACGGCTGAGCCGCCGGCGAGGCCCGGAGCCGCCAGGGGCACGATCCAGGGCGGCCTTGCTGCCGGACCTGGCTCGAGCTCGTGCGCCATCGGACCCGTCCGCCGTCTCGCCACGGCTAGGCGCCGGGGGCGAGCTCCTCGAGCATCTGCCGAGCGGTCTCGCCGCGGACGCCGCGGACGTCCTCCTCGTACTTGAGGACCACCCCGAGGGTGTCGTCGACGACCGCCGGGACGAGCTCGGCGGCACCCAGGGCGAGCAGCGCCGACGCCCAGTCGAGCGTCTCGGCAACGCCCGGGACCTTGGTCAGGTCCGCCTCGCGCAACCGATGGACGAAGCCGACGATCTGGCGGGCCAGCCGTTCTGGCGCCGCCGGGACGCGGGTAAGCACGATCTCGAGCTCGCGCTCGAAGCTCGGGTAGTCGATCCAGTGGTAGAGGCAGCGGCGCTTCAGGGCGTCGTGAACCTCGCGGGTCCGGTTGCTGGTCAGGATCACCCGGGGCGTGAGCACAGCCCGGATCGTGCCAATCTCGGGCACCGTCACCTGGAAGTCGGACAGGATCTCGAGCAGGTACGCCTCGAACTCCTCGTCCGCCCGGTCGATCTCGTCGATCAGCAGGACCGGGGCCACGCCATCGTGGGCATCAAGCGCCTGGAGGAGCGGCCGGCGGATCAGGAAGTCGGGCCCGAAGATGTCGTGGGCCGTGGCCCGGTCGGCTTCGCCGCGTGCCTCGAGCAGCCGGATCTCGAGCATCTGGCGCGGGTAGTTCCACTCGTAGACGGCACTCGTGACGTCGAGCCCCTCGTAGCACTGCAGGCGGATGAGCGGGGCTCCAAGCGTCGCCGCGAGGACCTTGGCCAGCTCGGTCTTGCCTACGCCAGCCTCGCCTTCGAGGAGCAGCGGGCGCTCGAGCTCGAGAGCCAGGAAGACCGCCGTCGCCACCGAGCGATCGGCGATGTAGTCGTGGGCACGGAATGACGCCTGGATCGCCTCGACCGACGCCGTCGCCGCGGCCCTGGCCTGGCGGGTGGGACGCTGGATCGGCTGGGCTTCGCTCATGCCCGGACTCTACTGCCGCGCCCGGTCAGCCGTCGGGGGCGTCGAGTTCGCGGGCATAGCCCGGGAATCGGAAGCGCATCGAGCGACCCAGGACGCCGCCATGGCCGAGCCCGGCGACGAGGCCGCGCGAGACCCGCTCGCCGGTCAGCAGGCGGGGCAGGATCAGGTCGGCCGCGGTGGCCTTCGAATAGGCGCCGCAGGTCGGCAGGCCGAGCACGTCCGTCGCGCCGATCCGGGCCAGCCAGAGCATCGAGCCGGGATGAGCCGGCACACCGTGGCGGACCACTCGCCCGCCCAGTCGCTCGACCGCCTGGAAGAACGGGTCGGATGGATCGGTCGATGCCGATCCGGCGGTCAGGATCAGGTCGGCGACCCTGGCCGCCGCCTCGAGCGCGGCCGTCACCGCGTCTGCGCTGTCATCGACGTAATCGAAGCCAACGAGCGTCGAACCGAGCGCCTCGACCTTGAGCCGGACGCTCGACTCGAAGCGTTCGCGGGCCGGGGCATGGAGGGACTCCTTGACCACGGCCGCGACCCGCCGGACGACAAGCGGCGCCAGCCCGACCACGCCGCGCCGGCCGACCAGCGCCGTGGCCCGGTCGAGGACGGCCAGCGGGAGGAGGTGTGGCGCAATCTTGGTGCTGGCCACGAGATCGCCGGCGCGCACGACCTGGCCGTCGTACACGCTGAAGACCTCGATCATGTCGATCCGGTTGAGCCGCTCGAGCAGGCCGATCCGGACGTGGACCACCCCATCCGAGGCTGCCAGCAGGTCGACCCGGCTCTCGGCCGGGCCGCGCCGGGTCAGGCCACCAGCGGCAACCAGGGTGGCCAGGCGCACGGCCGCATCGTCCTCGTGAATGTCGTCGACGTCCGGCACGAGGACCGTGATGCCGGCCTGGCCAAGGTCGCGCCGGCCACCGACCACGACGGCGCCCGGCTGGGCGAGCTGGGCCAGGTCCTCCGGGCTCAGCCGCCGGCCCTTCGGCCAGCGCGTCCCGCCAACCTCCAGGTCCCGCGTCAGGACCGCCCCGACAAGGCCGGCGTCCGGGCGTTCTCCCGGGCTGAGTCGCGCGATCCGCACGCCCGCGGAAGCTCGAGGATCCGCTCTGGTCCGCGCGGATCAGTCGATCGCGGCGAGTGCCGCTTCGATCGCCCGGCGGGTATGGACCTGGGCCATCGCTGCCCGGTACTCGGCGTTCGCGTTGAAATCCGAGGCGACCACCTGGCCATCCGTGGCGTGAGCCGCAGCGGCTTCGATCGCCGCTGCTCCGCCGGCGCTGCCGAGCAGGGCCGTCTCGACGGCCGTGGCCCGATAGGCGACGTTGCCAACCCCGGTGATCGCGATCCGGGCATACCCGATCGAAGCGCCGGCACGGCCGACGACGGCGGCCACGCCGACCATCGAGTAGCCGGAGGCCGGTTGCTCGATCGCACGGTAGGCCATCCCGGCCCCCTCCGGCGTGGCCGGCAGGCGGATCTCGGTCAGGATCTCGTCCTCGCCCAGGTCGGTCGCGAACGCCCCCTGGAAGAAGCCGTCGACGGCCACGACACGTTCAGCGCTGCCCGAGCGAATGACCAGCGTCCCCTCCAGGGCGAGCAGGATCGCCGGCAGGTCCGAAGCCGGATCGGCGTGGGCAATCGAGCCTGCCAGGGTGCCTCGATTGCGGACCTGGACGTCACCGATCATCGGAATCGCCGTCGCCAGGATCGGATGGTTGCGGGTTGCCAGCTCGGAGTCGAGGACATCGCGATAGGTGGCCAGGGCGCCGATGCCGGTTGCCCCGCCGCCCAGGTCGCGGATCGCGCGCAGCTCCACGATCCGGCCGATATCGATCAGCTGGCCGGGGCTGGCCAGGCGCAGGCGCATCAGGGGCAGGAGGCTCTGGCCGCCGGCCAGGACCTTGGCCTTGCCGGCACCCCGGGCGAGCAGCTTGAGCGCCTCGTCGAGGCTGGCCGGCCGGACATAATCGAAGGCAGCCGGGATCACGAGCGGGCCTCCTTGGCGTGCATCGCGCGCCACACCTTGGGCGCGGTGTAGGGCATGTCCAGGTGGCGGATACCAAACGGGCTGAGCGCGTCGATGACTGCGTTGGACACCGCTGCAGTGCTGGCGATCGCGCCTGCCTCACCTACGCCCTTCACCCCGAGCGGGTTGACCGGCGACGGGGTGACCGTCTCGCCGAGCTCGAAGTTCGGGAACCACGAGGCCCGCGGAATTGCGTAGTCGAGCATCGAGCCCGACAGGAGCTGGCCGTCATCGCCGTAGACGGCGCCCTCCCAGAGCGCCTGGCCAACCCCCTGGGCGATCCCGCCATGGAGCTGGCCGTCGACGATCATCGGGTTGATCTTCTTGCCGACGTCGTCAACGGCGACGTAGCGGACGAGGTCCACCTTGCCGGTTTCCTCGTCGATCTCGACGATCGCGATATGGGTCCCGAACGGCCAGGTGCAGTTCGGCGTGTCGTGATAGACGGTCTCGTCCAGGTAGGGGTCCATCCCGGCCGGCAGGCTGAAGCCGAGATCGAGGGCGAAGGCGATCTCCTGGAGCGTCTTCTTCTTCTCGGGCGAGCCCTTGACCCGGTATTCGGCACCCACGACCTCGATGTCGTCGACCGACGCTTCGAGCATGTGGGCCGCGTACAGGCGGGCCTTTTCGCGGATCCTGCCGGCCGCCTTCACCGCGGCCGTGCCGCCGACTGACGAGGTCCGGCTGCCGTACGATCCGTAGCCGAATGGCGTGCCCTGCGTGTCGGAGTGCTGGACGACGATGTCGTCCATCGGAATTCCCAATTCCGAGGAGATGATCTGGGCGTAGGTGGTCTCATGGCCCTGGCCCTGGGGTTGGGTGCCCATCGTCAGGACGACCTTGCCGGTCAGGTGGATCTTCAGGTTGGCCGACTCCCACATCGCCGCGCCCCAGCCTTCACCCACGGCGCCGATCCACTTGGACGGCGCAACGCCGCAGACCTCGATGTAGGTCGACAGGCCGATGCCCAGGTACTTGCCCCGTGAGCGGGCGTCGGCTTTGGCCTTGTCGATCGAGGCGTAACCGGCAGTGGCCAGGGCCATGTCCATGGCCGGCTCGTAGTTGCCCGAGTCGATGTAGATCTTCTCGCCGTTGACGGCCGTTCCGAGACCCGACGGGTTGTCGTACGGGAACTTGTCCGGGGCGATGAAATTGCGCCGGCGGAGCTCCGCCGGATCCAGCCCGATCTCGTCGGCGAAGAGGTCCATCGCCCGCTCGATCACGTAGGTGGCCTCGGGCCGGCCGGCGCCGCGGTAGGCATCGACGAAGGTCGTGTTGGTGTAGACCCCGGTCACCTCGCAGTAGACGTTGGGGATCTTGTAGCAACCAGCCAGGACCCGTGCGTAGAGCGTCGTGGGGATGCCCGGTCCGATCGTCGACAGGCGGCCGCCCAGGTTCGCAAACGTCTTGACCCGGAGCCCGGTGATCTCGCCCTCGCGGGTGCCCGCGATCTCGAGGTAGGTGATGTGGTCGCGGCCGTGGATGGTGCTCTGGTAGTTCTCGCGACGGGTCTCCACCCACTTGACCGGCCGGCCATCGAGCGCCTTCGAGGCAAACAGGCAGAGGGCCATGTCGGCGTAGCAGAAGATCTTCGTGCCGAAGGCGCCACCCACGTCCGGGCTGATGCAGCGGATCTTGTGCTCGGGAATGCCCATCACGAAGGCCGACAGCAGGAGCCGCTGGATGTGGGGCGTCTGGCTGGACATCCAGATCGTGTATTCGTCGGTGCCCGGGTTGAAGACGCCGATGTCGCCCCGGACCTCCATCGGGTTGGGGATCAGGCGCTGGTTGACGATCCGCTGGCGGACCACGACCGGGGCTGCGTCGATGGCTGCGTCGGTGCCGGCCTTGTTGCCGACGGTCCACTCGAAGACCACGTTGTTCGGGGCGTT
>ODAK010008064.1_pt1 | contig 10575 bp, 9 predicted proteins | sample 1539591 | NCBI WGS metagenome assembly ODAK01 (sample SAMEA3539303, study PRJEB22396) | soil metagenome | biome: tundra; feature: field; material: soil | place: USA | collected 2010-05 | depth 0.15 m | reverse complement strand
GGGGATTCCGGCACCGGGGATTCCGGCCCCGAAGACGCGGAGCCGGGAGAAGGCGGCCGCCTGTCGTTGCGGATCGAAGCGAGCCCGGCGGACTCCTACCGCGGTGATACCGCGCACGCGATCGCCGACGTCAGGCGATGGCTGGCGGACGGCTGGCGGGTGGTGCTCGTCACCGAGGGCCACGGACCGGCCGAACGGCTGACCGAGCTGCTGCGCGGCGAGGATCTCGGTGCCCGGCTGGGGGACCTCGTCGAGGCGCCGGAGCCGGGGGTGCCGTCCGTCACGACCGGGATGATCATTCACGGTTTCAGCTGGGACTCCGCCCGGCTCGCCGTGCTCACCGAAGCCGACCTGGCCGGCCAGCGCACGGCCAGCAGGGACATGCGGATGCCGAGCCGCCGCCGCGGTGGCATCGACCCGCTGCAGCTCACCGCGGGTGACTACGTGGTGCACGAGCAGCACGGCGTCGGCCGGTACCTGGAGATGACCAGCCGGACCGTCCAGGGCGCGATCAGGGAGTACCTGGTCATCGAGTACGCACCGGGCAAGCGCGGGCAGCCGGCCGACCGGCTGTACGTGCCTACCGACCAGCTCGACCAGGTCACCAAGTACGTCGGCGGAGAGGCACCCAGCCTGCACCGGCTGGGCGGCGCCGACTGGGCCAAGACCAAGGGCCGGGCCCGCAAGGCGGTCCGGGACATCGCCGCCGGGCTGATCCAGCTGTACCAGGCGCGGATGGCCTCGCCGGGGCACGCGTTCGGCCCGGACACACCGTGGCAGCGCGAGCTGGAGGACGCCTTCCCCTACGTGGAGACGCCCGACCAGCTCGCCGCCATCGACGAGGTCAAGCGCGATATGGAACGGCCGGTGCCGATGGACCGGCTGATCTGCGGGGATGTCGGATACGGCAAGACCGAGATCGCGGTGCGGGCGGCCTTCAAGGCGGTGCAGGACGGCCGGCAGGTGGCCGTGCTGGTGCCGACCACGCTGCTGGTCACGCAGCACCTCGCCACGTTCAGCGAGCGCTACGCGCCCTTCCCGATCACGGTCAGGCCGCTGTCCAGGTTCCAGACCGACGCCGAGGCCGCGAGGACCCGGGAGGAACTGGCCGCCGGCAAGGTCGACGTGGTGATCGGCACCCACCGGCTGCTGTCGCCTGAGGTCAGTTTCGCCGACCTCGGCCTGGTGATCCTGGATGAGGAGCAGCGCTTCGGGGTCGAGCACAAGGAATACCTCAAGCGGCTGCGCACGGAGGTGGACGTGCTCGCCATGTCCGCCACGCCCATCCCGCGCACCCTGGAGATGGGCGTGGCCGGGATCAGGGAGATGTCCACCATCCTCACCCCGCCGGAGGAACGCCACCCGGTGCTCACCCTCGTCGGGCCCTACGACGAGAAGCAGATCGCCGCCGCCATCCGACGCGAGCTGCTCCGGGATGGCCAGGTCTTCTTCGTGCACAACCGGGTCAGCTCCATCAACCGGGTGGCCGCGCGGATCGGCGAACTGGTGCCCGAGGCGCGGCTGGCGGTGGCCCACGGCCAGATGAACGAGCACACCCTCGAGAAGATCATGAGCAACTTCCTGGACCGGAAATCCGACGTGCTCGTGTCCACCACCATCGTGGAGTCCGGGCTGGACATTTCCAACGCCAACACCCTGATCGTCGACCGGGCCGATGCCTACGGCCTGTCCCAGCTCCATCAGCTGCGCGGCCGGGTGGGCCGCGGCAGCGAGCGCGCCTACGCCTACTTCCTGTTCCCGCCAGAGAAGCCGCTGACCGAGACCGCGCACGAGCGGCTGGCCACGATCGCGCAGCACACCGAGATGGGCGCCGGCATGTATGTGGCGCTCAAGGATCTGGAGATCCGCGGTGCGGGCAACCTGCTCGGCGGGGAGCAGTCCGGGCATATCGCCGGCGTCGGCTTCGACCTGTACGTCCGGATGATCGGCGAGGCGGTCAGCGAGCTGAAGGGCGCCGGGCCCGCCGAGCGGCCCGAGGTGCGGGTGGAGCTTCCGGTCAACGCGCACATCCCGCACGACTACCTGCCGGGTGAGCGGCTCCGCCTGGAGGCCTACACCCGGATCGCCGCCATCGATTCGGCCGGTGATTCCGCCGCGGTCCTCGCCGAGCTCGCGGACCGGTACGGGCCGCCCCCCGAGCCCGTGCTCAACCTGCTGGCGGTGGCCCGGCTGCGGGCCGACGCGCGCCGCGCCGGGCTCACCGACATCACCCAGCAGGGCACGCACATCCGCTTCTCGCCGGTCGCGCTGCCCGACTCGCGTGAGGTCCGCGTCCAGCGGCTGTACCCGAAGACCGTGCTCAAGCCGACGGTGCGTAGCATGCTCGTACCGGTGCCGAAGGTGGGGTCGGGCAAGCGCCCTGGAACGCCCGCACCGCCGGGCGCTCCGCTTCTGCGCGACCAGGACCTGCTCACCTGGTGCGGGGAGCTCGTCGAGGCGGTGTTCGGCGGGATCGCACCGGTGGCACCTGACGTAACGGCCGCACCGGACGCCTGAGCGTGTCCGCAGGAGAGACGCTGAGAAGGGACGCTGTCGTGCTCCGCACCCCGATCACCCTGACTGCGGCCGCGCTGGCCGCGGTCGTCGCACTCACCGCATGCGCACCCATCCGGATGGGTGCGGCCGCGGTCCTGGGCAACAAGCAGATCTCGACCGCGACCCTCACCGCAGAGGTGAGCAACCTTGATACGGCCTACAAGGCCGGCCATGGGAAGATCCAGCTGCAGTTCGCCGCGTCCGAGATGCCCCAGGAGGTGCTGAGCTGGCTGCTCAGGTTCCGGGTCCAGGAGCAGCTCGCGGTCCGGGAGGGCATCACCGTGACCGACGCGGAGAGCCAGCGGGCGCTCGCGGCGGCATCCGCGCAGGCCGCGCAGAGCGGAGCCACCCTGACGAACCTCGCCGTCGCCAACGGCCTCCCGCCGGACCAGGTCCCGGAACTGGGCAGATACCAGTCGATCGAGAATCTGCTGGTCCTGCGGCTGAACGGCGGAAAGCTGCCAACGTCCGCGACCTCCTCGACGGTGCTGCAGGCGCTGGGCGCGAGGTACAACAGGGCGCAGTGCCTGGCCGCCAAGAGCCTGGCCATCAAGGTCAACCCGCAGTTCGGCAGGCTCAACTACGCTCAGATCTCCGTCATCGCGGACGCCAACACCCTGTCGGCGCCGGAAGGGCCCCCGTCGCCGAAGCCGACCGGGACGTCCGCGCCGGAGCTGTCGCCATCATGCTGACGCGCCCGCACCCTCGCACCGCCCGCCATGTCCATGATCACGGAGTATTCCGGACGCATAGCCCCAGAAATACTCCGTGATCATGGAACCTGCCGCTGAGTGGTTCCCTGTCATGCTGGCGCTCCCCGTGATGATGGTTCACGCCCTTCGGGAGTGCCGGTGAGCGACCGGCTGGTGCTGCTCGGCACCTCGGCTACCGTCAGCCCCAGGCTGCTGTCCTGGCCGGCCTGGCAGGTGCTGGCCAGGGCATCGCGGGTACTCGCGGGCTCGGCAGATCATCCGCTGCTGCCCGCCCTGGACGAGGCGGGAATCGGCTGGCAGTCGCTGCCCGGTGCCGATGCGCTCCCCGCCGCCGGTGGCGGCCCCGGCCCGGCCGCGCTGGCGCGTCTGCTGGCCGCAGCGGCCGCGACGGTGCCTGGCACCGTGGTCTGGCTGTGCGATGCCGGCGCGATCGCCGGGCCGCCTGACCCTCCCGACGGCAGCCCTGAGGCGCTCGCGAAGGCCCTGGCGGAGCTGGGGCCCTCCGGACCTGCCGACGGCGTGGTAGACGTGCTGCACGGCTCGCTGGACCTGCCGGGCGCGCACCTGCTGCGGCTCGTGGCCGTCATGGACACGCTGCGCACCGCGTGCCCCTGGGACGCCGGGCAGACGCACGATTCGCTGGCCCCGCATCTGCTGGAGGAGTCCTACGAGGCCCTGGAGGCGCTGGAAAGCGGCGACGCCGACGCACTGCGGGAGGAATTGGGCGATGTCCTGCTTCAGGTGGTGTTCCATGCGCGGGTGGCGGCCGAGCGGTCCGACGGCACCGGGTACACCGTGGACGATGTCGCCGACGGCATCGTGACCAAGCTGGTTCGCAGGCACCCGCACGTATTCGGCGACGTGACCGTCTCTGGCGCGGAAGACGTGAAGCGCAACTGGGATGCGATCAAGGCGGAAGAACGGGAGTCGGCGGCCGGTGGCCCCACCTCCGCGCTGGACAGCGTGCCATTCGGCCAGCCCGCGCTGGCCCTCGCGGCCCAGTTGCAGCGGCGTGCCGAGCGGGCCGGTGCCCCCGCCGAGTTGGCCGACGAGGGCGGTGCGCATGAGGGCGGTGCGCATGAGGGCGGTGCGCATGAGGACGGTGCTCACGACGGCGCTGACATCGGCTCTGAGCTGTTCGCCCTGGTAGCGAGGGCTCGCACGGCCGGGATCGACCCGGAATCCGAACTGCGCGCCGCCGCCCGCCGCTACCGCGACCGGGTCCGCGCCTGGGAGCGCTCGCGCCCCGCCTAGGACTTCAGGACACTCCTCGGGATCTGGCCCTCAGCCTGCCGGCACGGTTCTACCCGCCGAACTCGGACCTGCCCGGCTCGGCGCCGCCAGGCATATCGGCGATGCAACGGTAGGCGCGTGCCCCGCGTGCGCTGCGGCCAGCGCGATCGTCGCGATGCGTGGTCACCGAGCGGCGGGAGACGGCTCAGTATTCCCAGACGGGTGATCACCCGGGGAGGCCAGAACCGGATGTGAGGTAGCCGCGCTCCTGGACCGCGTTGGCGACCGGGCATCGTCCCTCGTCGCGCCCGCATACGGCGGTGTCGCACATCCGGCACAGCCAGCGCACCGCACCCGGCCCGCGGACGAGCCCGGCCAGCACCTTGCCGACCAGCGACTCAAACTCCTGGCGCTCGGCGGCTGACAGCACGGCTAGCGAGTCGCTCAGCACGTCGGCCCGCGCGGCGGAGACCCGCTGCGCCACCCGCCGTCCCGCCGCCGTGAGGGTGACCGACGTCGAGCGGCCGTCCCGGCCGGGACCCCGCTGCACATAACCCGCCTGCGCCAGGCGGTCCACCAGTCGCACGGTGCCCGATGAGGTGAGGCCGAGCACCTGGCGGAGCAGGTCCACCGACGGCGCGTCGAGGAAATGCAGCAGCGCGGACAGGGCCGCGGCGGCCGACTCCGAACTGCCGGCTGCCTCGCCGGTGGCATCTGCTGTCCGGTCCGCGATGACGAGGGCCAGGGCGCCGAGCAGATTTCCCGTCTGGTCGAGCGTCACGCCGGCCCGTCAGCCGAGGTCGTAGTCGAAGGTGTAGGAGCCGTCAGGCCCATGCGGTGCGACCGCCGTGCCCTCCCCGCGCAGGCCTTGCAGCTCATCGGTGCCGGAACCGGGGATCACCAGCCACCGGGTCGTCGCCTCGCCGCCGTCAAAAGCTCCTTCGGATTGCAGCACGAAGCTGCCCGAGTGCCCATCGACCTGCCCGGTCATCCGCTGCAGCCCGACGAACGCAGCCGTGCCGCCGGCGCGGTAGAACATCAGGTTCTGGGAACTGCCGCTAGCCGCGATGCCCCCGCTGAAATCCTGGTCGATGCGCGCCCTGGTCAGCTTCGAGTCGCCGCCCAGGTCTTCATAGGTGGCCTCCTCCCAGCCGGTGAGCTTGAACGTTCCCTCTACATGGGTAGCCATCCACTCCTCCTCCTCCGGCCCGTGCACGGCGCCGGGATCAGTCGTCACAGCCGCTGGTCCTGCCGTTGCGTAAATTAGTGTGTGAGTCACACATTAGTCTGCGGGACACCGGTACCGCAACCGGCGTGGCCGGTTCCCGGACGGGCCGCCACTCCACTAGGCTCCAAAGCGGACATGTAAGCCGACCCCACGCAGGAGTTTTTCCTTTGGCCTCCATCGAAGCTGTCCACGCCAGGCAGATCCTGGATTCGCGCGGCAACCCGACTCTTGAGGTCGAAGTCGTGCTCGATGACGGCACGCTGGGACGTGCCGCAGCGCCCAGCGGCGCCTCGACCGGCGCATTCGAGGCGGTCGAACTACGGGACGGCGGTGACGAGTACGGCGGCAAAGGCGTCATCAAGGCAGTCCAGGGCATCATCGACGAGATCCAGCCGGAACTGCTCGGCTATGACGCCGACGATCAGCGGCTGATCGACCAGGCGCTGATCGACCTGGACCGGACACCGGACAAGTCACGGCTGGGCGCCAATGCCATCGTGGCGGTCAGCATGGCGGTGGCGAAGGCCGCCGCCGATTCGGCGGCCCTTCCGCTGTTCCGCTACCTCGGCGGCCCCAACGCCCACCTGCTGCCGGTCCCGATGATGAACATCCTCAACGGCGGCGCGCACGCGGACAACAACGTCGACATCCAGGAGTTCATGATCGCGCCGATCGGCGCGGCCACCTTCAGTGAGGCCATCCAGTGGGGCGCCGAGACCTACCACGCGCTGAAGTCCGTCCTCAAGCAGCACGGCCTGTCCACGGGCGTCGGTGATGAGGGTGGCTTCGCCCCCGACCTGGCGCACAACAGGGCGGCGTTCGACCTGATCGTCGAGGCGATCAGCAAGGCAGGGTTCAGTCCCGGGCTCGATGTGGCGCTGGCCATTGACTCCGCGGCCAACGAGTTCTACTCCGACGGGGCCTACGTCTTCGAGGGGAGCCCGAAGGACGCGGCCGAGATGACCAGCATCTACGAGCAGTGGCTGGACGCGTACCCCATCGTGTCGCTGGAGGACCCGCTGTTCGAGGAGGACTGGGCAGGCTGGCAGGCACTGACCGCGGCACTCGGGGACCGGGTGCAGGTCGTCGGGGATGACCTGTTCGTCACCAACCCGGAGCGGCTCCGCCGCGGGATCGCCGAGGGGTCGGCCAACGCGCTGCTGGTCAAGGTGAACCAGATCGGCACCGTCACCGAGACGCTGGACGCGGTCGCGCTCGCCCACCGAAGCCGGTATGCCTGCATGATCTCGCACCGGTCCGGCGAGACCGAGGACACGACCATCGCCGACCTGGCCGTGGCCATCAACTGCGGCCAGATGAAGAGCGGCGCGCCGGCCAGGTCCGAGCGGGTCGCCAAGTACAACCAGTTGCTCCGCATCGAGGAACTCCTCGATGACGCGGCGACCTACGCGGGAGCTGGAGCCTTCCCCCGCTGGACTGCGGGTGAGTGATGCCCGACGGGGGACCCAGCAGGCCTGAGCCACGGGACCGGTCCCGGTTCACGAGCCGGGCCGCAGTCCTCGCCGTGGTCATCTGCGCGATAGCGCTGAGCCTGGCTTACCCGGTGCGGGAGTACGTGGCGCAGCGCCGGCAGATCGACCAGCTTCAGGCGGAGAACCGGGTGAGCGCGGCCCAGCTTTCCCAGCTGCGGGCGCAGGAACAGCGGCTGGGTGACCCCGCCTACATCGAGCAGCAGGCCAGGGATCACCTGCACCTGTGCCTGCCGGGCAAGACCTGTTATGTGATCATCGGCGGCCAGGCCGCGGCGGGCCGCCCCCAGCGCGCCGCGGTGGCGGTGACGCCGTGGTACCAGCGGCTGTGGCATTCGGTGCGCGAGGCGGATCAGGGCGCATCCCGGTGATGGCGGGGCCCGATGACGCCGCGGTGGTCCGTGCCCAGCTCGGCCGCCCGCCGCGGTCGCTGCGCTCGGTAGCTCACCGCTGCCCCTGCGGACTGCCCGACGTGGTCGAGACCGCGCCGCGGCTTGACGACGGCACCCCGTTCCCGACCCTCTACTACCTGACCTGTCCCCGCGCGGTGGCGGCGGTGAGCAGGCTCGAGGCGGGCGGCGTGATGAGAGAGATGGAGCGTGCGCTGGCGACCGAGCCGGAGGTGCGCCTGGCCTATCTCTCGGCGCACTCGGACTACCTGAGCAGGCGCGACCAGGCGGCCCGCTCTGCCGGGCTGGAACCCTTGCCAGCAGGCACGCAGAGCGCCGGGGGGATGCCGGACCGGGTGAAGTGCCTGCACGCCCTCGTCGCGCACGAGCTTGCCGTCCCCGGCGGGAACCCGCTCGGCCGCCAGGCGGCGGCAGCCGCCGGGCTGTGGTGGGCGCAGGGGCCCTGCGTCGCGGCGCCGCAGCGGTGAGCCACCCGGCCGTTGCCCGGGTCGCGGCGATTGATTGCGGGACGAACTCGCTGCGGCTGCTGGTGGCTGACGTGGACCGCCAGGCGGGCCGGCTCGCTGACGTGGACCGGCGGATGGAGATCGTCCGGCTCGGGCAGGGAGTGGACGCCACTGGCCGCCTCTCGCAGGAGGCGCTGTCCCGGACGCTGCATGCGTTGCAGGGTTATGCGCGGATCATTGCGGAGACGGCCGCTGGCGCCGTCCGAATGGTCGCCACAAGCGCGACCAGGGACGCCGCGAATGCCGCCGACTTTGTCCGTGGGGTAAGCGGGGTGCTCGGCCTTGAGCCGGAGGTACTCAGCGGGCAGGAGGAGGCTTACCTGTCCTTCACCGGGGCGACCGCTGAACTTCCCAGGCAGCCAGGCGCGTGCTACCTGGTCGTGGACGTCGGCGGCGGCTCGACCGAGTTCGTGCTCGGAGGTGGCGGTGGCAATGGTAATGGCGATGGCCATGCCGGGGCCGGGGCCGGGGAGCTTCCCGGGGGCGCGGGGATCACCGCGGCGTCCGTGGACGTCGGGTGCGTCCGGCTTACCGAGCGCCATCTGCACGGGGATCCGCCGACCGCGGCCGAGATCGCCGCGGCGGTGGCCGACATCGATGCGGCCCTGGACGTGGTGGCCGCGGCCATGCCAGCCGCTGACGCGCACACTCTGGTGGGCCTGGCTGGCTCGGTCACCACCGTGGCGGGCCTGGCGCTGCGGCTTCCCGGCTACGACGCAGGACTGATCCACCACAGCCGCATCCGCGCGGAGGAGGTCAGTGAGCAGACCCGCCGCCTGCTGCGGCTGACCCGCGCGGAGCGCGCCGCGCTCGGTGTCATGCACCCGGGCCGGGCCGACGTCATCGGGGGCGGCGCGCTCGTCCTCGACCGGCTCATGCAGCGCTTCGGCTTCGCGGAGGTCCTGGTTAGCGAGCACGACATCCTGGACGGGATCGCCTGGGCATTGGCCGGGACATGACCGGCCCGGACCCGGCCGCGGGACCGGTCCCGCCCGGCCCACCCGCCGGGCCCGTCCCGCCCGGCAGCGGGTGGCCGGGCGACCCGGCCACGCCCAGCACGCCGGTCGCGGCTGACGCCGCCCAGGTACGAGATCTCGCGGCCGGCGCCGGCCACCTCGCCGAGCTCGTGGCGAGGCAATCCGTGTGCCGTGCCTGCCCGCGCCTGGTCGAGTGGCGGGAGCAGGTGGCGTCCACCAAACGCCGGTCGCTGCGGGCCGAGCGCTACTGGGGGCGGCCGGTCCCTGGCTGGGGCAGCGAGCAGCCGCAGGTGCTGATCCTGGGCCTCGCGCCGGCCGCGCACGGCGGCAACCGCACCGGCCGGATCTTCACCGGGGATCGCAGCGGCGACGTCCTGTTCGCCTCGTTGTACCGGTGCGGCCTGGCCGCTGCGCCGGAGAGCACTGCAGCGGGCGACGGCCAGCGGCTGCTCGGTGCCCGGATGGCCGCCGCCGTCCGCTGCGCGCCGCCGGTCAACAAGCCGTCAGTGACCGAGCGCGACACCTGTGCGCCATGGCTGTCCTCGGAACTCGCCCAGGTGACCCCCTGGCTCCGGGTCATCGTATGTCTCGGCGGTTTCGCCTGGCAGGCACTGTGGCCGGTACTGCGCACGGCGGGGATCGCGGTGCCCAGACCGCGTCCCGGCTTCGGCCATGGCGCCGAGGTCGCGCTCACCTTCCCCGGCAGCAGCGCGGCAGGGAAACCGGTCCTGGTGATCGGCTGCTACCACCCGAGCCAGCAGAACACCTTCACGGGCCGAGTCACCCCCGGCATGCTCGATGAAATTTTCATGCGGGCCGTCGCGGCGGCTGGCACCACCGGGGGCAGGTAGGGCCAGACGCCACGATGGTTACTCTCAGTGCCCGTTCGGCACCATAGCTCAGCGTAATGGTCACGCTTTGCATTCAGGGAACAGATCGGAATTGGATATGTAACCCCCAGGGGAAACAATCCAACCCAATTCGGTTCGCTAAGAGTTGATTCCGCGCGGCGGGGGTATTATTACCCAGCCCCCGTAGCCCAAGGGAAGAGGCCGGCCCCCTAAAAGGGTCCCCAGTGTCGGTTCGACTCCGACCGGGGGCACTGCGTAGCACCTGACCTGCGGAGATAACACCAGATGCCCCGCGGGCCCCGCTGCATGCCCAAATGTAGGTGCTGCTGCGATTGCCGATGCACGTGCACCCAGCAGTGCGAGACGCCGTTACCAGGCCCATTTGCTGATCATGTTCCGAGGGTAAATAGTCGGTGAAGCAAAATGCGCAGTAGAACCAGGTACGCCGGACTTGTGAATCGCCAGTAACTACGGTTGGGGCGGCCCCGAGGGCTGCCACGCTAACCGGCCAGCCATAGTTTGCCCCATTCTGCCCGGAACGTCTCGGCCGAGGCTGCGCTTCGGATCCGGCCCGTGTTGGAGGTCAATCGCCGCTTACGCTGCCGGGCCCC
>ODAK010008063.1_pt1 | contig 10576 bp, 10 predicted proteins | sample 1539591 | NCBI WGS metagenome assembly ODAK01 (sample SAMEA3539303, study PRJEB22396) | soil metagenome | biome: tundra; feature: field; material: soil | place: USA | collected 2010-05 | depth 0.15 m | reverse complement strand
TAGGTAAACGCGGGTCCAGGCGAAGCCTTCCGGCTTGGTGACGGTACCGGTCACGGTGCCGTCGAGCCCCGGGCGACCCAGCGGCCGGACGACCGACTGCTGGAAGTCCACGTTTCCCGACACGCGCCGGAACCGGCCGGGCGAGACGCCGACGCTGGCGCTGAAGTGGTTGGTGAACGAGCCCAGGCTGTTGTAGCCCACCGCGAAGGAGATGTCGGTCACCTTCAGGTCGGTGTTCAGCAGCATCCGCTTGGCCTGGAGGATCCGTACCGCAGACAGGAACCGGCCGGGCGAGACGCCGGTGGCCTCCTTGAAGATGCGGCAGAAATGAAAACGACTGAGGATGGCGCTGCATGCGATATCGGTGAGCGACAGCGGCTCATCGTATCGTTCCCAGATAAACTCAATTGAACGCTCAATCGCGCTGTTCATTCTCTGTTTCCCTTTCTCGGAAACAGCGCGTAGCTTCCGCGCAGGCTGTCAGCGGCAGGCCAGATCGCAGAGAATTTCGTGACAATTCCCGACGAGCCCCGCGGTGACAGTCTGACGGCGACCGAGCGAACGTTTCCATGTCGCGTTGCGAACCACGTTTAGGGAAACAATGCACCAGGCAGCTCGATTCCTACTGCAACATGCCTAGGGTAGCGCTAGTGCGCGGCCTGATCAGCGGGGACGGCGCAGGTCGGAAGGATCAGCTGGTACCAGCTTTAGCTGCGGTGAACGCGTCGATCTCCGTGGCGCGCAGCCAGCAGGCGGTGAGGTAGACGGCGGCGGCCGGACCCATCGCGCCCGCCTCGCACCCGCCCACCGCCTCGTAGGCCCGTGCCCACGAGTGACGTAGCGAGGCGGTGCGGTGGCTCCGTAGCCCAGCGGCGGCCAGGGCGGCCTGGACGGCCCGCCATCGGTCTTGGCCGACGGTGATGAGATGGCCGAGGGTGAGGACGACGGTGCCGTCATGGCGTACCTGGTCCACCAGCAGGGTGACCGCGACCGGGTCATCGGCCAGCGCCGCCATGCCGAGGCCGGCCAGCAGCTGCTCGGCCGTAAGCCCCATGACGATCACGCCGATCTCGGTGGACGGCAGATCATCGCAGGCCGGCAGCGAGAAGCGGGTGTCAGAAGGAGCGGACTCATCATACATGGGCGGGCATCTGCTGGCCGGCCTCGTGGTACCGGACATCGAACCGCTCGCCAGCCTGCAGGCCGACGACAACCCCCGCCGCAGCGCGCGCGGCCGCCACCCGGTGTCCATCGATGTTCCGGGCGGCCGGGCCAAGCACCATGCCGGCCGCGGCGCCCACGGCCAGCACCCGCGGCGCGCGGCGGTAAGCCAGCGTGTCCTCGTCGAGGTCAGGCCATCCGTCCCGGGCTCCGGTCAGCTCCGGCGGCAACAGGTCCGCGCCGGCCGGCAGGCGGGTGCCAAGGGCCATGACCACATGATCCCCCGCGATGACCGCGCCGTCGGCCAGCCGCACTCCCGCCTGGCGGCCCAGACCGCTGGCCAAGCCGGCCACCGCGTGACCGCGGTGCACCGTCAGATGCCCGTTTGCCTCGGCACGCTCGAAGAGCGGGCGGAACTCGAACATCACCGACGCTCGGCGCTGCGCGTGCATCTGCGCCAGCCGGGTCTGCCACGTCACCCCGTCGAACCTGGCGCGGCCCTCGGCGCGGAAGAAGGCCGCGTTCACGTCGGAGCACTGGTAGCGTTCGGCGGCGGCGCGGAAGACCCAGGCGACGCGCCGGCCCTCGTTCAGCGCGTTCGCCGTCAGGTGCGCGGCGGAAAGGCCGGCCCCGATGACCACGAGCCGGTCAAGGTCCGGGGGTACCGGTTCGTCCCAGTAGCTCACCGGGGGCGGGTCGGCCAGCGACGTGTCCTGCCACCAGCTCGCGGGGGCGGGCCTGCGCTCTTCTCCGGTGCACAGCACCGCGAACCTGGCGGTCAGCTCGAAATCGTCGGTACGGATCCGGACGGCATCGGGGCCGGGGTCCAGCTGCCGGACGGTGGCCCGCCAGGTGCGCCCCGATACGCCGTGGAGCGTGGCGACGTGCCGGCAGTAAGCCTCGAAAACGTCAACGGGCACCACCGACCGGTGACCGGCCTGCGACATCCGGATTTCCCGCCGTTCCAGCGGCGTCAGCATGCCCCAGTGCAGCCGTGCGAAGTCCAGCAGCTCGCAGTCCCGGTAGCCCTCGGCGCCGGGATGATGCTCATACGGCGAGCGCAGCACACGCTGCCGCAAGACGTCTATCCGGTCGAAGAAACGACCGCACGGCCGGCCGGAGTGGTCGAGCAGGACCATATCCCGTATCCCGCGGTGCCACAGCGCCGCGGCCGTGGCCAGACCCGCCGGACCCGCGCCCACAATGACGACATCAGCGGTGGCCGGCGGCGCCCCGGCCACGGGACGCACGTCAGGCAGGGGCCAGGTCGTCCACGGCCGATGCCGGGGGGACTCAAGGAGCCGGGGTGACGGGATGAAGATCGTCACGCCGGCCGTCAGCCGATGACCGTGACCGGGACGATCAGCTCGATGACCGGCCTCGACGGAAGGCCGTCGGTGATCATATGGCCCAGCTTCGTGGCCGAGGTCTCCATGCTGTCCGCGGCGATCGGGCTGTACTGCGAATAGGAATATGTGGGCCGACGAGCCGACGTCTCGAGGGAGTACATCTTCAGCAGCGACTCCCCGGGGCGGACCTCGCCATCGTAAAACGTGAGACGCCGCTGGTCGGGAGTCATGAAGGTCTTGGCGAACTGCCGGGAAATTACCGCGTTCTCGCCGTCGTCCACGAAGCTCGACTCTTCGCCGGTGGTGACCTGGATGGCGACCCAGGTCTGGTCGGTCAGGTTAGTCATCGACTTGATGATCTGCCACCGGCCAGGCTCCGGCAAGTTAACGCATAGTGAAATGTCATGGTCCGTTGTGTCGATCGCGCCCGAGATCATAAGGACCCGGCGGCGGACATCGGCGACTCCGGCCATTTGGATATCGCGCGCCCGCACCCTGCTCGAAACGTCAAGGCCCGGCATGGTAGCCACGTCAAGGGCCGGCATGGTAGCCGCAGTGCTCGTGACGTCAACGCCAGGCATGTCAGCCGCAGTCATTTAAACCTCTCCACCTTTGCTGAATACAAGCTCTGATATGGCACGCTAACCCGGCCCGCAGAGGCGTGTCAATAGCCAGAAAAACCAGAGCCAGAAAAACCAGAGCCAGAAAAACCAGCCCGGCTCCACCGGCGATGCAGGCGCCGGTAGAGCCGGGCTGGGGAGTACTAGTCGCGGTTGCGCGGCGGTAAACACGCGGCTAATTACCGCCGGGACGCTCTGTAAGCATGCGCCGGTACTTCTGTCTCAGTGCCGCACTAGAAGCGGGCGCTGATTTCGATCCCGGACAGGATCTCGGTGACGGTCGCGGGGGCGACGTCGAGTCCTGGTGCGGCGTCGCTAGGGCCGATGTAGAGGATGGCGAAGGAGTCCATGGACTCGATGCGGATCTTGACGACGATGTCGTTCTTGGCCAGGACGAAGAATTCCAGCGGGCTGGCCGGGTCGTCGATGACGGTGCCGGCGGTGAAGACGGTCTTGTCGGCGACGGCGAACAGGGTGAGGTAGACGGTGTTCTTCTGGGGCTGGGTGGCCTCCACGGCCCAGTCCTCGAGCAGGTCCAGGCCGGAGGTGATGGTGTACAGGGACGGGCGGCTGCTGCCTGCGGGGATACGGGGGTCAGTCATAACTACAGTCCTTCCTGCGAGTTCCCGGCGTGGGTCGGGTTCCTCCGGTTGTATTGCATAACGCTGTTGTTTTTCTTACTATAGCGCCGTTATATAACGCTTGTCAAGACGACGTTATGCAAAACTGTCAGGATGAGCCCCCGCCGCCTTGACCTGAACGTCCGCGCCGCCCTCATCGAGGCCGCCGCCCGGCTGATCGCCGAGGGCGGTCCGGCGGCCCTGTCCACCCGACGGCTCGCCACCGAGGCCGGGACGTCGACCATGGCCGTGTACACCTACTTCGGCAGCATGAGCGAGCTCGTGCGGGAGATCGTCCACGACGGGTTCGCCCGTCTGGAGGAGGTGTTCAGCATGGTCGAGCCGACCGACGACCCGGTCGCCGACTTGGTCCTGCTCGGCCGGGCGTACCGGCACAACGCAGTCACCCACAGGCAGATCTTCGGGGTCATGTTCGGCGGGTCATCGCTGGGGGGCTTCGCCCTGACCGAGGAGGACCGGCAGTACGGCCGTTTCACGCTGACCAAGGTCACCGAGTGCGCGGCGCGCTGCATCGAGGCCGGACGGTTCCGCCGCGATGACCCCGGACTCGTGGCGCACCAGATGTGGCTAGGCGTACACGGAACGGTCTCGCTCGAGCTCGGGGCCTACCTGATCGATCCCTACGATGCCGACCGCTGCTTCGAATCGCAGATAGCCGCCATGATGATCGGCGCAGGCGACCAGCCGGAAACGGCGAACAAGTCGGTGGCGGCGTCGGTGGACCGGTTCCACATCGTGTTCGGGACCGACCCGGCATCGTAGCGCCGGGCGGCGTCACAGGCATGGTACGGCCGCACGGCGGGTGTGCGCCGTGCGGCCGTTGTTTGTGCGGGCCGAAACCCAGAAGTGTTGCCTCAGCCGGTGGCGCCCACCGGAACGGCGTGCTCCGTCCGGGCGGAAAGGCTCGATGACGTCGGCTTGATGCTCGGCAACAGCGCGACCGTGGCGTCGCGCATCGGGGGCGGCGGGATGTGGAACAGCTCGACGAACCAGACAAGCAGTCCGGTGTTCGCCGGCCCGCCATGGGGTGACCGGATCCTGACCCCGCCGCTCTCCAGCGCCTCCCGGGGGCTCATCTCGCCTGTCAGCAGGAGTTTCAGCGCCGGCCCGGCCTCGATGATGAGATCCGGGTCGGACAGGTGACCCTTGCCGATCTCGGCGCGTCCGTCGTCGACGCACGCATGGACGACGATATCCCCCAGCTCGACCACGAAGTTCACCTGAACCCCGCGGGCGGCTGCCGGACGGAAAGTGACGCGCAGTGTAAGAATGAGGCTGTCGCTGGTATAGATCTCGCCTCGCCGCATTCCGCCCATCGTGCGCATGCCCCACTGGCACAGCCGGTTGACGACATCCTCCAGCTCAGACCCGTACTCGGTCAGCTCGAAGACGCTCAGATTGGCCGCCTCGGGCGCCCCGGCCGCCCCGCGGCGGCGGATCACCTGGGCACGCTCAAGTTCCGCTAGGCGGGCCTGGAGAACGTCCGCGGGCATCTGCAGCAGGCCCTGATGAATTTCCGCCGGGGTCTTAGGCTCCGAGAACAGATCGCGGATGATGAGCATGGCCCACGGTTCACCGACGATGTCTAGAGCGCGCGCGAGACCGCAGTGTTGTCCGTATGTCTGATTGGTCATCTCTACCTCTTGGGCTCGTCGACTTGACAGGCTTATGCACGCAAAGCGGCTCTCCGCACGGGCTGCCGGACCACCGGCCGTACCAAGAGTCGCTCATCCGGCTCGGATTCTGCTAAAGGGCAACTAGAGCGGATGCCGTTCGTCATCTGACAGGCCGACCGGAGATCCGCCGCGAACGCCGGCCGTGCTCAGTAATCGCGCACCGAGCGGCGCCCTTCGACCACGACCGCCAGCGGCGGGTCGCTGGCACACAAGTCATCCCAGCGCGGCCGGTGCAAGGTGACGGCCGGACCAAGTCCGGCCGGCTTGACGACCGGCTGGCCCGACTAGGGCACCCCCGACATCGTCCATCGTTTACGTGACGCCGCAATAGTGGTCATGGCAGCCGAGCGTGCTGCTGGCGTGGAACATCAAGTCGGCCGGGGACCAGCCGGCCAGGGCCAGCTCACTTTCCTCATCGAAGATGGGCGTCGTCGGGTCCGGCGGGTCCTCCGCGTCCGGCGGGGCCTTCACCTGGGTCACTATGCCGGAGGCGATGAGATACTCCAGCGCGGCCATCGCGGCAGGCTCAGACTCCGTCAGCGCGGCCATCGCGTCGACCGGAGTGCACGGGCCCGCGAGCATGCCGATCAAATGGACCGCCTCGGCCCGGTGCAGCAGTACTCGATGCATCGCCAGCGGGGACTCCAGGCGGTACTCGCGCCCGTCGGTGCGCAGCTCGGCAAAAGATGACAGCCGGACAGGGACGTCCGGGGACAGCGGGGCCGGGTGGAACACCGATTGCGGGGTGAGCGGGACGACCGAGAGCAACGGCTCGCCTGTCGCCCGCTTCACCGACCTGATAATCACCGCCTGCAGGCGGTCGAGTACCCGGAACAATTGCCGCCGCTGCCCAGGATGCTCGTTTCTCGCGACACCGGAGATATTCTCCAGCGACACCGGTCCCAGGCTCATCCGGTGCAGCGCCTCGCGCACAGGCCGCGAGGGCTGCGGTATCGTGATCTCCCCCCACGGGCTCTTGAGCCGCACCGGACCTCCGGCGAGCTTGAGCTCGACGTCGACATCCTCGCGCAGCGACCACAACTCGTGCGCTCTACCCGGATCCGGGCCGTGATCTTTATTCATGGTCCTTGCATCACAGATATATCGGGATCGGATTCAGTTCTTCGTACGGTGTGGGCTCTCCTCTTCCGCACTGATGTTACGCGGCGGGGATCGCGCCTGCGTAATCGGCACCGCTCAAGACACACGAACGGACGTTGCCCATGCAGGCAAGCTCGTTGAGGACCACGATCACGAGGTCGCTGCCTGCATCGGCGGTGGGTGGGCCGGGATGCCAGCGCGTCGTGCCGCTACCACCTGATTGCTGTGTGACTCCATTTGTGAGCTCCCATCGAGGATGAGCGATGACCGAACTCATTATCACCCGTGCTGACCTGGCTTCCTAGTGCGCTTGTCACCAGGTCCGCGTGAATCAATCACAGGAAGATCTCACAAATCGCCATGAATTTGACACTAAAGGCAGATGATGAGAACACATGATTATTTCATTGCCGGATTGATGAGCTACGCACTGGCCGGAATCGGCTAGCCGGCCGATGATGTAGGCAGAATCTATCAATAATCGAGGCACGCAGTTAGGTAACCACGATGAACAACGAGCCCGGAAAAAAAATAGTCTTCCGCTTGCTCGGACCGCTGTCCATATACCTCAGCGGTACATCGGTCACGCCGACTGCCACCAAGCAACGGCAGATCATGACCCTGCTCGCATTGAACGCGGGCCACGTCGTGACGGTGCCGACGCTGGTCGAGGAGCTCTGGGGGAATGCCCCACCGCGCAGCTCCGCCACCACGCTGCAGACGTACATCATGCAGCTGCGGAACCGGCTGTCGGCCGCGGTGAAAGAGGACGACGACAACGACGTGCGGACGATGATCAGTACCCGGCACGGCGGTTACATGCTGGAGGCGCAAGCATGCCAGGCCGACGTGCCCGAGTTCATGAGGCTCGCCCGGGCGGGCCGAGCAGCTGTCGAGGCTGGCGATTACCCGGCTGCGTCCGACCTGCTCGGCCGGGCGCTCGCGTTGTGGCACGGATCCGCCCTGACCGACATGCGGCTCGGGCCGGTACTCGAGCTTGACGCGGCATCGCTGGAAGAGGCCAGGCTGGGCGTGCTCGAGCGGAGGATCAAGGTCGATCTGGCCCTGGACCGCCACACCGACCTGCTCGGCGAGCTGACGCTACTCACCGCGAAGAACCCGATGAACGAGAACTTCTGTGCGCTGCTGATGATCGCGCTGTATCGCTCGGGCCACGTGGGCCGCGCCCTGAAGGCGTACCAGAACATCCGGGGCGTGCTCATGGAGGAACTCGGCGTGGAACCCTGCCCGCAGCTCCAGCGGCTACAGCAGCGCATCCTGGCCGGGGACCCCGCGCTCGATACCGGGGGACCCACAGATCACGATCGCGACCAGGTGAGCCACAACGGACAGCGCCAGCTCGCGACGAGCGCGGCAGGCCGCGGCCGTTGATTCCCGCGACGGCGGCGGTACCCAGCAATCACGACCGTGATTGCGCAAGACCAGAGATAAACACCTCAGACCGCATGCTCCACTCTGGGATATGCTCACAATTTGCGCACCAAATGCCCTTAGGCCCAATTGTGAGCCACCGGGACCCGACGGAAGGCGTCAGCTAGCATGGATCGCTATTACGAGTACCGTCACGTGGTCGGCTTCGAGGAGACCAACCTCGTCGGAAACGTCTACTACGTGAATTACATACGCTGGCAGGGCCGGTGCCGGGAAATGTTCCTAATTGAGGACGCCCCGGATGTGCTCCACGACCTGCTCACCAGCCTCAAGCTGTTCACGCTCAAGTCGGAGTGTGAGTTCATCGCCGAGATCGCGGCCTTTGATGAGCTCTCCATCCGGATGCGGATGGCAGACCTGACCCAGACGCAGATCGGCTTGACGTTCGACTACGTTCGCATCAGGGAAGGTCTGGAGGACCTCGTGGCCCGCGGCTCCCAGCGGGTCGCATGCCTGCACCGAGCTGATGGGCACCTCGCCGCCGCCCGGGTGCCAGAGCCGCTGCGCGCCGCGCTCAGCCGGTACGCAGCCAGTGCGCCGGTACGCACCAGGTCAGGGCTGCTCGGGGTCGGAGGCAGGGCATGAGCCTGGTCGCCATGACCGACTCACTGCCTAGCCAGCTGCGGAGATGGACATGACATCCGAGAGGTCAGACTCCATGGTGCCGGTGCAATCGCCGACCGCGGTGCCAGCGGTTAGCGGTCCGCTGCAGCCCCAGGAGCTGCGGGCGCTGACCGTGCGCGACCAGGTGAGCCGGATGCAGCGCACCCGTGAGCTGGCCGTCCGCGGTGACCAGCTCGCCACCCAGCGCCAGCACGACAAGGGCAAGCTGACGGCGAGAGAACGACTGGAACTGCTGCTTGACCCCGGATCCTTCGTTGAGCTCGATCTGTTCAGGCGCCGCCCGTCGTCCGGCACCTCGACCGGCGGGCAGCCCTACACCGACGGCGTCGTCACCGGATCGGGTGACATCTACGGCCGCCGCGTATTCGCCTACGCGCAGGATTTCCGCATCCAGGGCGGCTCGCTCGGGGAGACACACGCCGCCAAGATCCACAAGATCATGGATCTCGCCATGACCGTGGGCGCTCCGCTGATTGCCTTCAACGACAGCGGCGGGGCACGGATCCAGGAGGGCGTGACGGCGCTGGCCGGGTACGGTGGCATTTTCCGGCGCAATGTCCGCGCATCCGGAGTAATCCCCCAGATCAGCGTGATCCTCGGACCCTGCGCAGGCGGAGCCGCCTACTCCCCCGCGCTGACGGATTTCGTGTTCATGGTGCGAGAGAACACGCACATGTTCATCACCGGCCCGGACGTGGTGAAGACGGTGACCGGCGAGACGGTCACCCATGCCGAGCTCGGCGGCGCAGAGGTACACGGCCAGACGTCGGGTGTCGCGACGTTCGTCTCGGACGACGAAGAGACGTGCCTGAAAGACGTCCGCTACCTGGTCACCTTTTTGCCGGCCAACAATCACGAGCTGCCGCCCACCGCCGACCAGGACGACCCTGCGGACCGGCCGTGCCCCAGGCTCCTGGACATCGTCCCCGCCGATCCGAGACTTCCCTATGACGTCCGCGCGGTAATAGCGGAGATTACCGACCACGGGGAGTTCATGGAGCTGCACGAGGAGTGGGCCCCGAACGTCGTGTGCTGCCTGGCCAGGATGGGCGGCGAGACCGTCGGCATCGTGGGCAATCAGCCTCACGTGCGAGCCGGCGTCCTGGACATCCATGCCTCGGAGAAGGCCTCGTCCTTCGTCCAGATGTGCGATGCCTTCAATATCCCGCTGATCACCCTCGTCGACGTGCCCGGCTTCATGCCCGGCATGGACCAGGAACACCAGGGGATCATCCGGCATGGCGCCAAGCTGCTTTACGCGTACTGTGACGCCACCGTGCCGCGGGTCCAGGTCATCCTCAGGAAGGCGTACGGTGGCGCGTACATCGTGATGGACTCCCGGTCCATCGGCGCCGACCTCTCCTTCGCCTGGCCGATCAACGAGATCGCGGTCATGGGGGCGGAAGCCGCCGTCGGCGTCATCCACCGGAAGGACCTCGCCTCCGCCGACGACCCTGATGAGCTCCGCACGCAGCTGGTGACGGACTACACCGAACAGCTCATGCACCCGTTCTACGCCGCGGAACGCGGCCTCGTCGACGACATTATCGACCCGCAGGAGACGCGCGCCGTCCTGTGCCGCGCGCTGGCGATGCTGCGCGAGAAGCGGCCCGATGTCCCGGTGCGCAAGCACGGGATCCCGCCCACCTAGCCGACTACGGGATAAGAGCCTGATGCGTCAGCCCGAAGGCCAGACGGCGTCCGGTGCCAGGCCGACCGAGCCCTCATTGGTTTCGGCCGTGGCGGATGGGGCCGGCGACTCGGGCAGCGTGGCCGGCGACTCGGGCAGCGTGGCCGACGCCCTGGCCAGCGTGGCCGGCACCCTGGCCCTGGGTAGCGTGGCCGGGGCCCTGGGTAGCGCGGCCGGGGCCCTGGCCCTGGGTAGCATGGCCCTGGGCCTGGGTAGCGTGGCCGGGGCGTCGGTCAGCGTGGCGGGCGCTTCGGCAAGCAGG
>ODAK010008062.1_pt1 | contig 10576 bp, 12 predicted proteins | sample 1539591 | NCBI WGS metagenome assembly ODAK01 (sample SAMEA3539303, study PRJEB22396) | soil metagenome | biome: tundra; feature: field; material: soil | place: USA | collected 2010-05 | depth 0.15 m | reverse complement strand
CCCCGCCAGCTTGTACGGCGACGAGATGCGGTACGCATCGTGCACTGCGGGCAGCACCTTGAACTCAACCACGTCGAAGTGCGCCGGCGTCCCGACCCCGGCGAGAATCGTCTGCTGCGTCCCGGTCGTCCGGTGAACATTGAATCCGAGCTCGACCATGCGCTCGATCACATTCTGAATATCCTGTTCGGTAGCGCCATCCTGCATTGCAACGATCATCGCGTCCATCCACTGTTCTGTATTTGTAACTGCCTTAGATATCTGCGCGCCTGGCGCGCCCTAATTCGTAACCGTCTCTGCTGCAAATTCAGCCGTCAGGCTGAACCGTCGCGCCGCTGCAGCGTGCGCATCACGTCAATCAGCCGCTCATACACATCCAGCAACTCGGCATCCGACAGCGGCCCCGGATTTACCGCGCGCACGTGGTTGAAAACCGCCTGCTCCCGCCCCGGCTCGTACACCGGCAACTGCGTCACGCGCTTCAGTTCGCCGATGGCCTTGGCCGCCTCCGCGCGCTTGCTGATGAGCCGCACAATCTGCTCATCCAGCTCATCGATTTTCTTTCGCCAGCCGGAGATATCCATTCGAACCGCCTCACCTCGCCCTCTTCGCCGCCCGCAGCGTTGCATCGCGCCAAGGGAACTATGTTTGCCCGAACCATCATAAACGGCCCGCGACCCGGAGCCGCGAAGCCCGCCAAGCTCGCGCGCCAGGTGCGCCCTTGCCGGAGTCGTCATGATGGCCGCAACCCAGCGATAAATCGTCCCACCGCAGCGGGAGCATCCGAGGCCAGCGTTTTTTCAATCAAGGCTACTAGCGCGCTGCCGATCACCGCCGCGTCTGCAAACTCGCCCACCGCGCGCACGTGCTCCGCATTCGAAATCCCAAACCCCACGGCGATCGGAATCCCCAGCGGCGCCGTAAACCTCCGCAGCCGCCGCACCAACTCCGACGCATCCCCCGCGACCTTCTGCTGCGTGCCTGTAATCCCCACCCGAGAGATCGCGTACACAAACCCCCGCGACGCCTCCGCAATCGCCTTCAGCCGCGCATCCGGGCTCGTCGGCGCGGCCAGAAACACCGGCGCCAGTCCATTCGCCTGCATCTCCGCCAGGTACTCGTCCGCCTCTTCCACAATCATGTCCGTCAGCAGCACGCCGTCCGCGCCGGCAGCCTTCGCCGCCGCGCAGAACGGCTTCATCCCCATGCGCACCACCGGGTTCAGATACGAGAAGATCACAATCCCGCACGCCGGCCGCGCCGCGCGCAACTGTCGCGCGATCTCCAGCACATCCGCCAGCCGAACCCCGCGCCCCACCGCCCGCTCGCTCGCCCGCTGAATTACCGGCCCATCCGCCAGCGGGTCCGAAAACGGCACGCCCAGTTCAATCACGTCCGCACCGTTATCGATCGCCGCCAGCGCAATCTCGAGCGTCGTCTCCAAATCCGGATCGCCCGCCGTCAGATACGCCACAATCCCCGGCTTCTTCTTGAACTCAATCGCCATCTCTAACCCTTTGCTCCTTGCAGATCCATCTCCCGCGCCAGAATTCCCATATCCTTATCGCCGCGCCCGCTCAAATTAACCATAATCACATCCGTCTTCGCCATCTTCGGAGCCATCTTCATCGCCTCGGCCACCGCGTGCGCGCTCTCCAGCGCCGGCAGAATCCCCTCCGTCCGCGCCAGCGCCGAGGTAGCCGCCAGCGCCTCCGCATCCGTCGCCGACGTGTACTGCGCACGCCCCGAGTCGTGCAGCATCGCATGCTCCGGCCCCACGCTGGCGTAGTCCAGCCCCGCGCTTACCGAGTGAGTAGTCGCCACCTGCCCCGCGTCATTCTGTAACACATACGAGTACGTACCCTGCAGCACACCCGGCAGTCCGCCGCCCGGCGATTGGAAGCGCGCCGCATGTTCGCCCAGAGCCGTCCCGCGCCCGCCGGCTTCGACGCCCACCAGCCGCACCTCCTTGTCGCCGAGAAACTCGTAGAACGCACCAATCGCGTTCGACCCGCCGCCGACGCACGCAACAATCGCCGACGGCAGCTTGCCCTCCTGCTCCAGCATCTGCGCCCGCGCCTCCCGGCCGATCACGCGCTGAAAATTCCGCACCATCGTCGGATACGGATGTGCCCCCAGCGCACTCCCCAGGATGTAGTACGTGTCCCGAACATTCGTCACCCAGTCGCGCATGGCCTCGTTGATCGCGTCCTTCAGCGTCGCCGACCCCGCCCCCACGCCGCGCACCTCAGCGCCCAGCAGCCGCATGCGGAAGACGTTCAGTTCCTGCCGCCGCATGTCCTCCTCGCCCATGTAGATCACGCACTCCTGGCCAAACAGCGCGCATACGGTCGCGGTTGCCACTCCGTGCTGCCCCGCGCCGGTCTCGGCGATGATCCGCTGCTTGCCCATCCTGCGCGCCAGCAACCCCTGCCCCAGCGCGTTGTTGATCTTGTGCGCGCCAGTGTGCAGCAGGTCCTCGCGCTTCAGGTAGATCTTCGCGCCGCCAAGCTGCTCGGACATTCTCTTTGCGAAGTACAGCGGCGTCGGCCGCCCGCAGTAGTGGTGCAGCAGCCCATCCAACTCCGCATGGAACACCGGATCGGCGTCGGCCACCGCGTAGGCCTGCTCCAGCTCCTCCAGAGCCGCCATCAGCGTCTCCGGAACGTACCGGCCGCCGTACACCCCAAACCGCCCCGCCTTCGCGTTGACGGGGGACGCCATCGGCGATGTCAAACCCGCAGTCACACTCATCGGTCCTGTCCTCCAAACCTGCCAGACCACAAAGCAAAAGCCGCGACGGATTTGGTCGCGGCTCGCATGGATTTCGAATCAACTGAAGTTTCCGGATCGTTGCAACAGATCGTTCAGAGGATGCTAGTCCGCCGAGCCCGCTATGGTGCGCCAATAGCGGAACGTAAACACGAAGCTGCTGAAATCGGCTGTCATCCTGTCCATTACGATATAGCCTTCTTCCGCTCCCATGCAACCGGACCCATTTCGCGCTTAGCCGATTACCCCGGTTTCCCCCCAATTGATTACCGCAAGAGTACCCTTTGCGCAACCTAAACATTTTTCGAATCCGGCCGATTGCTTTATGTGTCACATAGATGTAGCTTGTGAGCACCCAGAAATGAACTCAAAGATCAAAGTCGCTCTGGTGTCGGTCGTCTTGGTTCTGATGAGCCTTGTTCCGGCGTACGCTTGGTCGCACAGATCGGGCTCCTCCCACACGCGTTCGCAGACCTATCATGATCGCACCCCGCGAGCGCATGTCCACGGTTCGCACCCCCGCCACAGTTAGATCCTTCAAGCACCGTTGAGCATTCAGACGCGCGCCCGAATCAAGGCGTTCCAGCCGCGCGAGCATTTCCAATAAACCGCTCCACCAGCGCAGGGTCCTTCCGGCCCGGCGACGCCTCAACCCCGCTGGACACGTCGACACCCCACGGCCCGAGCTGCGCGACCGCCTGGGCAACGTTGTCCGGCCGCAGGCCCCCGGCCACGATCAGGCGCACGCCACCCGGTGCAGACGCGAACACCCCCCGCGCCGCGCCCCAGTCGAACGCCACGCCGGTACCGCCCACCGCCGAGCCCACCTTCGAGTCGATCAGCACCCGGTCCACAAACCCCAGTGCCGCCACGCGCCCAATCTGCCCCGCAAGCTGCTCCGCGGACGCCGGCGTCGCGCCCTCCCCGACAGCCCAGTGCAGCGTCTGAATCATCCTTACCCCGCCCGCGAACCTCTCCGCCAGCCGCTCCAGCAACCCCTCATCCAGTCCACCGTGGAGCTGCACCGCCGTGAGTCCCGCCGCCGCCGCCGTCCGCGCAATCTCCTCAGCGTCCCGCGAACGAAACACTCCCACCCGCTCCACCCGCCCGTCGAGCTGCCGCGTAATCGCGCCCACCTGCGCCGCCGTCACCTGCCGCGGGCTTGCCGCAAACACGAACCCCACCGCGTCCGCGCCCAGCTCAGCCGCCAACGCCGCGTCCCCCAGGTTCGTGTTCCCGCAGATCTTCACCCACATTGCCCCCGCCTCAATTCTCCGCCGAATAGGCTCGTTCCAGCAGGCTTGCCAGCGCCGCGCCCGGGTCCGGCTCGCGCATCAGCGACTCGCCCACCAGGAACGCGTCGAACCCCGCCTCCGCCATCCGCGCAATGTCTGCCGCGCTTCGAATCCCGCTCTCCGCCACCCGCAACGCACCGCTCGGCAGCGATTGCGCCAGCTCAATCTGCGTTTGCGCATCCACCTGCATCGTGTGCAGGTTGCGGCTGTTCACCCCGATCACCCCAAACCCCAGCGCTACCGCGCGCTCCAACTCCTCGCGATCGTGGATCTCGCACAGCACATCCAGCTCCATGCGCCGAGCCTCCGCATACAAGTCCTTTAACTCCGCGTCCTCCAGGGCCGCGACGATCAGCAGAATCGCATCCGCGCCCGCCGCCCGCGCCTCCAGCACCTGAAACGCGTCCACCATAAAGTCCTTGCGCAGGCATGGAATCTCCACCGCCGCCGACGCCAGCGTCAGATTCTCCAGCGACCCCTGAAAAAACTCCGTATCCGTCAGTACCGACAGCGCCGCCGCTCCCGCCGCCTCCAGCCCCCGCGCCAGCGCCACCGGATCGAAGTCCGCCCGGATCAGCCCCCGCGACGGCGAAGCCTTCTTGAGCTCCGCAATCACCGCCGTCCCCGACTCCGCCGTCCGGCGCAGCGCCGCCTCAAATCCGCGCGGCCGGTGCGCGGCAGCCTGGCGCTCCAGCAGAGCTAGGTCCGCTCGAGCGCGGCGTTCCCGCACGTCGAGCCGCGTATGCGCAAGCATCCTCTCAAGTTGCGTCGCCATTTAATTTGTGTCGCTGGAAAAGTCTTGGTGCCGAAGAAGGGAACCTGTCTCGGACACCCTGAAGTTTTCTCTGTACCACTGTAAAAAGTGGGCGTCTCGGAAGCAAGCCAAATACATGGTTTTCGCACACGGTATCGAAGTTTTTCCAACAACACTGAAATTCTTGGGGTGCCCGATTCCTGCAAAAGCGCTAGGAAATGCTAGGAAGCTAAAGAGTAGCGTCAGGCTTGCCACATTTGACTGCCAAAGCGGCTTATCGCGCTCATTTGCAATGACCTACAGGGCAGCAGAACCCGAGCAACTAAGCCACGCCCCTAACCCACACGGGACACATGAGAAACTGCGATGCCCTGAAACTTCGCCCTCAGGAGGCCGTCAGAGTTGCCCCACTTCCAACGCTACATCGGCATCGACTATTCCGGCGCGGAGACGCCCGAATCCAGTCGCAAGGGGCTCCGGATTTACCTTGCCAGTTGCGTTATTTTGGATGCCAAGGCCAAGTGATTTTTGGCAATATCACTTCATAAAAAGCGAAGGTCCCTTTCCCTTGCGCCAGCCTCGACCCCGCCTCCTTCGCCCAGATCGTCGCCAACTCCGCCGCCTGAGCGCACCGCACAATAAGAACGCCCATGCCGAGGTTTGGCTTGGGCGTTTCTTTGCAGTCTTTCATCCGTGGTTCGTCGACGCTACCGGCGATAGTAGTGCCTGTGGTAGTAGTGCCTGTGGTAGTAGACCCTGTGGTAGTAATGCCTGTGATACCTGCGATGCGTACGTACCACCACTACAATTCCGACCCCTGCTTCAGCCTGCGGCGGCGTGTAGAAGCCGGCAAACATAAACAACATTGCCAATCCTAGCAACCATCGTCTCATTCGGAACTTCATATGCATCCTCGACACTGCTTCGCTCAACGTGGGCTAGCAGTATCTGAGATGCCGAAAGCTCCATGCGGGGTCGAGTATTAACACAAAGAACTGCCTGCCGTTGAATGCGACAGTCCATTTCACCTGCGCCGGGAACTTTGCCGCAATGTTCTTCAGGCAACGCTGGTCTGGGCAGTTGCTCGGGAACGCGAACCATTCGTTTCCCTCTCGCCGAAAGACAACTCGCACATCCCGGTAGTGGTGGATTACCCGCATAGTGTCCCGGATTGTCCTCAAGAATGCCGACCAGCGTCGGCTGCACCTGTCCCGACGCGCCGGAAGCCACGGCAAACACAAGAGGAGCGAGAATTGCAACAGCGAGATGTCGTTCACTCATGACTCCATCGCCGCCTTCCAACAGATTAGCCGTTCTTCTTGGTCGCTGCGGTTCGCTCCGCTGGAAGAAGGCAAACGGCGGGTTTGGTATCCGAGGCGAAACAGAGATTCCTCCGCTTCCGCAGCCTCCTTACCGTTGAAGCAAATCAAACTGATGTTCGGAGCGAGCTCTTTAGGATGCTGAAGTCATTCCGTTCCTTCTTCGTGATGTTTTTGTCCATGCTGCCGGGACGGAAGCAGGTGTGGAAGGCATCCCAAAGCCCGATGTGACTGGCCTTCAATAACTGGCGACCAGCTTCTTGGCATCCACGGTGTCTTTGTGGGCACCACCGTCCTCCTTGTCCTGAATCCAAGCCTCGAACGCGGCCTTGAGCGTCTCGGCCACCTCAGGTTCTACTTGAACTACCTTACCGCCGTTGGCGACGGTCTGAAGCTCACCCCGCTTCTTCAGGAGCATCCGTTGCGCCTCGATGGGGTCGTTACCAACCGGCTCCCACTTGCGTGCGTAGGACAGGACATAGTTGCCATCCTTGATGGTTCGTTCGCCATCCGGCGTCATGGCGGCATGAGGCTTCACGCGGTTGTTCGGATAGAACACCGCCTTGCAATAGCGCCACCCAATGTCGGGCAACTTAATGTATTTGTATAGTAGGACTGTACGGTGAGCCATCTACGGTTCTCCTGATACCTAATACTTGGTTTTTGGAGAAACCTCAGGCTGTCCTTTTGCAGAATTGCTAGGAAGCTTGCTAGGAAGCTCTTCTGCTCTCTCGTAAGCTGTCTAAAATAAAACAGCTACGAGGACTTTGGTGCCGAAGAAGGGACTCGAACCCCCACACCCTTGCGAGTACATGGACCTGAACCATGCGCGTCTGCCAATTCCGCCACTTCGGCACTGCTTGCATGTCGCTAACCCGCAGGCAGGACACAGCAGCCGTGAGTTACCAGTCTTTCAAACACCGTGTCCGCTGTCAATTGCGCCCGGGCTGTCTTACACTGAGACGGTCTCAGATCGCCACACCCGCAGGAAGGCACGTGCGCCGAATATGACGGAACCAACCCACCCAGCAACCCAGAACGGCGCCGCGGAGATCCCCGAAGATCTCGCGCTCGAAATCCGCAAGCTGGCCCACGATCTCTCCAACGCCCTCGAGATCATCGTCCAGACCAGCTACCTGCTGGGCACGGTTGAACTCAAGGAGCCCGGCAGCGACTGGCTCCGCATGCTCGACAACGGCGTCCGCAAGGCCCTCGACATCAACCTCTCCCTGCGCACCTACATCAAGTCCCACTCCCCCCACTAGCGGTGCCCCATGATCGCCGAGCGCCGCTGGCGCAAGGCTATCGTGGGAGCCTTCACTTTTGCACCACAGGTCCCGCAACCTACTTCTTCTTCGCCGCCCGCTTCACCCCAACCCGCACAGCTTTCTTCCCCACCGGCTTCGGCACAACCCGCTTCGCCGGCGCCTTTCTTCCAGCCGTCTTCGCAGCCGCCCGCACCTCGCCGATCTTGCCTGCTGCCGTCGCAGCCGTGGGCGCCGATGTGCTCCATATGCTCAGCTTCGCCTCATGCGACGCCAGCAGCTTCTCAATCTGTTGCAGCAGGACGCGCGTGTGCATCGGCTTCACCAGCATCTTGTCCGCGCCCATCGTCTGCCAATCTTCCTCGGCCACGGGAAACGCGGTCAGCAGCGCGACCGCCGGGTGGTAGCTCGCCGACCGCGCTGACGCGATCACCTCGATCCCGGCCTCATCGCTCTCCATCCGCAAGTCGGTGATTACCATGTGGTACTCGCGGGTCCGCAGCTTGCTCTTGCCCTCGCGCGCCGACGCCGCCGTATCCACATCGAATCCGTTGATCTCCAGCACCGCTTTTAGCGTCAGCAGCACGGCCACTTCGTCATCCACCAGCAAAATTCTGCGTTTCATCAAATCTCCTCAATGCTTTGCGCGGGGCCTTGCGTCGACCGCCCACGCACCCCAGTATTGCCCCGTACGCCCGTCTTCTGCAACACTGCTCCCCTATGGTCCGTGTTGGCGTAGACGAAAACCTCGCACCCGAACTCCTTGCGGACTTTCCGCCCGAGGCGGAGATCGTCCGCCTTCCCCGAACCATCCCATCCCCCGTCGACGTCGACTTCTGGGTCCTCCCCTTCTATCGCAAGGACGCCGCCACCGCCTTCCTCCAGCTTCGCGGCGTCCAAGTGGCGCAGTCCCTCATGGCCGGCGTCGACTGGGTCCTGCCCTGGCTTCCCTCCACCGTCACCCTCTGCGACGGCCGCGGCATCCACGACATCTCCGCATCCGAGTGGGTCATGGCCGCCATCATGGCCACGATGAAGCGCATCCCTCTCTACCGCGACCTGCAGAACCAGCAGCAGTGGCGCGGCTTCGCCACCGTCACCGACGGCTTCCTCAGCGAGCCCGGCCCCGCCCGCGGCCAGTACACCGTGCTCGCCGAAGACCTCTCCGGCAAGACCGTGCTCATCGTCGGCTATGGCTCCATCGGCGCGGCCATCGAGGCCCGCCTCACACCCTTCGGCGTCTCCATCCTCCGCGTCGCCCGCAGCGCGCGCACCCCTCCCCCCGTCAGCCCGGTCACCGAACTCCACACCCTGCTTCCGCTGGCGGACATCGTGGTCCTGATCGTTCCGCTCACCGACGCCACCCGCGGCCTCATCGGCGCACCCGAGCTCGCCCTCATGAAGCGCGGCGCTCTCCTCGTCAACGCCGCCCGCGGTCCCGTCGTCGATACCGACGCCCTGGTCCATGCGCTCCAGCAGCACCACATTCGCGCTGCCGTCGATGTCACCGACCCCGAGCCTCTGCCTGCCGGCCATCCGCTCTGGTCCGCGCCCAACTGCCTCATCACGCCCCATATTGGCGGGTCTACGCCGGAGTTTATCCACCGGGCCTTCCGCTTCGGCGCGCAGCAGGTGCGCCGCTTCATCGCCGGCCAGCCCCTTGAAAACATCGTGACCGACGCGGGCTACTAGCGCATCTCCCTATAGGTCAGATGCCCCTCTCGTCATGATCCTGCGGACGATGGGGGAATCGTCCTCCTCTTCGTCGTAGTCGTACTCATCTTCCTCATCTTCGTCGTCGTCCTCATCCTCTTCTTCTTCGTCGTCATCCTCGATGACCACACCGTCATCCTCGTCCTCATCCGCGTCCTCGTCGTCTTCGTACTCGTCCTCGTCGTCTTCCTCATCCTCCGCGTCCAGGTCGTCTTCCTCATCCTCGGGATCTTCCTCCTCCTCGTCGTCATCTCCGTACGTGGCTGCGAGGATGCCTTCGTTCCCGAGGGAAAGGTGCCGCCCGAAGATGCCGTTCTCCTCTGGGTCGAGCAGGAAGGGTGGAACAAAGGCCGGAACCGGATCGTTGAAAATGTGTTTCTGTGGGGCAACCATGGGACTCATCTCCTGGGAGAACCTGGGGCTACGCGCAGTTTGACGTTGAGTTTGCCGTCGCGGTTGTGGAATCTGCTAAGAATAGCCGGCAATCCGATCCCAGCAAGTCGTCCGCAGGCCCCGCATCCAACCTGCTTCCGGTGCCCATTGCGACTGTAGGTCATACCATACCACCGCGCGGCGCAGCCTCCAGTTAAGCCATCGGCGCCTCTTCGGGTCTCCCCTTCTTTACGTGCAATCTTCCCCCTGCTTTTTCAATGGGATGGCGATTCTATCCGTAACTCTAATGCAATGAGGAATTTGGCTCAGCAGCCGACCCAACCACGCCATTTACGCCCAGAATCCCCTGCAGAGGGGAGGGGGAATCCCCAAACCTCATCCCGGCCGCCCGCAAACGCCCTTGCCCGCCGGCGCCGCGAAACACGCCCTCTCCGGGCGCTTCGCCGAGGTCATCCCCCAAAGGTTGTAGGCCAGCGCGGGCCCGGCCGGAACGCCAATTCCGGCACATTTGCCCGTGGGCATCCCCCAAAGTGTGTAGTTTTTTCAAGAAAATTGCGGATTAGGGCGGGTTCTGGGGTCAATTCTTAGGGAGTTTACCGGATAGATTCCGACTACGGAATCGCAAAAACTCCAGCAAAATCAAGAGTTCTTGAATGGGAAAGTTACCTTAGTAACCAAGTTCGTATAATATCCGGTTATGTAAGTGATTTTCGTAGACTTGTGAGTCTAGACATCCTAGGGTTGTTGCATCTGGCGTGTCCAGAGAAAAGTTTAGTTCGGCCCACTCGGAGTAACCAAAAAGGGAGTACATCATGAAAGTCATCGTTCGTAGCCTCGTCATCGCCCTCGCCGTCACCGGTGCAGTCGCCTCTACCTTCGTCAGCGCAACCCCTGCCAAGGCGACCATCACTGCCAAGACGAGCGCAATGCCCATGCCTACCTGCGCCCCTGGCGATGGAAGCTGCGGCTTGGGCGGCTGGTAAGAATACCTCCGAAGTCGCAGGTATTGCCGCAAATATTGCTTGACGCTCCCTCTGGATGAGGTATCCTCAACTTGTCCAGGGG
>ODAK010008060.1_pt1 | contig 10577 bp, 5 predicted proteins | sample 1539591 | NCBI WGS metagenome assembly ODAK01 (sample SAMEA3539303, study PRJEB22396) | soil metagenome | biome: tundra; feature: field; material: soil | place: USA | collected 2010-05 | depth 0.15 m | reverse complement strand
CCAGCTAGGCTGGACCTACGGAGCACCGCGCCAGTCCTCGACCCTACTTTTAGAGAGGGTCTTGGAAACAACGGCATCATTCGAAGCCCGTTCAGCGCCAAGACTCTACTCGACCGTGGCCATGGTCGCCGGACTGCGGTCCATAGCGAAAGCGATGGAATCACCACCGGAGCCTACAGTGTGCGCGCCTGCTCTCGACCCTACCTGCGAGAGGCCGAAGGTGCAAGCCCTTCGGCCTACTCACCCATTATCCCGATCAAGAGACGACCGCAAGACAGAATGAGGATGCAATCGAATTCTGCGAACTCAGCGATGGTGTCTCGGCAATCTGCACCAAGTAGTCGAACGCCAACTTTGCCGACCCTCGGGAGGACGCAACCGTAGCGGATGGATCAGCATGTGGGCGCCAGTCGAAATCGCGGTCCGCATTCGCTTCAGTAGACACTTGCCGACATACCGGGTCCGATCTGCTCCTCGGTAAGCGCTTTGGAGATTTACTATGAGCCACAGTGTTTATCCCAGTGTGCCTTACGTGGGGAAACCATGCGTTCGTACAGCGGCCCCCGAAGATACATTTTTTCAACTGAGCTTAAGCATGCTTAGTCGGGGTACAATTTCTAGTGCGCACCTCATTCCTCTCGAAGCAGGATGATCGGATTCACCGCCAACGCTCTTTGCGCCGGAATCCAGGTAGCCGCCATCCCTAGCCCGATCATCGTCAGCACCACCCCGCACAACACCAGCGGATCGTTCGGCGACGCCTGGTAGACGATGTGCGACAGCACCTTCGTGGCCAGCAGGCCCAGCACCAACCCCGCTGCCGAACCAGCCGACAACAGCACAAACGTACGTCCCAGCGCGGCCCGCAGTACTTCCTTCCGTCTAGCCCCCAACGCCATACGAATTCCCAGCTCACGCAGCCGCTTGCTTACGGTGTACGAGGCCATACCGAAGATTCCCGTCACCGCCAGCACCGCGCCCAGTAGCCCGAGCACGCCCAGGGCCACCGTGGCCACACGTGCCGCAAAGAGCGCTGAACTCATATCCTGGTTCCACGTCCTCACCACAAAAGGCAGCCCAGGGTCCAGCCTGCGCACCGAGCGATCCAGCGCCTTGGCTATCTCTTCCGGATCGCGCTCCGACCGCACCAGCAGAAATGTACCGCTCGACAGGTGCTGCTGAAATGAAAAGAACATTGCCGGCTGCTGATCCTCAGTGAGGGTCCGGTATTTCCCGTCTTCTATAACCCCGACGACTTCTGCGCGCGACCCGGTCGAGTACTTAAAATGGCCGCCGACAGCTTTATTCACTGAACCGAAGACCTTATCCGCAAACTGCCTATTCACCAGAGCCACAGTCGGCGCGTTGTGGTCGTCATTGAGCGTCAACTCTCTTCCCGCCAGCAGCTTCGTACCCGCGGCTTTCAGGTACCCCGGCGAAACGTTGTAGTTCATTGCGTTCGCGACCACATTGGTGGGCCGGTAATTGGTTGTGCTGTCGGTGAAAACCTCGGCGTCGCCGCCGCTGACGCCGAGCGGCAGGTGGTCCGCATAGCCCACAGCCGTCACGCCCGGAATGGCTGCTGCTGCATCCAGCATGCGCCGCTGGATCTGTGGAATGCGCTCGCCGGCATAGCCGGCCATTTGCAGTTGGCTCTCCACCAGCATCACGTTCCGCGGTTCGAATCCGAAGTTGCTGTGAAGCGAACGCGCCATCCCGCGCACCGCCACCAGCGAGGACGTCACCAACACCGCGCAGATCGCAATCTGCACCGCCAGCAGAACATCTCGCAAAGTGAAGCGCCGGAGCCCGGCCACACCCGCCGCACCGGTTCTGATCACCTGCCATGGATCGGCCCGCAAAACCTGCCGCACCGGCACAATCCCGAAGAGCAGGCCGCTCACCAGCGCCAGTGCCAGCGCTACAAGGTACGTGGCCGCATCCGGATTCACCGGTATGTTGATCAGAGTGTCGGGAATCGGATGCCACGCGCTCAGCCAGCGCAGGATCGCCACGCCTCCGGCAAGCCCCAGAGCCCCACCTGCCAGCGAAACCAGCAAAGCCTCCGTCAGCATCTGGCGCAGGATCAACCCGCGCCGGGACCCCAGCGCCAGCCGCAGCGCCGTTTCCCTGGCATGATCCGCCGTCCGCGCCGCAAACAGGCTTCCCAGATTCGCGCATGCCGCCAGCAGAATCAACCCAGCCAGCAGCATCAGGCCGGCCATAAACGCGCGCGCCGGGCCGCCCAGCATGTCGCCCATCAACCCCGGACGAGCCAGCGTGAACTTTACCCCGTCGTCTTCCGTTGGATAGGTCTTGGACAGCCATGCCGCCAGAGCATTCAGGTCCGACGTCGCCTGTGCCTGCGTCACTCCCGGCTTCAACCGACCCACTATCATGCCGGAGTGATCGTTGCGATTCCTCAGCAAATCGTAGCCCCCGACGGCGGGATGCTCGACCATCGGAATCCAAAGTTCCGGCGCAAAGAAGAGCTCCGTACCCCGAAACGCTGGCGGTGCCACGCCGATGATCGTGAACTGCTGCTTATTGATCAGCACCATGCGGCCCACGACTCCCGGATAGTCATGAAAATGGCCATGCCAGTACGCGTAGCTCAACACCACATAAGGCGCGCTGCCGATCCCGTGCTCATCGACGGCATGAAAGAAGCGCCCCAGATACGGCTGAATTCCCAGCCCGTCGAAGTAGTTTCCACTCACCAGGTAGGGCCATGCGGTCGATGGATTTCCGCCGGTATCCACACCCACTGGCCCCATCATGTTGTAAGCGATCAGGCTCTCGAAGCTCCGATTGCGATCCCGCAGATCCAAATAATCCTGATACGACTGAGACGGATACTGGAATCGCTGCACCATAAAAAGATTCTTTGCATTCGGCACCTTCACCGGCTTAAACACCACTGCGTTCAGCACGCTGAACACCACTGCGTTTGCGCCAATCGCCAGCGCCAGCGTCAAGATCGCCGTCACAGCAAATCCCGGCGACTTCGTCAATTTCCGAAGCGCAACTCTCACATCACTCGTCATCTTGTCTGTCCTTGAATTGAAATACGACCGCTCTCTGCGCATAGTTCCCAGTGAAGAGTCCCCGTTTCGCTATGCGGCCCTTCCTAATACGTGTCTTGCCGTATTGGCCAGTCATCAGAACGACAATTCGAACGGTATTCAGCAAATTCCTTTCACGCAAGTTCCAGATTGTCGTGTACCAGGCGGAGCTAAAGCACCCACCGGTTTCGGCCGCATTAGCGCTGCCCATGCTGAAGCTGTGACTGCTAGACGCGTCAACCCCAGCGCAAAAGGCATTGACGTTTGATCCGGTCTTCAGGCCTCTCACTTTGACAGTTGAGCGTAAGCCCCCTCGACTTGCTGGGCGGAAAATGGACCGACAGCCCATGTGGCCAGTTCCGGAGCAAATCTCAGGCGGCTGCCGATCGGCTTTCCATCCTTCATTTCCACTAACGCGCCGAGCTGTTCCCCTCTCGCGATCGCCTGTTGCACCTGCGAGATCATGGCCTCCAGATACTCGCGCTGGCCGCGTAGCAACTCCGCAGATCCAGGTTTTCCGTGGCCCGGAAGAACATATTGCGGATTCAAAGCTTCAAGCTTCCGGATCACCGAGGGCCAGTTTCTCAGGTCGGCATCAAAAAAGGAATTGCAGGATGCGTTGATCGCAATGTCTCCTGTGAACAACACCCTCTCTTTGGGCAGATATGCCACACCATCGCCGCGGGTGTGCGCCCATCCATAAGAATGAAATTCGAGACGCCGATTACCGTCGTCGAGTACAAACAGGTTGCCGTCAAGAATCTTCTTCGGTAGTTCGAATTCGCTTTTGATGCGAAGCATCTCTTCCCGGACCCCGGAAAACGACATTGTCGTGGCGCCCGCCTCGGTCCACACGGCATTACCGCTGACATGGTCAAAGTGATGATGCGTCAAGAAGACGTATTTCACCGGTCTTGAAGAAAGGGCTTTACAATCTGCCAACGTCTCGCGCGCAGTGTCCTTTGTGCCGGAGTCGATGACCACAAGATAGTCCTTCATCTCTACGATCATGGTGTTTTCCGTAATGTCTTCTCCATGCGCCAGAATAAGGGGCGCTCCAGTGCGGAACCAGACCCCTGGAACGATTTCACGCAGGTTCTTGGATTGGGCTTCTGCCGCCAAAGAAGATAGAACGACGCAAGTAAGTACCCCGAAATACTTTGCAAATTGCATAACCTCGGCTAAACCTCGCTTTCTGTGCTGGATCTTGAGCGCTCACACCGGAACTTCAGTCAGCGACAACAGTGACGTACTCATTGAGTCCGGAGTCTCCGCAGGACGCAAGGAAGAATCTGCAGCCGATAGCGGCTATCGCACTGAATCACGGTGGACAGCAACAGAGGGTTGCAGATGCTTTTGCTCCTATAGTGACAAATGGTCAGCCTAATGGCACAACCGAGGTTAAGGCGGTTGCGCGTGTCGTGTCTGGCACGATGCACCAGCACGCTGCTTTCCCGATCGAGAGCTCGCATTACAGGATGCTACGGACTAAGGGCAAGCGGCGCAGAACGAGAGAGACGGCGCTGTAGCTGGCGAAGATGGCTGTCACCGCGGCGATGGCAAATTTGGCGATCGGCGGCCATGCGAATGGCGCCATGAGAAGTGTAATGGCAATCAGCACCGGCGGGTGTATGAAGTAAACGCCGAAGGAGTTGTCGCTCAAGAACGCCTCGACTCTGTCGCGGCGGTTGCAGAAGTACCGGTAGAGCACCAGGAGCCCTGTGCAAATCGTCACGCAGTAGAAGGATTCCCAGAACGCATACATTGCGCTGGGCAGATTCCAGCCGCCGTTAAGCAGGTGCATGCTGTTGGGAATGGTTCTAAGAACTATGACCATTGCAATCCACAATGCCGGTGCAGCCAGCGCACCGAGCGCCAGCGCGATAAACCCCATTTTGTCGTCAAGCAGTTGCAGCCAGCGCCTGCGCCGAGCCACGATGCCTAATGAGAATAGAACAACATATTGCGCAAAGAAGCAAAGCTGCATGTTGAATACGTTGGTTCCCATCGGCTGCACAGTACGAATCAGGAAGGCGAGTATCCAAATTACAGTGCCGGTGAGCCAGAGGTGCCGCCATTTCGGCTTGACTGCGACAGGGGTTCTCGCACCGTGGGGGATCATTTTCCAGCAAGCGTAGATGACGCTGAAGAAGAATAGTGCAACGGCAAACCACATTGGCCCACTGCCGGCCAGAAAACGAAAGCTGGTGATGTACCGCCAGTACCCGTTTGCGAAGTCGTTCTTCCACCAGTGCAGCAGAAACTGGCCAGTGAAGGGATGAACGACGAGCATGAAAAGCAGCGAAGGAACGCCCAATCGGATAAAGCGGTCGCGCAGGAATCGCGCTGCGCCCTTGCGGTCATAAGAACTCGGGACAAAGAGCCCTCCCAGAAAGAAGAGAAAGCCCATGAAAAAGCCCTGACAAAGGCTTAGGAAAAGTCTGAAGAAGAGTTGCGATAAAGGCGAAAGAGAGGACCTTTCGACGTAATACCAACTGCCAAGACCACTGTACGTGCAAGCAGAATGCACCACCACCACGAGAAAAATCATCGTCCATCGAAGATTGTCAATGTAGTCAAGTCTAGCCGTAACCGGTTTCGTAATGTCTTGCAAAGTGTTCCCTTTCTTGTGAAGACAGAGATTTGCCCATGAAGCCATTCCGGAAGATGGGTCGCCTTTCCTAAGACACCAATACGAGAGCCTGGTCCTGAAGGTTCCCCCGCATCACCGTAATTGACTCTGTCAGCGCACGGTACACCGGAGCCAAGCTGGGCGCGGACCTACGGAATACCAGAGAGACGCAACGAGTTCAGTTCCCCAGTCGGAAGTTGGAAACGCTCTGCCGGGTCAACGAAAGGTCATCGAAGACCGCGGATGTTCCTTCACCGATGGGAGACTGGGCGCTGATCCCCACCCAGATCGATGCTGGGTAGTCATTCTTGAAGAGGCGAATCAACTGCCAGTTCTTTTCGTCGAGCGAGTAGTAGAACCCGACGTTTCTGGCGTCCGAAGAAATCTTCATATAGACGCTCTTCTCCGGGATGACGTCGTGGTCGTTGTCGTCAGAGGTCCCGATGGTGCGAACGCTAACCATCCTTGGCTTATGGTGTTCATCCATTTCCATCGCCAACTTAAACCAGAGGTCATCTTTCACGTAGATAAACAACGCCCCGGCGTCATATGTCTTCAGAAACGTCGGTGTGATCTTTGCTGTCAGCGTGAATGGCTTCTGGTTGTCAACCTCGGCGAGCAAAAGCGGCGCGTTGTTGTTGGAGAACTTCTCGTTGGGGTCTCGGAAAGTATCCCGCCTGGCTTCGCTCGTAAGCGTCAGTCTGCCATCCTCGACCTTGGCATGAGCGGCGGCTCCGTTCAGTGAGCGAGTAAAAGTGATTCCCGGCAACGCAATGTGGCATGCTTCACTCGCGACGTTTTGAGCAGACCCGTGTTGAGCAGTAAAGCAAATTAGTACGAATGACAGCGTTAGAAGTTGCCTCTTCATGGTTTCTGGTTCTTCCTTTCCTTGCCAAGCTGAACTTGGCCCGCCCCAATTACAGCGATTGAGGTTAATTAAAGACTGGGGCAGAAGGTAGAGGTTCCTGCAGCATCATTCGGCGCGCAGGGCCTGGACAGGTTCAATGGATGCGGCGCGGCGCGCCGGAATCAGTGATGCCGCGAGTGCAAGCACAAAGATTGACAGGGCCGCGAGAACCAGCACAAACGGGTCCAGCGGATCAACCTGGAACAACAGAGAGCGCAGCAGGCGCGTGGCAAACATGGCCACCGCGGCCCCGATGCCGCATCCTGCCAGACCCAGCTTTGCGCCGGAGGAAAGAACCAACCCCACCACGTTGAAGCGTTGCGCACCCAGCGCCAGCCGTATGGCCATTTCCTGCTTGCGGAGCGCGGTGGAAAAGGCAATAACGCTGTAGATGCCCAGGAGAGCCAGCAGCACGGCCGCCGCGGCAAAGAAAGAGATGAGCATGGCGTTGAAGCGGCGCGACGCCTGGCCCTCCGCAACCACTTGATCCATGGACTCGACGCGGATGAGCGGTAACTGCGGATCGATGGAGCGGACGGTAGCGCGCAGTGCGTCCACCATCTGATCCGGCGACAGCGCTGTGTGCAACACGATAGTGCCAAAATTGCCGTTCATCATCTCGGGACGCGCCAAAGGGCCGTAAGAGGCTACATTCTGGCTAGCAGGTTGATAAATCTGCGACTGCGTATCTAAGTCGGCCGCGGTCTGCTTGATGTCTCCAACCTCACCCACCACCGTCATCCAGGGCGTGGGTGACGCGGGCACGCCCCAGCGCACGCGCTTGCCGATGGGATCCTGGCCGGGCCAATAGAACTGTGCCAGACTGCGGTTTACCACCACCACCAGCGGCGCTCGCGCATCGTCGGTTTCGGTAAAGTCACGGCCCCGCAACAGGGGAATGCCCGCGGCGCGGAAATAGTGACCCATAACCTGATGGGAACCCCAGGAAGCATTCATGCCCGCCCCCTGGGGCGGCACATACCCCTCTGCGACAAAAAAGCTGACGCCGTCAGCCCCTACGGTCGGCAGCGTCTGGGTGACTCCCACAGACTCCACCCCCGGCAACCGCTCCAGCTTGCGCAGCAGCGCGCCATCGAACCCATCCACGGAGGTCTGCGTCGAGTATTGCTGCCAGGGAAGGCCGTACGCGGCGGTCAGCAAGTGATCGGTGCGAAAACCTAGGGGAACGGAGCGCATCTTTTCAAAGCTGCGCAAAAGCAACCCGGAGGCAACCAGCAGCACTAACGCCACCGCGATCTCGGCAACCACCAGCGCCGAGCGCAGACGCGCTTGCCCACCGCCTGCTGTTCCAGTACGCCCGCCTTCCTTCAATGCGTCGTTGACAGCGGTACGAGAAGCGGAGAGAGCCGGGACCAGACCGCACAGAAGGCCGGTGAACCCGGCCAGGAGTATAGAGAAAGCCACGACCCGCCAATCGAGCGAGATTGCGTTGATGCGCGGCAGCGTCTCGGGCAGGAAACTGAGGCCCATCTGAAGCCCTGCCGAAGCCAGAACCAGTCCCACAAGCCCGCCAGCCAGGCTTAGCATCAGCGTCTCCACCAGAGTCTGGCGCAAAATGGCCACCGCACTCGCGCCCAGGGCAAGGCGGACGGAGATTTCGCGGCGGCGGCGGATCACTCGCACCAGCAAGAGCCCGGCAAGATTGGCGCAGGCAATGAACAGCACTACCACGACGGCCAGGAACAACGTGCGAACCAGCGGACGAGCCTGCTCAACCGTGGACTCCGCAAGGGGTTGCACCGCCGGATGGATACGCACGCCGCCCATGAACGCGGGAAATCCACGCATGATCTCCTGCGCCGTCCGCCCTGCATCCTGCTCGGCCTGTGCCGGAGTGACGCCCGGTTTCAGTCGCCCCACCATCTGAAACTCCCAGCCCGCTGCGTTATTGATTTCCAACGGGGTTATGCTCATCGGCACCCAAAGGTCGCTGCGGTTTAACTGGCCTGGAACCAGCGGAAACTCGAATCCGCGCGGCATCACGCCGATGATCTGGTAGGGATTTCGGTCCAGCAGAATCTTCTGACCCAGGATGTGCGCATCGCCGTGGAACCGGCTGTGCCACATCTGGTAGCTCAACACCGCCAACTGCTGTCTGCCGTCATCCTCCTGCGGTGTAAACACGCGCCCTATCAACGGCGAAACGCCCAGAGTCGGAAACATGCTGGCAGTCAGCCGTGCGGCGTTAATCCTCGCCGGGTCGCCCGCGCCGGATAGTTCAAAGCTTCTTGCCTGGTAAGCGCCCAGGCTGGAGTAGCTGCGCATATCACGGGTATAGGCGCGAAGCCCCACTGCCGTAACGGCGTGTGTACCGCTGCCATTGCCCGCTCCCTCCAGAACGTCGCCTTGCGCCACCAGCCGGCCCGGTTCGGGAAACGGCAGCGGCCGCAGCAGCACTCCCTCCACGATCGAGAAAATCGCTGTTGTGGCGCCGATGCCGAGAGCCAGCATCAGCACTACGGTCAACGTGAATCCCGGCGACTTGCGCAACTGGCGAAGAGCGTAATGAATGTCTTGAATAAGCGTGGTGATGCCCCCTTCCTTTAGAGCCTTTCCAACTCAATTTCGAATACGATCTCGCCGTCGAAGAGATCGACATCGCGCTCGGCGTGGCGGGCGAACCTGGAGGCGAACCGGGAATCGTGGGCGACCATGCTGATGGGCGAGCAAGATCCATCAATGAGAAGGATAGCAATTGCCGTGCCAGACGGCCATCGACTCCTGTCGTTGAAAACAAATCACTTACGTTGAATGCATCGTTGGATGCTTGCGCTGAAGTGCCCGCTTGCAGCTCGGTCCCGTCCGATTTTGAACAGTTAAAATGTGGGTGACAGACGCACCGCCAATCCCAGCGCAGATTCCGAGAGTGAGATTCTCGGCACAGCAATGGCAGTCTTTGGCGCTTTCGATAAGCGCGCCCGGTGACGGATGAAATATTGCCGCCCAAGAACCATGTGCTCATCCGGCCAGTGCAGCATCAAGCAGAGGCGCATCGCATGATCCACAACACAACTGACATCTACAGTTATCGTTTTTGGCCGCGCTGATGGATCCGATTGTCGGTTAAGAGACCAGGCCACTCATTGACAGCGTTTTACGGATGATCGCAACGAATAGTCCTCCAACGCCGCAGAGTCTAGGAATGCCGTCGGGTTGCAAACTACTTGAGCGCTTTGTCGCCATTTCGAAGAAGTGAATTAGAAGCCTCCTGGGGGCTTGCCAACCAAGTAGTGAATGATAAAGGACGCTCTCGCCAACATTGCCCGATCGCGTTATCGCCGCACCTCAAGCCGCATCGCTTGCGACTGAAATCCCGAAGCGATCATTGACCGCTTGTTTAAAGTTCTGCTTGCATCCGATGTACCGTTCTGTGGTTTGCACCGAAGCATGGCCAAGCAGAAATTGAATCTGTTCGAGCTCGCCTCCAGATCCGTGGCATAGACGGGCGCAACTGCGCCTCAAATGCCGCATGCGGCATTATCGTGGAACCTGTGCGAAGCTGTGCCACGCGAGCGGAGGCGAATTGGAGCAGATCCAGTTTCTCCTTGGCCACGCCTCAGTTTTGACTACAGAGCGTTACCTCGGGTGCAAGCAGAACTTGGAGGAACCTGTGAATGATCGATTCGGGCCATTGTTCAACTGGAAGCGGCTCGAAACGAGCTAAGGCCTGTTATCGACAGATGAGGATGAATTGCTCGCATACGGTTGGACGAAGCTTGAGTCTTCAGCGTTCGATGGCGTTGCCAGCGGGAGAGCCGCTAGAAGTCGTCTTCCTTGCTCTCTGACATCAGGCTCTGCTCGTCGGCGGGAACCAGACGAACAAGACGGTCGATGGCGTAAGAGGCAGGATGCTGGCTGGTGTAGTAGTGGCGCACCTGCAATTCGCCGAGAAGGCCGATGGCGAGCATCTGAATGCCGGAGACGATGAGCACCGAGCCGATGACGAACATGG
>ODAK010008056.1_pt1 | contig 10579 bp, 15 predicted proteins | sample 1539591 | NCBI WGS metagenome assembly ODAK01 (sample SAMEA3539303, study PRJEB22396) | soil metagenome | biome: tundra; feature: field; material: soil | place: USA | collected 2010-05 | depth 0.15 m | reverse complement strand
GCTTGCCCATGCCGAGACGGTGGGCGAGCGGGGCGAAGATGTCGAGGGTCTCGCGGGCGATCTTCTGGCGCTTCTCGGAGGGGAGGTGCTCGAGGGTGCGCATGTTGTGCAGGCGGTCGGCGAGCTTGATGATGACGACGCGGACGTCGGTGACCATGGCGAGAAGCATCTTGCGGATGTTTTCAGCTTGCTGATCTTCGCGGTTCGCGAACTTGATGCGGTCGAGCTTGGTGACGCCTTCGACGATGTGCGCGACCTGTTCGCCGAAGCGCTTTTCAATCTCCGCAGTGGTGACGTTGGTGTCTTCGACGGCGTCGTGCAGCAGGCCCGCGGCGATGGCTGTGGAGTCCATTTTCAGCTCGGCTAGGACGAGGCCGACCTCGAGCGGATGAACCACGTAGGGCTCGCCGGAGGCGCGTTTCTGGCCCTCATGCTGCTGCAGGCAGAACTGCCAGGCCTGGCGGATAATCTCGAGGTCATCGCCGGGTCGGTTCTGATGGACCTCGTGGAGGAGGCGCGCGAATTTGGCGTCTACTTCATCCACCACGGCTGCGCTTGAGCCGGGCAGGTGACCCGCGGAACTCTGCTCGGCGGCGCTGTCCAGCGGCGCTCCAGGATGGAGTGCTTCGAGCGGCGCAACAGGCGGCAGAGCTGGCTCCAACTCAATGCCCGCGTCGATCGTGATGGGCTCGAAACTCGTCCCCTCAGGTGTCGAGGGTGCAGCTTTCCCGGGGTTTCCGGGGGCTGCTGGAGTGAATGCCATGGCCCATTATAGAAGGCTCGGCAAATGTGGCTCGGCGTGGCCGGAAATTGGCACCGTTTAGGAGTCGCCGGGGCTGTTGGAAAACAGTTTGCGCGGCGCGTTTGACAGCCGAAAGCCGGCGGCCGTAGATTGCTGGAACTTGCATAGTCGGCAAGACGATCCGCCGGGTAGATGCGAGGTTGCAGCTTCAGATTTGTGCGCTGCAGAACTCCTGGCGCGGGCCGCTGTTCGATGCCGTCAAGGCGATGCGCGGCTCGTATCCAGGTGATTTCGTTCGAGGGCCACGCATGGTGCCGGAGGTGAAAGCGGCCGACGGCGTGGACGAACGGTACGACGTAACGATCAAGGCAAGAGTTCCCGAAAGAGAGGAGGATGTGCGACTGGCGCTATACGAGCAGGCCGTGCTTCCTGAAATATCTGCAAGTTTGGCCAACGCGCATGCGGGCATGCGCTCAGGAGTAACTGCATCGGTGTGAATCGAGTTCTTCGATTGCTGCTCGACGAGTTTGCACTCGAAGTTTGTCGCTGGATTGAAAAAAGTGCATGGCAAGACAACTCAGCAAATCGTTCGTGGCATCGCAGAACGGTTAGAAAACTGAAGACAAGGCGAGACGAGAAGACCCTGACGGGAGTGAGTACAGGGCTCCATAAATCCAGATCGGCGGAAGGAAAGGCCTATGCCTCCGAGAAAGTCGAACTCCTCGAAAGAAGTGAAATCTCAGTCCCCAATGGGGGTTCACATTCTGTGGATCACTGCAGGACTGGGTTGCGATGGGGACTCGGTTTCCATCACAGATGCTGAACAGCCGAGCATCGAGGACGTGCTGCTGGGCGCGATTCCAGGATTGCCCAAGGTTCATCTGCACAATCCGGTGCTGGCCTATGAGAATGGCGCGGAGTTCATGCAGTTTTTCTATGATGCCGAGGCGGAGAAGCTGGAACCATTCGTGCTCGTCGTCGAAGGCTCGATACCCAACGAGCAGATCAAGAGTGAAGGGTATTGGGCGGCCATGGGTACGGATCCTCACACCGGCCAGCCGATTACGACGTGCGAGTGGATCGACCGGCTGGCGCCCAAGGCGCTGGCTGTGATGGCGATCGGAACCTGCGCGACGTATGGCGGAATCCACGCGATGGCGGGCAATCCCACCGGGGCCATGGGACTGGCGGATTATCTGGGATGGAGCTGGAAGTCGAAGGCGGGGCTGCCAGTGGTGAACGTTCCCGGATGCCCGGTGCAGCCGGACAACTTTATGGAGACCGTTCTTTACCTGCTGTACCAGGTGGCGGGGCTTGCGCCAATGATTCCGTTGGACAAGGAGCTGAGGCCAACGTGGCTGTTTGGCAAGACGGTGCACGAGGGCTGTGATCGCGCCGGCTATTACGAGCAAGGCGACTTCGCGTTGGAGTACGGCTCGCCGAAGTGCCTGGTGAAGGTGGGCTGCTGGGGGCCGGTGGTGAACTGCAATGTGACCAAGCGCGGATGGATGCGTGGCATCGGCGGGTGTCCCAATGTGGGCGGCATCTGTATTGGCTGCACGATGCCAGGGTTTCCCGACAAGTTCATGCCATTCATGGATGAGCCGCCGGGCGCGCGCGTTTCTACATTGGCGTCAGGGGCGTACGGCAAGATTATCCGCGCTCTGCGCGAGGTCACGAATGCGACTGTGAACAAAGAGCCGAAGTGGCGCCACCCGGCAGGGAATTGACGACCGGCTACAAGATGGAGAGGCATTAATTTCGCACGAACGACCAAGGCGCATCGCGCAGAAAAGGAAATCGATATGGTGACGAACGTGCTTCCGCAAACTGCAGCCGACTCCAAGAATCCGAATCGCAAACTGGTGGAGATGAACTGGGACCCGATTACGCGCATCGTGGGGAGCCTGGGAATCTTTACCAAGATCGATTTCGAGAACCGCGAAGTGGCGGAGTGTTACAGCACATCGTCGATCTTTCGCGGGTATTCGGTATTTATGAAGGGGAAGGATCCGCGTGATGCGCGCTTCATCACCAGGCGCATCTGCGGCATCTGCGGTGATAACCATGCGACGTGCGCGGTGTATGCGCAGAATATGGCGTTCGGCGTCAGGCCGCCGGCGCTGGGCGAGTGGATGATCAACCTCGGCGAGGCGGCCGAGTACATGTTCGATCACAATCTCTATCAGGACAATCTGGTCGGCGTGGACTTCTGCGAAAGCATGGTGAAGGAGACCAATCCCGGCGTGTGGGATAAGGCGCAGGGCGCTTCCGCACCGAACGCGGACAAGCATGGGTACAAGACGATCGGCGAGATCATGACGGCGCTGAATCCGTTTACCGGCGAATTCTATCGCGAGACGCTGCAGATGAGTCGCATGACGAGGGAGATGTTCTGCCTGATGGAAGGGCGTCACGTGCATCCATCGACGCTGTATCCGGGCGGTATTGGGACGGCGGCGACGGTGCAGGTGTTCACCGACTTTGCGGTGCGGCTCTCGAAGTATGCGGAGTTCATGAAGAAGGTTGTGCCGCTACACGATGATCTCTTCGACTTCTTCTACGACGCGATGCCGGGGTACGAGAAGGTTGGCCAGCGGCGCATTCTGCTGGGATGTTGGGGATCGTTGTCGATGGAGAGCTGGTGACGAATGATCTGATCGACATCAATCTGAACATCCGAATTCTGTTGGGCAGCTCCTACTACGACTCGTGGGAGAACGCGGAGATGTTTGTGAAGCGGGACCCGTTGGGGAATCTGGTAGACCGCAATCATCCGTGGAACCAGACGACGGTGCCGCGGCCGCAGAAGCGGGACTTCAACGGGAACTACACGTGGGTGATGTCGCCGCGGTAGTATGACAAGCGGACCGGCGATCATCTGGCGCTCGATACCGGCGGCGGCCCGATCGCGCGGCTGTGGTCGACTGCGTTGTCCGGTCTGGTGAAGACGGACTACATCAATGCGACGGGCAACAGCGTGAAGATCGCGCTGCCCAAGACCTCGTTGAAGCCGGAAGTCGAGTTCGAGTGGAAGATTCCGAAGTGGTCGAACGCGATCGAGCGTGATCGTACACGGACCTACTTCCAGGCCTATGCATGTACCGCGGTCTATAACTTTCTCGACGAGGCGTTCAAGGAGTTGTACGCCGGGCGCACCAAGACGTGGTCGGAGTTCACTGTGCCGGACGAGGCGATTGGATGCGGCTTCCATGAGGCGGTGCGGGGTGTGCTGTCGCATCACGTGGTGATTCGGGATGGAAAATTGCGAACTATCATCCGTACCCACCGACGCCGTGGAACGCGAATCCTCGCGACATTTATGGGACGCCAGGACCGTAATGAGGATGCGGTGCAGAACACTCCGATCTTCGAGGACAACGGGCCGGACAAGTTCAAGGGCATCGATATTATGCGGGCGGTGCGGAGTTTTGATCCCTGCCTGCCGTGCGGCGTTCATATGTATCACGGCGAAACCAAGCTGCTGGAGACGCGGCACATGCCGATGTTTGGCGTGCAAGGAAGCAAGCGATGAGCGAGAGCAAGCGCGAATTCACGCGGAGAAGCGACCGCATTGAGGAGCTGGTGAGCCGGGTTGAAGGCTCGGGAGATCAGGCGATGCGCGCGGTGGCGCAGGAGTTGTTGCAGGCGGTGATTGAGCTGCACGGCGTGGCGCTGGATCGGATTCTCACGGCAGTCGCGGAGTTGCCCGCAGGAGCAGCGGCGATCGAGCGAATGGCCGAGGATGAACTGGTGTCGAGTGTGCTGTCGTTGCATGGAATGCATCCGGTATCGCTGGAGGAGAGGGTCTTGGTGGCGCTCGACAAGGCGAGACCGTATTTGAAATCGCATGGCGGTGATGTGGAGTTGATCGGGGTTGAAGATGGCGCGGTGCATGTTCGACTTCAGGGAACTTGCGGAAGCTGCTCGTCTTCGACGGCGACGATGAAGAGCACGGTTGAGGGCGCGATTTATGATGTAGCGCCCGAGGTGGCGACGGTGATTTCGGAGACGCGGCACGCGCCGCCGCATCAGGAGTTAGTGACCTTGCAGACAAGATGACTTGAGCGAAAGAGCAACCGAAAGGCGGGAATTATGGCTCGACAGGATACGACCCCGGATGCGCCCTCACACACGCCGGGTACGAACCGTGGCGAGGATTGGGTGAAGCAAAACAGCGAACCCGGCCGTGAAGGGCAGACAGCGACCGCGCGTAGTTCTACCGGCATCAACCCGGAAGACCAAGGCCCGATTGATCCTCGCATGCCTCACCTTCCACCAGCATAGGTGGCACCGATGAACGTGCATGTCGATGTGCCTGATGTTTCGAAGAACAGGGAAGAGCCCGAGGTGCTGGCAGCCTTGCGGCGATTTGCGCGTGCCCGACCGCCGGTTGAGCGTTGTGAGTTATGCGGAGCTGCGCTGGAGCCGGAGCATGTGCATCTGCTGCATCACGAGTCGCGACAGATTGCGTGCGGATGCGATGCGTGCGCGGTGCTCTTCTGCTCGCAGGAGGGTGGGAAATTTCTTCGCATCCCAAAGCGAATTCGCGAGTTGGAAGATTTCGCGTTCAGCGACCTGGAGTGGGAGGCGATGATGCTGCCGATTCACCTCGCATTTTTTGTTCGCGATGAGGATGGCAAGGTGGCAGCGATGTATCCCAGCCCGGCGGGCGCGGTTGCATCCCAGCTTGGCATGGAGTCGCTGAAGAGGCGATTTGCCGAGCATCCAGCGCTCGAGCGTATGGAGCCTGAGGTGGAGACGCTGTTGGTAAATCGCAACGGCGAGGGGAGCTACTTCATTGTGCCAATCGACGAATGCTATCGGCTGGTGGAACCGATCCGAACGAGATGGCGGGGGTTGTCGGGCGGCGTTGAACTGTGGGCCGGCATTGAGGGATTCTTCGGCGAGTTGAAGCGAAAGTCGGAGCGGAAGGTGCGCCATGCCTGAGCTGACTTTCCGGATCGGCGAGGTGAAGCCGCTGGTCTATGCGGCAGTGCCGACGTTACGTGCGCCGTTACAGATCAGGAACGCGACTCCGGACGAACGCGTGCAGTCCATCGTCCTGAACTGCCAGGTGCAGATCGAGACGCTGGGGCGGCCGTACAGCGCGGTGGAGGGCGCGAAGCTGCTCGACTTATTTGGCGAGCGCGAGCGTTGGTCGCGCACGATGAAGCCGATGCTTTGGGTGAACAGCGTGGTGAAGGTGCCGGCCTTCGAGGCGGAGACGACGGTGGACCTGATGCTGCCATGCACGCTCGACTTCGACGTTGCTGCGACTAAGTATTTCTACGGCCTGGACGCGGGAGAGATTGGGATTACGGTCTTGTTCAGCGGGACCGTGTTCTATGCCGGGAGCGACGGAGCGACGCAGATTGCGCAGATTCCGTGGGACCGGGAGGCGCGCTTTCGTTTGCCGGTGGGCGTCTGGAAGAGGGCGATCGATGCGCATTATGCGGACACGGTGTGGTTGCGGCTGCCTAAGGAGGTTTTCGAGCGCTTCTATATATACAAGGTTGCGCGAGGGATTCCGACGTGGGAGCAGGCAATCGGACAACCGCTGGATCGCGTTGAGACGGAAGAGGTCCGCGAGACGCTTGCGACGGTGGGAGGGGTCAGCGATGAGTTTTGACGCCGTCGAGAAGATTGCCGATGCGGTTCTGTTTGAGGGATACATCCTATATCCCTACCGTCCGTCGTCGATCAAGAACCAGAAGCGGTGGAACTTCGGCACGCTATTTCCTCGCGGGTTCGCGAAGACGCAGTCGCCGGAGGAATCGTGGCGGTTCGACACCGAAGTGTTGGTGAAAGTGAGCGATGCAACCGCGGTGACGGCACGGGCGCGGTTCCTTGAAGTAGCTCCTCCTGAGGGCGGTGGCGAGCAGGGATGGGAGGAAGGGTTTGTCCGCATGCGCGAGGTCCAGGCCACAATTGCAGGAGATGTGCGAGGGTGTCGAGCACTGTTTCGATTTAAGTGAACTAACAGAGCAGGAGAAGAAAATCGCGCCGGATTCGCACAGAAAGCAACCGATGGTTGCGTGGCTTTCCTTGCGTGCGGAACGAATCCGCGCAGGGATGTATCGGCTGCATGCCAGCTTTGCGAATGAGACTCCCGGTGGCGGTAAGATGTCGCGCGTATGCGCTCAGCGATGCGCATACCTCTCTTCGCATCTGCTGTTGTCTGTGGAGAACGGGAAGTTTGTCTCACTGCTGGATACTGAAGATAGCTTGAAGATTGCGGTTGGCGAGTGCCGGCAGCAGGGTGTGTTTCCCGTACTTGCGGGGGACGTTGAGAAGCGCAACTGCATGCTGTGTTCGCCGATTATTCTTTACGACTATCCGCAGGTGGCTCCAGAGAGTGCGGGCGATTTCTTCGATGGAACCGAGATGGACGAGATGCTGGCGCTGCGCGTGATGACGCTGACGGATGACGAGAAAGCGGAGATGCGGCGCAGTGATCCACATGCGCGGGCGATCCTGGAGCGGACGGAGATGCTGCCGCAGGATCACCTGATGAAGATCCACGGCGCGGTGCGCGGAATGAGACCTGTCACGGAGACGCCGGCGGAGATCGACGGCAGGATGGAGGCGTGGGACCCGTTTGAGGATCGGTCGCCGCTGGAGTCGATTCGCGTCTTTGGCGCAGAAGTGCGCAGAGGGGATCGCGTGCGTCTGTGGCCGCAGAAGAAGGCCGACATTATGGACATCGTGATGGAGGGCAAGGTCGCCATCGTCGAGGCGAATCGAGCAGGACCTGGAGGACCAGGTGCAGTTCGCGGTGGTGCTGGAGGATGATCCGGGCCGAGACATGGGCATGCTGCGGCAGGCGGGTCACCGCTTCTTCTTCTCTCCTGAGGAGATCGAGCCGCTAACAATGGAGGCGCTATGACTCCGCAAATTCTGATTGCGTGCATCGGTAACATTTTCCTGGGTGATGATGGCTTTGGTGTAGAGGCAGCGCGCGCGTTTTCGGCAACAGACCTTCTTGCCGGCGGGACGGTCGTCGACTACGGCATTCGTGGCTTGGATCTTGCCTACGCGTTGCTCGATCCATGGCAGTCGGTGGTGCTTGTCGATGCGGTCTCGCGCGGCAAGCGGCCGGGGACGATCTACCTGCTCCAGCCTACCGACACCACCGTCGAGATGGCCGGGCTCGATGCGCATTCGATGGACCCGGTACAGGTGCTGAATTTGGCACGGTCGCTGGGCGAGGTGCGCGCCAAGGTGTTTATCGTGGGGTGCGAGCCGCAGGACTTCGGTGATGAATTAGAGGGCCGCATGGGACTGTCCGCGGCAGTAGAGGCTGCTGTTCCGGAAGCGGCGAGCATGGTCCGCGAGATGGTCGTGAGGCTCCAACAGACCTCGACGTCAAAAATATGGTGCAAGTTAGAAACGCAGGGGAGGAAGCTATGAAGATCGCGCTGTGTTGTTTTGCAGGACTACTTGTGATTGCCGTTGTTTACTCGGGGGCGCCAGATGTGCAGCGGTATCTGAAGATGAGATCGATGTAAGAGTGCGCGGGCATGCGAGCTTTCGATTGCGTTGAGGGAGAACGCGGCTAAGGGAAAGAGTTTCCTAAGTCTCAACGTTGACCTCATGGGTGGAGTGGGGATCTGTTCCATGAAAGTTATCATGCGTTTGCCGAGGGAGCGCGCGCCTTTCTGCTCGCTCCCAATTGTGCGGCGAGTTGGAGCAGAGATTCGTCGCATCCGTTCGCGGCTGCCAGTTGCATGCCACTCGCGGCGCAGGGGATGGTGGCGACCGGCACTCCTGCCAGGCTGAACGGCGCGGTGTAGCGCAGGATGCGTGGACGGGTCTGGCTGTGATCGGCGCCAGCGTCGAGGCGTGCAATGGGCGAGGCAGGAAGCAGAACTAATTCGTGCTCAGCGAAGAGTACATCCATCTGTGCGCAAAAGGCTTGGTGACGCTGGCGCAGGGCCGCGATTTCTGCCGCTTGAATGCCCGCGCCCCACTCCAGGCGTTGGCGGATTGAGGGCTCAAAGTGTTCGAAGTGGCTAGTGTGGATGCGCGCTGCTTCGTATGCCTGGATAGGAGCGAAGATACCAAAAGAATCTGCCCACCATGCGGCGTCGATCCGCGTGGTGTGCAGGCCGAGGGACTCAAGATCGCGGACGCAGGCGCGCAGGCAGGTGACAATCTCTGGGTCGCAGTCATGGAGAAAAGGGTCGGCCACCACAGCGAACCGGGTAAAGGTGCGGGCTCGTGCGATCTTCTCTGGCGCGAAGAGGCTGGCCAGCAGAGGCGCGTCTTCGAGGTCGCGAAAGAGGCCACCCATGGTGTCGAACGATGGTGCCAGATGGGCACCGCCGCGCCAATTGCCACGATCGATGGAAGCCCGATAGCCGCCCAGCCCGCAGAGTGCAGCGGGTGCCCGGATGGAACCGCCGGTATCGGTGCCGATGGCACAGACCGCAGATCCCTCCTGGACGCTGGCCGCTGCACCGGAGGAGGACCCTCCGGTGAGAGCGGTGGGGTCGCGAGGTTGCAGGCAGTCGCCGAATTCCGGATTCTCGCCGGTGATGCCGTAGGCCAGGGGATGGAGATGGGTCTTGCCGGTGATGACGGCGCCGGATGTTCGGAGGCGTTCGACGAGCCAGGAATCGCGCGTGGCGATACCGAGCGAGTCGCGGTAGTAACGGATGCCGCTGCTGGTGGGGGCGCCGGCAAGATCGAAGCAATCCTTTACAGAGACAGGCAGGCCCCATAGCGGATCGCGGCCGTCGTTAAAGGGGCCGCCGGACGTGCGGGGCATGGCTTCGGCGCGTTCTGCTTCCGCGCGCGTCCAGGCGGCGTCCTGCCACAGATAGGTGTTGTGGCCCAGATTCTGGTTGGACCTCGCCATTGCGCGGGCTGCGAGGGCGGAGGGAGACTCGATACCGCTCGCGAGCGCGGTGCGGAGATCACGGATGGTCCAGGGGATATCGGCCATACACATATTGTAGGGAGAGTTGGAGAACAATACCGGGAGCGATTTTTCTGGCACCCGTGAGCTAGGCGTCGTGCTAAGTTCAAATATGGGAGTTGCTTCTACCAGCCTGCGACGCCAAAACGAGAAGCAGCCTAGGGGCTCCGGCGCAGATCTCGACCTGGAACGAATGGCGGCGATCGCGGCCTTCACGGCACGATCCCTGCGTACGGAGCGCCCGCGTCCCTTCGGCGCTTCGATCGTTCACACCAAATCTGGAACGCTTCTTCTGCGCGCGTTGAACTCAGTGGCCCAGGAGTGGGATCCCAGCGCGCATGCCGAGGTGCGGGCGATTCGGCTGGCGACGAAACGCCTGAAGACGCTTTCGCTTGCGGGCTACACGCTCTACACAACCTGCGAGCCCTGCCCCATGTGCATGAGCACGGCGCTGTGGGCTGGGCTGGATCGCATTGTCTATGGCGCGACAATCGAAGACGCAAATCGCCATTGCAGACAGATCCAGATTCCCGCCGCGTAGGTGGCCTCGCGCAGCGATATGACTTGCATAGTGGACGGCCCGATTTTGCGCGACGAATGCTATGCTCTCTTTACTCATCCACAAATGCAGCGGGAATTTCTGATTGCCGGTCCGTGGGCGCATTTTCCATGGGGAGACCGCGTGGGCGATGCGAACATGGGCGAGGCGGCGAATCTGAACACGGATGCATTGCTGCTGCGTTGGTTCGATCACTGGCTGAAGGATTCCGGAGCCTTCAACGGAGAGCCGCGCATTCGCTACTTTGCATTTGGTGCGAAGGAGTGGCGAAGTACCGACGAGTGGCCGGCTCGGGGCGGCTACGCACTTTATCTGCATAGCCAGGGAAACGCCAATTCGCGTGAGGGCGATGGGA
>ODAK010008054.1_pt1 | contig 10580 bp, 7 predicted proteins | sample 1539591 | NCBI WGS metagenome assembly ODAK01 (sample SAMEA3539303, study PRJEB22396) | soil metagenome | biome: tundra; feature: field; material: soil | place: USA | collected 2010-05 | depth 0.15 m | reverse complement strand
CCGAGATCACGCGCCGTTTGGTGGACTACTACCACCCGGAACGCATCTACCTGTTTGGCTCCGCCGCCCGTGGTGACGGCGGTCCGGATAGCGATCTCGATTTCTGTGTGGTGTTGCCGGACGAAGCGCCGGAAGGTCTCTACAGGCCGGGCATTCACCGGGCGCTCTGGGGAGTGGGTACTGCCGCGGATGTGGTTCGCTGGCCGGCCAGCGACTTTGACACGCGCGCTGCCCACGTGAAGGCATCCTTGCCGGCGACGATCCTTCGAGAGGGAAGAGTACTTTATGACGCCAGAACAATCGCGGCGTGATGAGGCCGGCCGCTGGCTTGCACAGGCACAGAAGGACCTGAACGCTGCGCGCTTGCTGGCATCGCCCGAGCCTTCCCGTTCGGTCTTCCACAGTCAGCAGGCGGCTGAGAAGGCCGCCAAGGCTTTTCTCGTGCTTCACGATGTCCCGTTCCGCAAGACACATGACCTGAACGAATTGGGCGGCCAGTGCGCCGCGTTGGATTCGTCTCTTGTCCCGCTGTTTAAGGAGGCTGCCGATCTCACCGACTACGCCGTCGTATTCCGCTACCTGGACGCTCCTCGCGAACCGGACGAAGGTGAAGCGACGGTAGCGCTGGAGACTGCTGCCCGGGTTTTCCAAGCCGTCAGTGTTCGCCTCGCGCCGCAAGGCCAATCGTGAGAATCGCGCCGGGTCCTATCAGTGCACCGAAGGCCAGGCGCTGACCACGGTCTGAGTATTATCATAGACTCAACATGAGGAAATTACTGACGCCGGTGTTCTGCGCTCTGCTTCTTTGCGGCGGCGCGGAGGCCATCGATCTGGACGGCCTGCGATCCATCGGCCCGCTGGCGAGCTTCGCCAAAACCGACTCCTCCGTCACGCTGACTTGTGCCGATGGCTCGCAGGTTCGCATTACCGTGCTGGCGGCGGATCTCATCCGCGTGCGCGCGGCATTTCTGGGCAAACTGCCCGACCGCGATCACTCCTGGGCTATCGAGAAGACTTCCTGGGAAACCCCACGGTGGAGTCTTGCCGAAGACCCGGGCGCACTGCGCATCTCCACCGATGAGCTGGAGGTGGTGGCCAACCGTTCGCCGTTCCAGATCGAATTCCGTGACGCCAAGACCCATCGGACCATCAATGCCGACCAGCAGGCGATGCGCTTCGATCCTCAATCGGGCATCGTCGCCGCCGCCAAGAAGCTCGGCTTCGACGAGCACTTCTATGGACTGGGCGAAAAGGCGGCGCGCCTCGACAAGCGCCGCGGCGAGTTCGCCATGTGGAACTCCGATACCTACGGTTATACGGAAGGAACCGACCCGGTTTACCAGAGCGTTCCGTTCTATATCGGCTGGCAGCAGGGCGCCTCTTACGGCATTTTCTTCGATAACAGCTACCGGACCCACTTCGATTTCGGCGCCACAACCCAGGAATACGCCGCTTTCTCCGCCGAAGGCGGCGAGATGAACTATTACTTCTTTCAGGGGCCGTCCATCAGGAAGATCCTGGCGCGCTACGCCGACCTGACCGGGCACATGCCCATGCCGCCCATGTGGGCGCTGGGCAATCAGCAGAGCCGGTACAGTTACTATCCGGATTCCCTGGCCGAAGAGGTGGTTCGAAAATACCGCGCCGACGATCTGCCGCTCGATGTCCTCCACCTCGATATCCACTTCATGAACGCCTTCCGGCCGTTCACTTGGGATCCACAGCGCTTTCCGAATCCGAAGGCTTTCACGGACCGCCTGCGGGCGCAGGGCGTCAAGGTGGTGACCATCGTCGACCCGGGCATCAAGTATCAACCGGCAGCCGAGGGCGCGCGCGACGCCGCCCTCCATCCCGAACTGGGGCCGCAAGAGCAAAGTTACTACGTCTATAACCAGGGGCAGGCGCAGAAGTTCTTTCTCAAGCGCAAGGACGGCCGCCCCTACATCGCCCGCGTGTGGCCGGGTGAATCGGTTTTCGTGGACTACACGCTGGATGCCGCCGCGCGCTGGTGGGGAGACCTGCACCGCGCCTACACCGAGAACGGCGTAGCGGGCATCTGGAACGACATGAACGAGCCGTCGGATTTCAACGACCAGACCGGTAAGTCGCAGATGGATGTGGTCACTTACGATGGCGGAACTTACTCCCCCTACGCCGGAAACCGTAATGTGTTCGGGCTCAACGAAGCCCGCGCCACTTACCAGGGCTTGCAGCGCCTGCTCCCCAACCAGCGCCCTTACGTCATCACCCGCGCAGCCTACGCCGGCATCCAGCGGTACTCCACCATGTGGGCCGGCGACATCCGCAGCACCTGGGACGCTCTGGCGCTGAGCCTGCCCATGTTCATGGGCCTCGGCCTTTCAGGCGAGCCCTTCGTGGGGTCGGACATCGGCGGCTTCATCGGCCGCACGGAGCCTGAACTACTGGTGCGGTGGTATCAGGTCGGCTTCCTGACGCCCTTCTGCCGCAATCATGCCGGCATCGATTCGCCGGATCACGAGCCCTGGCGTTATGGCAAGTATTACGAAGACATCATCCGCAAATACCTGAAGCTCCGCTACCGCCTGCTGCCGTTCCTCTACACCGCGCTCGAGGAATCGCACCGCACCGGCATGCCCATGTTCCGGCCCTTGCTGCTCAACTACCAGGAGGATGAAAACACGCTCGTTATCGACGACGAGTTCATGATCGCGAGCGACCTGTTGGTGGCGCCGATTCTCAAACCTAACGTCACAGCCAGGTTGGTGTACCTTCCCGCCGGCGTCTGGTTCGACTATTGGACTGGCGCCCGGCACGAAGGCGGCCGCATGATCCGCGTGGAAGCGCCGCTCGAAACCGTGCCCCTTTTCGTGCGCGGCGGCGCCATTCTACCATTGGGGCCGGAGATGAATTATGTCGGCGAGAAGGCCTCGGACCCGCTCGATTTTGAGATCTACCCCGATGCGCGCGGCGAAGCCGCTACCTCGCTGTATGAAGACGACGGTCTAACCGAGGATTATCGCCAAGGCAGCTTCCGCCAAACCAGCGTGAGTTACCGGCACGCGCCGGCGGGGGACCAGATCGATATCGGCGCTGCCCAGGGAAGCTATCGTCCCGCCGCGCGCGACCTGGTGTTCACGGTGCGGCCCGCTGCCGCGGCGCGTAAGGTGACGGTCGATGGAAAGCGCCAGGGCAGTGCGCGCATCTCCAACGACGGCCAGAGCCACCGCATCGAACTAAGGTAGGACAGGCCTCCTAGCCTGTCCATCTGCCGGGTCAAGACTTATTCGCAACGCAAAGACAGGCCAGGAGGCCTGTCCTACACCGATTCCAGGGCCGCCTGCATCATGGCCCTGGTATAGGCCACGCTGAAGGTGATCCCCGTGTAACCCCCGCCGCCCGGATACCCGCCGACGCGCCCGCCCGGTCCGACACGGTCCCTGTCGGCATCGAGCGCGCGCGGATGTTCGGGATAAATCGTCCCGGTGTACTTGTTGCGCACCAGCGCTTTCATCACGCCGAACATGTCGTTCACGCCCGCGTCAATGAAAACTTCCTGGTATTTCTCGTAAGGCTTGACCACCTGCACGTTGCGGAAGTGCACGTGGTTGATGCGTTTCCGGCTGGCGAAGTAATCCGCCACCGCAACGGCGTCTTCGCCCAACTCTCGCGTGACTCCACAATCGAAGGTGATACCGTTGGCCGGGCTGTTGACGATTTCGATGAGGTGCTTCCAGCCCGCCAGCGTCCCCATGATCTGCTGGGAACCGCGGCTGATGGGCGCCGGAGGATCGTTGGGATGCAGCGCCAGGCGCACTCCTGCTTTTTCGGCGGCCGGAACCGCGATTTTCAGGAACCAGGCGGCATTGGCCCAAATCTCTTCCAGTTTGTGCGCGCCTTCATTGGCCAGCGGCGGCAGGTCCTTGAACTTCACCTTCCTGGCATTCGGGAACGCCGCCAGGGTCTCTTGCGTGATCTGCCCGTTTTCGTCCCGGTAGATGGGCTGCACCACGACGCCGCTTTCGTCGACGAGCAGTTCGAGTTCGTAGTCGAAACCGGTGTAGCCCGCCTTGGCCCTGCCGACGGTTTCGTAATAGCCCTCGATGGCCCGGTGCGCGTAGAAGTTGTACTCCACCACCGTCAATCCGCCCTTCCCGGCGGCCTCGATGGATGCCAGGAACGGTTCCATGTCCTTGGCCCGGGTTTCTCTCCCGTAGATGATGCTGGGCGGCAGGTTGATCATCGCGTTGTAGGCCACCAGTCCGGCATCCTTGGCGCTCTGCACGGTGCGGCGTACGTTCTCTTCGGTCCAGGGCGAGCCCCCGACGCTCACGCCCAGCAGATGAGTTACACCAAGTTGCCGGATGCGCTGATAGCTGGCGGCGGGATTGCCGCCGAATCCGCGTCCAGCCCCATCGGCCGGCGGCGCCGGCGCAGTTTCCGTCTTGGGAGGCAGAAACCCGCCGTAGCCGCCGCCGAATCCGCCCCTGCCGCCGCGGCCCGCGGGTGCGGCCGGCGCCGGAGGCTGCAAGCCGCCAGGCAGAGGCCCGCCGCCATCTCCCATGGACAGACAGATCTTCGGCGTGTCCGGACCTTCCTCAATCGGCCATTTGCGCGGTGCGGGCGCTGCCTCGGCAGTCGCCACGGACTGCGCCAGAGCCGCGCCACCTACGCTCTGCATCATCTTTCGTCGTGAAAATCGGAATTCCATGTCGGTGATCCTCCCTGCGAGCCCTATTCTAATCCCATTCAACGGACCGGCACGAGCCGTATGGCGCTGCCGCCGCCCGGCGCCAGCTTCAATTTCAAAACCGTCTGGGCATTCACGCGGCGCTTCTCGAAGCCCGAGTCCTTGGGCTGCGCCGCCGCGTTGGGCCCGTCGGCGTAAATCTCCGCATCGTAGGATCCGCTCCCCAAGAAGTTCAGCGGCACATCGAGGTCGCGAGCGTCCCAGTTCGTGATGCTGCCCACGAACCACTCCGGACCCTTGCGCCGCGCGATGGTGATGTACTTGGGCGGCACGCCATTGAGGACGCGGGTCTCATCCCAGCTCGATGGGACCGCCTTGAGGAACTCGGTTTCCTTCTGCCCGTCGTAGGCGTCGGGGGAATCCGAGACCATCTGCAACTCGCTTTCGAAGACGACATACAGCGCGGTGTGATGGGCGCGCGTGCCCATCACCATGGGCGCCCGGTTGCGCGCCACGAAGTTCTCGCGGGTCGCATTGTCGAACCCGCCGGGCGTGTAATCCATCGGCCCCGCCAGCATTCGCGTGAAGGCCAGCATCACGTTGTGCCGGGGAGTAATTCGCGCGCTCCACTTGTTGTACTCCGCGCCCATCACGCCTTCGCGCGTCAACACGTTGGGGTAAGTGCGGCCCATCCCGTCGGGCTTGAAGGCGCCGTGGAAATCGACCATCAGGTGGTGTTCGGCGGCTTTCTTCGCGGCCGTCCGGTACCAGTTCACCATCCATTGATCGGAGCGGTCCATGAAGTCGATCTTGACGCCCGCGATGCCCCATTTTTGATACTGCCCGAAGGCATCGTCCATCTGGTCGTACATGTCGCGGAAATGAGCCCACAGCCAGAGGCGCACGTTCTTCGATTTCGCATACTCCACCAGCATCGGCATATCGATGGCCGGGATAGACTTGGTGAGGTCCGCGCCGCGCCGGGAAGACCCGGGCGCCGCCGCCAGGCCGGCTGCCCAGCCGGCGTCGATCAGCATGAACTCGAATTTGTTCCGCGCCGCGAAGTCGATGTAATACTTCATGGTCTCGTTGTTCATGCCGGGATTCCCGACGCCCTTGGCCTGGCTGCCGTTCCACCAGTCCCAGGCGGTTTTGCCCGGCTTGACCCAGCTATCGTCTCCGATGGCGCTCGACGGATTCAGGTTGGCCACCATGTTCGATTCCACCAGCCGCCCGGGTTGATCGGCGATCATCAGCACGCGCCAGGCCGACCGAACGGGAGTTCGCGCGATCACCGACACCTTCGACGCGTCCGCCTTGGGGTCGAAGGAAGGGGCGATGTTCGTGTTGGTGTTCACGTCCTCCACGCGGGTTGCCAGACGGGCTGCCAGGGTCCGGCTGACCGCCGATGCGGTGACGTACAGGTTGGAGTAGTCCTCAATATCGGCTTCCGTCAGACCCACCCAGGCGATGCCAGGCACTTCCAACAGGAGCGGCAGGTTGACGAGGTACTCCGGATGCAGACCGCTGATCGCCAGTTCGTGATAGTCATCCTCGTTACTGGTCTCAAAGCCGCGCGAGATCAGTGGAAAGGTGTTGGCGTCTTTTGAGAAGCGGAACTGCGTGCTCTCGTTCAGAATGCGCACTTCATGCACCATAGGCTGATCGGGCACGACGTAGCGGAATGCCACCCCGTCGTCGTATGCGCGGGCTTCCATGTTGAGGCGCCGGCCATTGGCAGCCATCTCCACGGTCTGCACCGTGACCGCGTTGTAGTGATTGCGTATGGGACTTGCCTTGCCCGCCACCGGAGTCCAGGTCTCATTCTGGCTGGACGCCTGCGACGACTCTATCCGGACTGCCGGCCCAAGCGCGGGCGAGCCATCCATGACGAGCCCGAGGTTCGACCACTCGAGCACCGGCTGACCGCGAAAAGTCACGCGATATGCCAGTTGGCCGCCTGCCGGCTGCACCGCGTCGCCTCGCACCGTGGCGATCGAGATTTCCAGCGCCTGGTCGGGCGACTGAAGCACGACAGGTCCGGTCTGCGCCGCGGCTGTAAGCACGGCCAACAGCGCCGGCGCAAGAACCTTGAGAGGTTTCCACGTCGCATCCGCGAAAGCCGCAAATGGAATAATCGAGCCGATCTTCCGTAGCATCACCGAAGATTCTAACGCGAAGCGTGATATAGTCGCTTCCGAACCAGCTAATCGGAAGCGGGAGGATTTGAAAATGCGTGTCGGATGGGCGAGCGGAATGGCGGTTGCGGCCGTCCTGATGTCGCCGGCGATGTTCGGTCAAACGGGAAATTTCGAAGGGCACGGGGATGTCGGCGTCGTCCTGCACCCGGGATCCGTGGAGTATGACGCGGCCCTGAAAAGCTATCGCATTACGGCCGGCGGGGAAAACCTCTGGGGAACGGCGGACGCGTTCCATTTTGTTTGGATGCAGGTGACGGGCGACGGGTCGATTACGGCCGAGATCGCGTTCCCGACTACCACCGGCGATCCGCACAAGAAGGCGGTATTGATGGCGCGGCAGAGCCTGGATGCGGACGCGGCGTATGCCGACGTGGCGGTGCACGGCAGCGGCCTCACCTCGCTGCAATCGCGCGAAGCCAAGGGCGCGGCGACGCACGAAATACAATCCAACCTGTCGGCGCCGAAGCGGGTGAGGCTCACCCGGGTGGGAGACTCCTTCTATATATCCGTAGCCGGTGACGGTGAGGAACTGCGCCTGGCGGGTGGATCGATGAAAGTGCCGCTGACGGATCCGTTTTACGTGGGGATCGGGGTCAGCGCGCACAACAAGGATGCCGTGGAAACGGCGATCTTTCGCAACGTGGCAGTGGCGCCCGCTCCGGAAAACCCGGGACAGCCGAAACTCTACAGCACGCTCGAAACCATCACCGTGGCCTCCACCGACCGGCGGGTGGTCTATGTGGCTCCGGGGCGATTCGAAGCGCCCAACTGGACCAGGGACAACCTGCTGCTGTTCAACGGGGATGGCCGGTTGCAGCGCATCCCGGTGGATGGCGGCAAACCCGAAACCATCGACACCGGGTTCGCTACGCGGCTGAACAACGATCACGCCATCTCGCCGGACGGGACGACGATCGCCATCAGCGATCAGTCGCAGGGGCAGCATCAGTCGCTGATTTACGTGGCGCCGGTTGGCGGCGGCACGCCGCGAAAGGTGACGGTGAAATCGCCCTCGTATTTTCATGGCTGGTCGCCGGACGGGAAGACGCTGGCCTTCTGCGGCGAGCGCAACGGCAACTTCGACGTCTACACGATTCCGGTGGCCGGCGGCGAAGAGACGCGGCTGACCACGGCGGAGGGGCTGGACGACGGGCCGGAGTATTCGCCGGACGGCAAGTACATCTACTTCAACTCGATTCGCAGCGGCCTGATGCAGATCTGGCGGATGAAACCGGACGGCAGCGGGCAGGAGCAGGTGACTCCCGACGATGGGTACAACAACTGGTTTCCGCACCTCTCGCCGGACGGGCAGCGGCTGGTGTTCCTCACCTATGAAAAGGGCGTCGGCGGGCACCCCGAAAACAAAGATGTGATGCTCCGCATCATGACGCTCGGGACCGGCAAGATCACCGTCTTGGCGAAACTGTTCGGCGGCCAGGGGACCATCAACGTGCCCTCCTGGTCGCCCGATGGGAAGCGGCTGGCCTTTGTCAGCTATCAGTTGGTGCCGTAGTCCTATGTCCAACCAAGGCAAAATCGCGCTGGTAACCGGCGCCGGCAGCGGTATTGGACGCGCGGTCTCCCTGGCGCTAGGGTCCGCTGGATACTCGTTGGTGCTCGCCGGCCGGCGCGCCGAAGCGCTGGAGCGGACTGCCGCGTCGGCAGCCGTGCCCGGCGGCAAGATCCTTTGCGTCCCCACGGACGTGACGGACCCGGCTGCCGTCAGGGCGCTGTTCGCCGCCACACGGGAAGCCTTCGGGCGCCTCGATGTCCTCTTCAACAACGCCGGCGCCAACGCGCCCGCCATTCCGCTGGAAGACCTCCGCTACGAGCAGTGGATGCAGGTGGTGGCCGTCAACCTGACCGGCGCCTTCCTCTGCGCGCAGGAGGCCATCAAGCTGATGAAGGCGCAGGTTCCGGGCGGTGGGCGCATCATCAACAACGGCTCCATCTCGGCGCATGCGCCCCGGCCTCACTCGGCGCCCTACACCGCCACCAAACATGCCATCACGGGCCTCACCAAGAGCATTTCACTGGATGGGCGGCGCCACAACATCGCCTGCGGACAGATCGACATCGGCAACGCCGCCACGGAAATGACCGAGCGCATGACGGCGGGAGTCCCGCAAGCCAACGGCGCCACCGCGGTGGAGCCGAGGATGGACGTCCGCCACGTGGCCGATGCGGTTTTGTACATGGCGAATCTCCCGCTGGACGCCAACGTGCAATTCCTCACCGTGATGGCCACCAACATGCCGTTCATCGGGCGGGGCTGAAGGTCTATCCCAGCAAGGCAAACGCTACAATCGTCTGTTCGCGCTGCCCTTCGAGCAGCCGGTCCTCCAGACCGTCCGGATCAACCTGCACCTGGCACGCCGCGATCTGCTCGTCCGTGGCTCCCTGGTAGTTGAGTTCGCATACCCCCAGGACATCGCCGCCGGAGCGCACCGCGGGGCCGAAAATCCGGCAGGTGATGGGGCGCGAGTCGTACAGGTCGCAGGTCAGCGTGACGGGGTCCAGCGCCGGACAATACTCCTCGTCGGGCAGGGCCGCGAAGCGTTCCTCGGCATCCTCGTCTTCGTCCAGAATTCCGGTGGTCAGGTCGCCGGGGTAGTCCGCCAGGCGCGCCACCGCCTCCCGCGCGCGCTGCCGGACCTTGGCCGAGCGTCCCGGGTCGCTTCGCTCCAGTTGCGCCAGGCCCTGGCGCAACCGCCAGGCATCCAGTTGGGTGATCGGAAACGGCCCCAGGCAGCATTCCGCGCAACCCTTTTCGCACACCACCCAAGGGCCGCTCAGGCGCACCGCTTCGGCCATTGCCGCGTCCACGATTTGAATCAACTCCCGGTCGCTGGTCACGTTTCTTCGAGCATAGCGCGCCGCATGTTAAAATCGCTACTTGCGTAAGGTACCGCTGCCGGAATCACTCAGGATCATCGGGCGAGGGTCGTTGAACTGGCTCGCCAACCGTCCCATCGTCGTCTCCTTTGAAGTCACCGACGCGTGTACCTGCTGGTGCAAGCACTGCGACCACGGCGGCCCGCGCGACGAATCGCGCAATCTCAAGCCGGCCGATTACCGCCGCTACATGGAGGCGCTGCGCCCCTGCGTAGTGCAGGTTTCGGGCGGCGAGCCCCTGATGCGCGACGACGTGGTGGAAATCGTGCGCAGCATCAAGAACGGCTCCACCCTGCCGTACACCATCCTGGTCTCCAACTGGTCCCTCATGACCCGGGAGAAATACCTCGCCCTGCGTGATGCCGGCATCGATCAGTTTTCCGTCAGCCTGGACTTTCCCGACGATCGGCACGACGATTTCCGCGTTTACCCCGGCCTCTACAGCCATCTGGAAGATCTGATCCCGCGGTTGGCCAAACTGGGACACGACGATATCGTGCTCAACAGCTGCATCACCACCGAAAACCTGGGAGAGATCGAGGCCATCGCCGACAAGGCCCGCGAGTGGGGCGTGAATCTCTGCTACAGCGCCTACTCGGCGCGCCGCACCGGTTGCCGCGACTACTTCCCCGGCTCGCCCGAACAGCTCGCCGAACTCGGCGCGCGGCTCGACCGCGTGGAACTGCGCCGCGACGCCACCAACTGGATCGTCAATTCGCCAAGTACCCTGCAAGCCACGCGCCAGTATTTCGCCAACAATGGAACACCCGGCTGCAAGGCCGGACTGCGCTTTCTGGTGGTCACCGCCGATGGCG
>ODAK010008052.1_pt1 | contig 10581 bp, 7 predicted proteins | sample 1539591 | NCBI WGS metagenome assembly ODAK01 (sample SAMEA3539303, study PRJEB22396) | soil metagenome | biome: tundra; feature: field; material: soil | place: USA | collected 2010-05 | depth 0.15 m | reverse complement strand
GTTCAGAAAGATTTGCTGGATCAACAGATTATTGATACCGCCGGACGCAAAGTTGTGCGCGTGAACGACCTCGACCTCGCCGAGCACCACATCAACGATTGCGTCGAGCTTCGCGTAAGTCAGGCAGACGTCGGCGTGACCGGCGCGGTTGGACGTTTGCTGCAGGGCATCGCGTCGCCGGCTCTGATTCGACGCCTGCAAGACAAATTGCCTGCGCGGATGATCCGCTGGGAATTCGTAAATCTGATTGAGCCGGATCCACTGCGGCGGATTAAGTTGCGTGTTTCGCATCAGAAGCTGGCGCACTTGCATCCCGCGGATCTGGCCGACATATTAGAGGCGCTCTCATCCGAAGAGCGGCAATCCATTATTGATTCGCTCGATGAGCAAAGCGCCGCGGAAACGCTTGCTGAACTGGATTCCCGGCTGCGCCAGCAAATCGTTGAGAAGCTCGATCCGGAAAAAGCGGCGGACATTATCGAAGAGATGGCGCCGGACCAGGCCGCCGATCTTCTGGCGGGACTCTCACCGGAAACCTCCAAAGAATTGCTCGAAGAAATGCCGCATCACGAAGCAAGCGATGTCCGCGCGCTGATGAAGTTCGATCAGAATACCGCTGGCGGCATGATGAACACACAGTTCATGTTGGTCGGTGAAACCGCCACGCGTGAAGAAGTGATCGATTGGATTCGTGCCAATGAATCGGATCTCGAACAACTCGACGCGGTATTTCTAACGGATCAAGACGCCAAATTTACCGGCATTGTGCCGACCGGCAAGCTTTTACTCGCGTCGACCGGGCAGACGATGAACTCGCTGAAATCGGAACCACTGTTGCATTTGCCGCCCGATGCAAATGAAAAGGAAGTTTTCGAGTTGTTCGATAAGTATAATCTGCGCGTCCTGGGTGTGGTGGATGAGACCGGTGTGCCCATTGGTGCAATTACGGTGGACGACGTTGTGACGCGGCTCGCCGCGAAAGTGTAAAACGATTTTAGGCAACGACCTTTCCAGTAAACGGTTTCGCGATGGATTTAAAAACCTTAACACCGAGGATGGAAGCTCTGCGGAAACGGCTGAACCGCTGGCCGCGCAGTACGCGTGTGCTCTGGCGCAGGCTTGCGCTGTTTATGGCCGTCGTGGGCCCGGGATTCATCACCTCAAACGTAGATAACGACGCTGGAGGAATTTCTACCTACTCGATCGCGGGCGCGAAGTACGGATATGCGCTGCTATGGTCACTAATCCCCATGACCATCGCGCTCTACGTCACCGAAGAAATGTGCGCCCGGTTGGGAGTCGTGACAGGGAAGGGCCTTTCGGATTTGATTCGCGAGGAATTCGGATTCCGGCCGACGTTTTTCGTAATGGTCACTGGTTTTCTGGTCGATCTTACAAACGTCGTGGCCGAATTCGCCGGCGTCGCTGCGGCAATGGAGATCTTTCACATCAGCAAATACGTCGCCGTTCCTATCGCTGCAATTATGGTTTGGATTTTGGTCTTGCGCGGAACCTATCGCCAGGTCGAAAAGATCTTTTTGATCGCCTGTTTATTCTACGTCGCCTATATCGTCTCCGCCGTACTCGCAAAGCCCGATTGGCTGCTCGCGGCGAAAAGCCTGGCGGTCCCGAGTTTCCAGTTCAACACGCCATATCTTTTGACGTTGATAGGACTGGTTGGGACCACCATCGCGCCTTGGCAGTTTTTTTATTTGCAGGCGGGATTTGTCGAAAAGCGCGTCGGGCCGCGTCAGTATCCGCAAGCTCGTGCTGACGTACTTGTTGGCAGTATCAGCTGCATGGTCATTGTGTTTTTCATTATCGTTTGCACCGCCGCAACTTTGTTTGTGGCGGGGCATCATGATATCGCCGACGCCAAGGAAGCCGCGCAGGCTCTGCGGCCGATGGCTGGGCGCTGGGCAAGTTTGCTGTTTGCCTTTGGACTGCTGAACGCATCGCTCTTTGCGGCATCAATCCTTCCTCTTTCGACGGCGCACGTAATTTGTGAAGGCATGGGATTTGAAGCCGGAGTCGATCACAAGTTTCGCGATGCGCCTATTTTTTATTGGCTGTATACGGTCCTTATTGCCGTAGGCGCGGGACTGATTCTCATTCCCGGCGCGCCGCTTCTGAAAATTCTGTTCTTCTCTCAGGTTGGGAACGGGATTTGGCTGCCAATTGTTTTGATTTTCATCGTGCTGCTTTCCAGCCGCAAGGATCTCATGGGGAAGTATGCCAATTCGACAACCTTCAGCGTCATCGCCTGGGTCACAAGCATTGTGATGATCGGCCTCACGCTGATTCTAATTTACGCATCGTTCTTCCTTGGCGGCGTACCGGGACTTTGACGTCACATCTTGTGTCTCCACGCATTGCGCACGCCCCGGTCGTGTGCTAACTTTACCGTGTAAAGAAGCTCGAGAATTTCCTTCTGGTTCGGAATGGCTACGCTACTTCTGCAATCGCAACAGCGCGACGAAACAGACCTGCTGGCGCAGATCGACCCCACTCGTTTGCCGAAGCATATAGCCGTGATTATGGATGGCAATGGACGCTGGGCGAAGCGGCGTCATCTGCCTCGCATCGCTGGACATCGCGCCGGCGCGAGTTCGGCCCGCCAGGTAATAGAAACGTGCGCGCGCATGGGAATTCCCGCACTAACTCTTTACGCGTTTTCGCTTGAGAATTGGCGCAGGCCGCAGCCGGAAGTTGAATTTCTGATGCGTCTGCTGCGCGAATATCTCAGCCAGGAATTGCCTGAAATTCATCGCAACAATATCCGCATGTTGGTTATCGGCAGGCTCGACCAACTTCCTGAAGCGGTTCGCAACGACGTACGCAAAGCGATGGACTTAACCGCCGGTAACACGGGAATGAAGCTCGCCGTTGCATTGAATTACGGCGGCAGAGCGGAACTGGTTGACGCGTTTAATGCGATTCTGGACCGCGTCCGAAATAATGGCGCGACGCACGCGCCTGTGGACGAAAAAATGATTTCAGAGAATTTGTACACCGCGGGACTTCCAGATCCTGACCTGCTGATCCGCACCAGCGGAGAAATGCGTGTCAGTAATTTTCTGTTGTGGCAGATCGCTTATGCGGAAATCTATGTCACCGAAACTCTGTGGCCTGATTTTTCGCGAGTGCGGCTATTGGAAGCGCTGGTCGAGTTTCAGAAGCGCGAGCGCCGGTACGGAGGGCTTGCCGAAGACCTTTCCGAGGACGCCACGTAGTCTTACTCGCGCCGCCACGCCTGTGCCAAATGAGGCCATTCCAGATGCGAACCTCACGCTGATATTTTCAGGGCTCTCATAACAGAATTCACGCAGTCCCGTGATACATTTCCCCGGAAGTTATTTTCACGCATAACCCATACAATTTGTTCAGCAGCCTGGACACAGCTGGTAGTTCTTTCGGCGCGATCGATGACATTGAAAAGAGTTCTGACCGCTGCAGTATTGATCCCCGCTGTCGTCGCGACGGTGTGGTGGGCGCCCGCATCCGTCGTTACGGTTGCGGCGACCATGGTCGTGCTCTTGGCGCTGCTCGAGTTTCTTGCCCTGGGCGAGCACGCAGGACTACGTGGATACCGGGTCTGGACAGGTTTCTGCGCCATCGCGATTTTCTTCACGCAGTGGCTGGCCTCCGTCGAGCAAATCCGGGAGCTCGCCGGTGGCATTCGTGTGGTTCGAGTCCCGGAAATTGCGCAAGCCTTTTCAATTGAATTGATACTCGTCGTTTTCGTTGTCGGCACGACCGGTATAATTTTGTTTGGGCGCCAACCTGTCCAAGAATCGCTCGGCGGACTCTCGGTCAGCTCCGCGGCTTTAATCTTTCTCGTGCTCCCGTTTTCGGCGGTCGTTCGGCTGGACGGCATTGGAATTACCGGACGCAAACTCTTGTTGTTCACGCTGGTGCTTGTGTGGGTCGGCGATACGTCCGCGTACTTCGTCGGACGTTCCATTGGCCGATGGCGCATGGCTCCGCAGCTCAGTCCCAAGAAAACGTGGGAAGGTGCGGCCGCGAACTTGTTGGGATCCGTGCTGGTGGCAATCGTTGCTCAGCGATGGATTACAGAAGTACCCGTGCGGCATTTAATTGGCATGGCAGCGCTTGCGAATATTGCCGGGCAGGCCGGCGATCTTCTGGAGTCCGCGTACAAACGCAGCGCGGGTATGAAAGACTCCGGCACACTATTGCCGGGCCACGGGGGAATGCTGGACCGTATTGACGCTTTGGTGCTGGCCGCCCCAGTCGTTTGGTATTATTTTACGTGGCTGGCCGACCGGACGCATTAAACTGATCCCAACACCGTCGGAGAGAACGTTTCATCCATGAAGTACATTTCAATTCTCGGCTCAACCGGCTCGATCGGACGCCAGTGCTTGAACGTCGTCGAATCGCTCCCGGACCGTCTGCAGATCGTCGCGCTTGCGGCGGGCGGGAATCTTGAAGAATTAACCGGCCAAATCGCGCGGCATCATCCGAAACTTGTCTCCGTTGCCGATGCCAGCCGCGCCGCCGAATTACTCTCGCGCCTTCGCGACGCCCAAGTTGCCTCACTTCCCGACATCGAATACGGTCCAGCGGGAAACAAGAGCGCAGCGACCATATCTGAGGCTCAGGTCGTGGTTTCCGCTGCCGTAGGTGTCGTCGGACTCGAAGCGACCTACGCGGCAATTGTCGCCGGGAAACAGGTAGCCCTCTCAAACAAGGAAGTGCTGGTGGCGGCCGGAGAAATTGTCATGGCGGCTGTTCACCGCGCCGGAGTCGATTTACTGCCCGTAGATAGCGAACACAATGCTATTCATCAATGTCTGCGTGGCGGAGCGCGCGGCGAAGTCCGCCGCCTAATCCTGACCGCCTCCGGTGGCCCCTTTCGCAAAACCCCGCTCGCTCAAATAGCCCAGGCATCACCCGAACAGGCTTTGGCGCATCCAAATTGGAGAATGGGGAATCGAATTAGTATCGATTCGGCGACGATGGTCAACAAGGGATTTGAGGTCATCGAAGCGCGCTGGCTTTTTGATATTCCACTGAAGCAGATTGACGTCGTGATTCATCCCCAGTCCACGATTCATTCGATGGTGGAATATGTGGATGGTTCAGTTCTGGCACAGCTCGGCCCAACGGATATGCGTCTTCCGATTCAATATGCGTTAACCTACCCCGAACGGGTCGAAGCGCGTGAAATGAATCTCGATTGGAAGCGTCTCAAGAGATTGGACTTCGATAAGGTTTCCGCGCGACGCTACCCCTGTTTGAAGCTAGCGCGCGAAGCGGCTCGTCGCGGTGGAGTATTGCCTGCGGCTCTGAATGCTGCGGATGAAGTAGCTGTCGCCGCCTTTTTGGGGAATCAACTGAGCTTTGGCGGCATCGCGCGCGTGATTGAACAAGTGTTGGATCGCATGCCACGCTCGAAGCCCGGCAGTATTGCTGATATTCTGGCGGCGGACGCGGAAGCGCGTAGCTTGGCCATGGAAGAAATTCACAACGTGCAACGAGCAGCCTGAGGCTGCTGCATCGAAATAACGCGCGGAAATTCGTGCGGCAGGGAAGGATCGAAGATGTTCGGAACCATTCTTTCAATAACCGGCGCGCTCATCGCACTTGGATTCATGGTGCTGATCCACGAGTTCGGACATTTTCTAGTGGCGCGATATTTCGACGTCCGCGTTGACGTTTTCTCGATTGGATTTGGCACTCGTTTGTTCGGCGTGAAGCGCGGCGCGACAGACTACCGTGTCAGCATTCTGCCGCTAGGTGGATACGTCCGCATGGCAGGCGATAACATTTCCGAAGAACGCACCGGAGCACCGGACGAATTCCTTTCCAAGCCGCGATGGCAACGCGCTCTGATCGCTCTGGCTGGACCGACAATGAATGTAATCGCTGCAATCGGCATCATGGCAATTCATTTCGGCGGCGCTAGTCCACAACCGATCTTTGCCGACCAGCCCGTAAACATCGCCGGCGTATACAAGGCATCACCCGCGGACCGCGCTGGAATTCAGCCAGGCGACCGACTGATTGAAATCAACAGCAGCGAAAATCCCACTTGGGATCGAGCGAAATGGGAATCGGCGTTTGCGCTGCCAGGGGCTCAAATTCCGGTAACCATTGAACGCGATGGACAGACAATTTCCACGGTTGTTACGGCCAGTCAAGATGAGTTCAAGATGTTCGGCTACCCCGTTTTGCCGGCTGTAGTCGAGACGGTTGCCGCTGGCTCTCCAGCTTACCGCGCGGGGCTGAAACCCGGCGATAAGATCATCTCTTATGATGGCATCCCGATTGGAAGTTGGTATCAAGTCACAGATTTGATTTCGCAACGGCACGATCACCCCGTTCAAGTGGCGGTTTCCCGGAACGGCCACACAATGAATCTAATGGTGCGGCCCGAATATAAAGATTTGGGAGACGGTGCTGGCATTCGATGGAGCGTCGGCATTCTTCCTCATTTCGATACTGTCCAAAGGGACCGCGGAATCATCGATTCCATTGGATTTTCCTTCTGGTTCAATCAGCGCCTTGCTAGACAAATGCTCGACCTCGTCGGCCAGCTTTTCGTCGGCAAAGTTTCTTTGAAAGAAGTTCAAGGTCCTGTGGGTATCGTCACCATGTCCGGCAAGGCCGCGCGCGCCGGCTTCGGCAGCCTAATGTCCATGATGGCGTTAATCAGTCTAAACCTCGCCGTGGTTAACTTGTTGCCATTTCCGATTCTCGACGGCGGGCACATCACCATGCTCGCGATTGAAGGCGCGCTGCGCCACGATTTGAGCGTTAAAGCGAAGGAACGATTTATTCAGGTTGGGTTTGTCTTCATTTTGGTCGTCTTTGCTCTCGTCATGTACAATGACGTTCTGCGCCTTTTCCAGCATACTTAGGAAATTGTTGTTGTCTTAGGGAAATGTTGTTGTCTTCTGGAAATCATGTTGCGCATCCGAGCAACGACCATGCCCCTAAATCGCGCTCAACGCGTCTCCAGCGGCGAACGAATAAACGCCCACGAGCGCCCCGGACGCCTGCAAGCGGCGCTTTCTTCCAAAGGAATTCGTATCACCCGCCAGCGCCGTGTCCTAATCCAGGTAATGGATAGTGCCGATCAGCACTTGGACGCAGGCGCAATCCTCGAGCGCGCTCAACGGATTGATCCCCGCATTCACCGCGTCACCGTATACCGCACGCTCGATATGCTCAAGCGCATCGGCCTGATTGACGAACTCGATCTCTTGCACATCCGTGGCGATCAGCACTACTACGAAAGCCACGGCCCGCGCGACCACATCCACGTAGCGTGCCTGCGTTGTGGGAAGGTTAGGGAAGTGGAAAGCAGTTTATTTGAGCAAATGAAAAGACAAATCGAGCACGACTGTCAGATCAAAATCACCGTGACGCGCACCGAAATCGGCGGCTACTGTTCAGACTGCAAGCCGTAGAACTGTGTCGCAAGAGGTTCGTATCAGGGCATGGCTTTAGCCGTGCCGAATAGTGTGGGAGATTCGCGGGTTTTAACCCCTGAGGCCGCGCGGGGCGGCGGATTAAAACATTTATGCGATAGCCTTCAACGTTTCTCCAATTCCGCCTCAGTGCACCCAAATTGCCCCGCCGCTTTCGATTTTGTAATCGCTTCCAGATCCGGACGAAAATTCTGCTGGTATAGGCCAATCAATTCCGCCGATCCCTCGCAAATCTCTTTGTGAACCTTGGGACAAGCATTGTTCAGAAACGGCCCGTTTGCGTTATGTGATATAGCGCAACCTTCTGGATCCACACCGTATTTATATAGCACCGCGAGCGGGCCCATTAGCCCCTGCTCCCCGGACACTAGGATTCCTTCCACCAGAGCCAGCGCCGCTTCCTCCTTGCGGTTCTGCGGAGCAAGTGCTTGAGCCATCAAGACGTATGGTTCGACAATGTTGGGATTTAGCAAACGGGCATAGACAGCCGCATCGAATGCTTGCTGAATATTTCCCAGACGAAGCTGAACCGTCGCAAGGTTCGTGTAGAGAAGTGGAAGTCCTGCCGGAGAAATTTGCGTCACCGGCTTGCCACTCGCGATTTTTTGCTGGCGGTAAATTTCGGCGGCGGTTCGGTCGATGTCTACGCCGCGCGTCAAGATTTGCAGCGATTTGTGGTATGCCTCGATGCTCTCCGGAGTAACCAATCGCTTGCCGTCGGCGGTTTTCGTTACAAGCGAGTCCCCTTTGAGCGTGTAATTTCCACCTGCGGATGCATACGCGCTCGAAATACTCAGCGAATCCGGCAAAGGATCAAGGATTGCCAGGAACCTGTCAGTTTCCTCGATGACGCGGGATACGTCCGGATGAGAGGGATCGGCAAGAACCAGCTCAACCGCTACTCCCAGATGGGTCTTAAAACTCTGTGGCGAAGTCTTGACCGAAGCAAGTGCCAGAGTCAGCGAATCGTACCAGTCGACGTTGCGAATCCAGGTGCGGACCCCCATAGCAACGATGATCACGCTCAACGCCACGGGCGCGACGATTCGAAGTCGAAGTTTCTCGCCCAGGTCATACACCAACATCACCGCGCACGCCGCGAATCCGATAGATGGCAAGTATAGGAAACGCTCGGCCATAATCGTTCCCGTCAAGAACAATAGATTGGTCACTGGCAGGATCGTGACAAACGCGAATGCTCCGAAGAAAAAATACAGTCGATTTCGTGTAAATTGCCAGGCTACGGCCACGATTACGGCGCTTACTGCGATCCATGCGACCCATTCCTGGAATGTTCCGCTCGCGATGGCAATTTGCGAATAGGAATAGTCGGCGGAAAGCGACGCGGGCCACAGGAGAATCCACAAATACTTTGCCATCACCACCACCGCCGTCAGGCGCGAGGCCAGGAAATGTGCGCCCCGCATCGGATTATCGACAAAAGAAAATTGTGGTGGCGCTGATGCCGCCAGAACTTTAGCCCGCTCATAAAGCATCACAGCGATTGGGATAGCTACGGCCACACAACCACCTTCGAGCCCGCGCAGCTGTTTGCGTTCCTTCCAGAACGATATTTCGTATAGAACAATCACGCCGAGGATCGTTACCGAACTTTCCTTGGAAAACGCGCCCACTGCCGTGACCACCATCAGTCCTGCGAGCCAGGCGTATCTCCGCCAATCCGAAAAGTCCGTACTCCTTAGATACATCAGCAAGCCGCTCAAAACGGCGGCGGCGGAAAGCAGGTCTGAACGCCCAATAATATTTGTCACCGATTCGGTAAGCACCGGGTGTACTGCCCATAATGCCGCAATAAAGACTGCCGGCCAGAACCTCTTCAAAAGCCGCAGCGCCAACGCGTAAACCAGCACGACATTTATGTAATGCAGCAGAAAATTGATGACGTGGTAGCCCTCGGGCTTTTCCGCGTTTCCTAAGATTGCGTAATTGAAAAGGTAGGAAAACGTGCTGACGGGACGGTATAAGCCCGTTTCTGACGTGGGCCACCAGTACGTGCGATCGAGAATCAGCCTGACATTATCGCTTGTCGCTGCATGAATTCGCGGATCCCGAAGGATTAGGTAGCGGTTATCTAGGACAAATCTAGTGTGAAATGAATTGGAATATGCCAACAAAGTGACCGCGCCAATCGCAATTCCAAATACCAGGTGCTTCACCCACGACGGCAACACGCGGGGAACCGGAGGCGGGGGAATGTCGGCAGGGGGTCTGGACTGCCGTGGTTTCTTTCGTCCCATTGAATATTCATTGCGAGGACCCTGAACACTCGGGACTCCACGGCAATTCGCGCTCAACATATTTCAGAGCTGACTCCGTGTCAAGTCAGCCAGCTAGCTGCAGGTAAGCACCGTGAGCCGAATCTTATGCATGGATCTTGCAGCAGGGAATTATCTCAGTCGATCGCGGGAGCGGCTGACGTGTCCGCAAAAGCTTAGGACGCGACACATGCCTCGCCCGACTCCTGACCTAATCGCGGAACTCGGCAAATCCAAGTGCCTAAGTGGTGGTGGCTAGTATGAATAAACATATTCTTTACTGCTTACTGTCCACCGTTAGGCGGATATGGGCTTTCAAATCGTCTGCGCCAGCCAATCAATATTCCAGTGAATCTTGTTCCCCGGGCAAAGAACCCTGAAACGATTTAGGCCTGATTATTTCCGTCGAAGAACTTTCTTGCGGATATCCGGCCAGAATTCCTTGACGATGTTATTCAGGGCAGCGGATTCAATCCCCGTTCCCCAATTCTCCGCTGTTTTGCTGAGGCCGCGTTCCTGTGGTGGGTAATACATGTTGGCCACGCCGGCTTCCATTCCATTTCCCAGAACCTCTGAGAAGTTAAAGGTGATGCGTCCGGAATCGGTCGGCGTCAGGATGACACGCGACAGCGAGTAACCTATCCGGTGGAAGACATTTCCATGGCCAAGCGTAAAGTATCGCGGGTCTTCGTGCGTCAGCACCGGCACAAATGCTTCCGTGAAAAATGCTCCGGACGCTTGGTCAGCAAACGCCCGCCAATAATAGCGGGCATAGCCGGCAGCTCCGTGATGCAACTCCGGATACGTATTCAACGCCATGCTCTGGCTGGCCATAATTCCCGCCC
>ODAK010008051.1_pt1 | contig 10581 bp, 9 predicted proteins | sample 1539591 | NCBI WGS metagenome assembly ODAK01 (sample SAMEA3539303, study PRJEB22396) | soil metagenome | biome: tundra; feature: field; material: soil | place: USA | collected 2010-05 | depth 0.15 m | reverse complement strand
GCGCGCAAAGGTCATGTCCTGAGTATCGCGCGAAAAGCGGGAGGGCGCCTGGTTTAGAGCCTCTTGACGCAATCTTGACGGATCCCCGACACAGCCGCTATTCAACCGCGGTGAAATAGACGAGAATGATCCCATAATATGCCGAGGTTGCGCGCATGGTTGCGGCCTCCACGCAACCACCTGATTCTGTTCGGGGTGGTCCTCCTTCTTCCGGCGGCCGCGCTCATCGCGCTCGGCGTGCGCCTGCTCGATCAGGACCGCGCGCTCGCCCGTCAACGGGAGGGCGAGATCCTGGAACATGCCGCGGATCAGGGCGTGCGCTCGCTCGACCAGGATCTTGCGGCGTTGAGGAAACGCCTGGCTGGCCCGCCCTGCGCCTCGCGGACGTTCCGGAAGATGCGGTCTGCGTTGTACTCCACGCGAACCGGATTGAGTAGAAGAGAAACAACTGCACATATCGATTGGGGATCCCGCGGCGGGCACGGAGCGCGAGCTATTCCAGACGCCGATGGCATCGGAGAAGGGGCTGGCGCTGAGGGTCTCACCGGATGAGGGGCGGTTGGCTCTGATCGCTGACGAGGGTCACACGGTCTCGGTCATGTCAATGGCAGGTGAGGACCGCCGGGAGATCTACCGCGTCGCGCCGCCTTACACGATCGGCAACCTGCGGTGGTATCCGAACGGGCAGTCCATGCTGTTGGTGGTCTGGCCTGGCATCAGGGAGAAGTCTGCGTTGAAATGCGATTACCGCAGGGAAGCGGCGTGCTAATCTCTTTCGGAGGCCGCCGCAATCTCCTTCACCGGCAAAAACATGGCTGTGGCGGGAGGCCTGGCCGGCGACTGGCCCTCGACCGCCTCAAGCGCGAGGAACCCGAACTGCCGGTAGAACGTCACCGCGCCGGGCTTGGCGTCCACGACAACCCCGATGCAGCCAAACTCTTCGGCCATCCTTAGAGCAAGGCGCAATACGAAGCGAAGCAGTTGTTTGCCGAGACCCTGCCCACGGACCGACACATCCACGGCCAGGCGGGCGAGTCTCAGAATCGGCAGGGGGTAGCGCGGCAACTTCTTCCGCTGGGCGACTGGAAGATCCTCAATCTCGATATGCCCCGGCGCGACCGTGACATAGCCGGCGACCCTGTCCCGTTCCACCGCCACGTAGGTCGCGCCGATGTGGTGACGAAACTGGTTCTGTCCCGCGTACTTCCGCAGGAAACGGTCCAAATCGGGATCGCCCGACTGAAAAGCCGACCGGTCGTCCGACTCCCGGAGCGCTCTAATCTCCATCGCCGCTTAGGAGCGCCCGAAGCTGCTTGGCGGGTTTCGGCGGCGCCGCCATGCGCTTCATCATCTCCCGGCCGGACCGCCGCGAAACAACCAGCCGGGGAGGCACGATGATGTCCGCCGGCAGCGCGTCGAGGGCCCGCAGGTGATGCAGGAGAGCCTCCTCCAGGAGGTGGCCCTTCTTGACTCCCGTGGCGCGGACGTAGTTGTCCAGCAACATCTGGGTGGCGGAGGAGACAATCGCCGAAATCTGGGTTTCCCTTTGCATATCTACTCTTCCGTAGATAATTCTAGAATTATCGGTAGAGATTTGTCAACGGCAACCGAACGGGCCGGGCCGTTGAACTCGTCGCTCCAGACGAGCTTCCAATCGTTCTGCGCCGCTACATAAAACCCGGAGAGCGCAAGGTCCTCTCGATCCCGGTGCACGCAAATCGCGACCTGAAGCCTGGCCTTGCCAGCCGCTTGGCTCGCGATGCAAACCTGCGGTGGTAGCGCGGCATTAGCTTACGCCGCCAGCAACTCGCCCTTCTCCAGGTGGTGCACTACGGTGGCGAACTGGGCGGCGTGCGGGTCGTGAGTCACCATCACTACGGTCTTGCCGAATTCCTTGTTCAGCTTCCCCAGGACCGTCAGGACTTCGAGCGCCGATGCCGCGTCCAGATTGCCTGTGGGCTCGTCGGCCAGGATCAGGGCGGGGTCGGTCACGATCGCGCGCGCGATGGCTACGCGCTGCTCCTGGCCGCCGGAAAGCTGGCGCGGATAGTGCGACAGGCGGTCGCCCAGGCCGACCAGCTTCAGCGCCGTAATCGCGTGCTCGATCCTCTCGGCCTTCTTCAGGTTCGTGAGCTTCAGCGGCAATTCGACGTTCTCCAGCGCGGTCAGCACGGGGATCAGATTGAATTGCTGGAAGATGAACCCCACGTTCTCGTTACGCCAATGCGCGATTTTCCGCTCGCTCAACTCGCGCAGGTTATGGCCGAGCACGCGGATTTCGCCTTCGGTGGGCCGGTCCATGGCGGCGATCAGGTGCAGAAGAGTGGACTTGCCCGAGCCGGACGGCCCCATCAGCGCGACGAATTCGCCCTTGTCGATCTCCAGGCTGACGTTCTGGAGCGCGACCACGTGGAATTCGTCGCGCACATATTCTTTCGTGAGATTGCGTGTTTCGATGACGGCTTCGCTCATGACCTCAAGCCTTCTGGCGAACTTTGTCGCCATCCTTCAGACCGGCTGACGGATTCACGATCAGGTCCTCGCCGCCGATCAGCCCCTCTTCGATCCGAATGCTCTGCCCGCTGGCCGCGCCGGTCTTGACCAGTCTCCGCACGGCCCTGCCGTCGAGAACCACGAATACGGCGTTGTCGCGCACGGCCGTGGCCGGGACGATCACCACCGGCTTGGCCGCGGCGCCGGCGCCGGGCTTCTCGTCCGAGACAAACGCCACGCTGGCGTTCATTTCGGGCCGCAAGTATGAGTCGGGTTTCACCACTTTCACCTTGACCTGCACGGTGGCTTTCTGACGGTTGGCCTCCGGCGAGATCTCCTTGATGAATCCCTCGTACTTGCGATCGGGGAACGCATCCGTGGTCACAATGCCGCGCTGGCCGGAGCGCAGCTTGCCAAAATCGTTCTGGCTGATATCCAGCTCCACTTCCAGATCGTTGAGATCCGCCTCCGAGACCACGTAGCCCTTGGCGCCACGATCTCCCACGAAGCTGGTGGTCAGGAATTCCCCCTTCTCCACCGCGCGCTCCAGGATCGTGCCGGCGACCGGCGCCCGGATCACCGTATCGTTCAGGTTGGTCTCGGCATACGCCACGATGCCCTTCATCTGTTCCAGTTGCCCGCGCAACGCATCGATTTGTTCCTGACGCGGGCCCAGCTTCACCAGGTCGTAAGCCTTCTCGATGGCATTGAGCTTGGCGGCGGCGCTATCGTAGCGCGCCTGCGCGTCGTCAAGCGTCTGCCGCGCCGCGAGGGACTCGCCCAACAGGTCTTTGGTCCGGTCGAGACTGACCTTGGCGTTTTGCAGATCGGCCTTGGCGGAATTCACGTTGGCCGCCGCCTGCGCGGTCTCTTCGGGACGCGAACCATGCAGCGCTTCATCGAGCCTCGCTTGCAGCATCTTAAGCTGCCCCGTGGCCTGCTGAAGCTGCGCCTGGTACTCGTCGTCTTCCAGGCGAACCAGCACCTGGCCTTCCTGCACGTGGTCGCCCTTCTCGACGCCGATCCACTTGACCTTGCCGATGACCTTGGCAGCCACTTCGATAGTGTGCGCAGCCACAATGTAGCCGGTCGCATTGAGGACCACGCCCTGCGGCGCCGCGGACGCGCTGATGGCCGCGACGCGTTGGACCGCCACCAGTGGAGCCGCGTCGCTATTCCCCGAGATCAGGCGCCAGGCTCCCAGCAAGACGATGAGCGACACGCCCGTGACAATCCAGCGGGTGGCCCATTTCGAGGCCTGTGGCGCCCGTCGCTGGCTGCGATCTATTTTGAGGTTCTTTAGTTCCGCGTCCATGGGTAAAAAAGCTTTCAGCCATCAGCCTTCAGCCTTCAGCTAAAGCAACCGCTCGCTGACGCTCGCAGCTCGGTACGGAGCCACGACCGTAAGGGAGTGGTAGCTGATGGCTGATAGCTGACGGCTGATGGCTTGTTTTCATCAGATTTCCCGCAGCGCCGTCAGGATCTCTTTTTTCGACGCCATGCGAGCCGGGAACAGGCCGCCGATGCTGCCCAACACGACGGCGAAGGCGATGCCGAACAGCATGCTCTGGGGGGTCACCCGGAAATCGAACGCCGTCTCGGAAAAGTTGGAGTTGCCGATTCCGGTGGTGATGCCGTTGAGCGGCAGCGCCAGCAGGCAGCCGAGCACGCCGCCCAGCGCCGAGAGCAGCACCGCCTCCACCCAGAAACTGAACAGGATGCTGCCCCGCGAAAAGCCCAGCACGCGCAACGTGCCGATCTCGCGCGCGCGCCGGGCCACCGCCGCGTACATGGTATTCATGGCGGCGAAACTGCTGCCGATGGCCATGATGATGGCAACGAAAATTCCGGTAAACTCCACCGGCGCGGCCTGGCTGGTCTGTAATTCGTAGTACTCTTTCTCCGACATCGCGGTCATGTTCAACCGCTGGTCGTTGCTAATGTCGTTGACCAAGGCCTTGGCGGTGACTTCATCGGTAGCGCGGACCAGCGCGGAACTCAGGACGTCCACGCGCTGTAGGTCCGAGCCGATCTGGTTCAGATCGCCCCAGATTTCGCTCCCCTGCGCGCTGTTGCCCGCGGCCATCACGCCCACGATCTCCCAGTCGCCGCGTCCGAGTTTGATCCTTTTGCCGATCTGCGCGTCGGGGAATCGCGCAGCCGCGGACTTGCCGACCACCAGCTCGCGCCGCCCCTGCTGGAACCATCGTCCGCTCTCGATGTGGAGGCCTTTGCGCATTTCAATGCCTACCTGAGTCAGGCCCCGTACGCTGAGGTTCGTGCCGTCGGGGTTGTCCACGTTCGCCAGGTTCACCACGGTTACCAATTCGAGCGAAGCGAGCGGCTGTCCGTCGCGCCCGGTGGCGATCCCGCGCTTGAACTTCAGGTCCTGGAACTGCGCGCGGGTGAAGTTGCTGACCAGCTCGGAATCCGAACCCTTGCGCAGCACCAGCACGTTGAGCGGGTCGCCGGAGGCCGAGAGCGTGGCGCGCAGGCCGCTCACCAGCCCCAGAATGGCCAGCAGCACCGCCACGGTCAGCGCGATGCCGAGCGCCGTCATGATGGTGGTGGTCTTGCGCACCACCAGGTTTCGCAGGTTGTAGGCGAGAGGAATGGCCATGCTAATCCGTGCTCCGAAGCGCGTCGACAATCGGCGTTCGCGAGGCGCCGAGCGCCGGCACGAGCGAACTGAGCAGCCCGATAACGCCGGCCGTGCAAATGCAGGCCAGCGCCACGGAAATCTGGAACGGCGGAATGTGAGGCAACATCCCGCCGTAGGGACTCTTGCCGATGCCGGTCGTCAGCCCCATGGAAATCAGGTATCCGAGGGCGCCGCCCGCCAGGGAAATCAGAAGCGCCTCGCCGAGGATGAAGCTCAGCACCAGCGCCGGCGTGAATCCCAGCGTCTTCAGCACGCCCACCTCGCACACGCGCTCCCGCACGGACATGGCCATGGTGTTGGCCGAAACCAGCAGGATGGTGAACATCACCGCGCCGGAGATGCCTATCAGAAGCGCCTTTACGTTGCCCAGCAGCGCGAGGAAGCCCACGTTAAAGGCCTGCTCGGATTCGGTCCTGGTTTGCGCCGTGGAGTTGTGGAATTCCGCGTCGATGGCGTCGCCGATGCGGCCGCCGTGGGTGGGATCGTCCATCATGACGTAAAAATTACCGACCTGCCCGCGCCGGCCCTCGGGCAGCGTCTGCTCCAGGTAATCGCGGCTGAAGAACATGACGTCGCTGGAGCGCGGACTGTCGAAAATGCCTCGAACGGTGAACTCGTAGTTGCCGGGGAAAATATCGCCTACCAGGTTGATGCGGTCGCCCAGGTGGAAGTTCAAGTTGTTGGCCAGATCGCGACCCACCAGGCAGGCCGTACGCTCGCGCGCAAACGCTTTCTTCTGGTCCTCGGGAATGCTGTACTCGGGGAACATGGCAAAGAGCTTGTCGGGTTCGACGGCCAGACGCGCAAAGAAGTTCTTGGGATCGCGAGCGTCCTTGTACGTTCCGCCGAACCACTGCGAGATCATGACGCCGCGCACGCCGGCGACCTGCTGGATGCGCGGGCCGTAGAATTCCGGAATTTCCACCGTCAGCGAAATGCGGTTGCGGACCACCAGGCGCAGCGCTTCCTCGGGGGCGGGGCTGCTGAGGTAGAACGCGTGATACATGGAGATCATGACGCCCAGCAGACACATGGAAACCGCGATGCTCACCACCGTCAGGATGGTCCTGCGGCGGTTGCGCCAGCAGTTCTTCAGAATCAGAGGCAGATAGCGAAGCATACAGGTGAGTCTACGTATTATCCCAAAGATCTCGACTTCAGAGTACGGCGCCTCTCCGTGGGGCGGACGATCGTTTCTTGTCGTCTGCCCGCTTCGCGAAGTCGAGTCGCACCAGCCGGGCAGACCACAAACAACGATGGTCTGCCCCACCGGCTACTCGCTTGCGAGTCTTACAATCCGCACCGGGCCCAGAAGGCCGGAGGGCAATAAGGGCGAATTGGCCCGGTAGAACTGTTGCGCGGTGTACGTGTACTTCTTCGCGACGTCGGGCTGCTGGTCGCCGATCAGGCGGTTGACCCACAGGTTCGTCACTTTGAGCACGACGGCGTTGGCGCCCACTTTCATGACGCCGGTGGCATCCACTCGGAACGGCGGCTTCCAGACGATGCCTAGCGACCTGCCGTTGACGGATACCTGCGCCAGGTTCTTCACGTCGCCCAGATCGAGCCACAGCCTGGCGCCCGTCTTGAACCACGTGGCCGGCGCCTGCACGGTTTTGGTGTAGGTTCCCGTGCCGGAGAAATACTTCACCCCTTCATCGGCGCTGTCGCTCCACGAGCTCAACTTGTCGAGCGTGATCTTCGCAGGCGCGCCGCGGTCCGGCTGGAACCCGACGTCCCATGCGCCTTCCACCGTGGCGACTTCCGTTTCGGTCTGCTTCGGCAGCGTGCGCGATGGCGTCGCGGCCGGCTTGCGGAACACCACAAACACAGCCTCATAGGGATCCAGATTCAACGGCACGGTGGTGCGTCCGTTGGCAATCCGGTAGGATGCGCGCTCTATTTTGCCAGTGTCGGCGTGCCACAGCTCCGCCGCTTTGCCCTGCACGCGGAACGTCGCCTCCACGCTCTCCGCGCGGTTGTTGCGGTTATCCACCCAGTACACTTCGCCCGTGGGCAGCTTGCGATGCACGAACAACACGTTCGTGTCGTTGTGCGGCCTGGTGTAGTCGAAGTCCGGCTTCACTTGCAGCGCGGCCAGGGCTTCCGGCAGCGTCTGGCCGGCGTAGACCTTTCCCTTGCCGTAAGCGCGTTCGCCCGTTCCCGAGCCCCAGACTTGGCCGGCGATGGTCTGAAACTCCGCCTGGTCGTCGCTCAGGCTGGGGCTGTCGGTGGGTTTCGGTCCCACTACCGCGGCGCCGCCGTTCACCAGGTCGCGGATTTTGCGCAGCACCGGCAGGGACATATGCTGGCTGCGGGCATCGAGAGCCAGGATGCGGTAGCTCATGCCGCTGGGCGTCGTGATGCGCCCGCCCTCCACCGCCAGGCGATGCGTCAGCGCATCGGCGTTGACGTAGTCGAAGTTATAGCCGGCGGGCACGTCCGGCGACTTGTCCCTGAACAGGGCGGTGATGTTGGAGTCTTCGCCATAGAAGTAGAGGACGTCGGCCGCGAACTTTCCCTGTTGCAACATGAAAGAGCTGCGCGCCAGGTACGTGGTCCAGGGCTTCGCCAACTCCGCCCAGGTTTCATGCCGCGTGAACCACTGGCCGTAGGGGCCCAAGCCGAGGCCGGGGATCTTGTCATTCACCGGCTGATGGACCGAGGTGTGGATCACAAAGCGATTCAAACCCATCGCCAGCTCCTTGTCGGCGGTGGGCTTCAGCGTCTCGGGCGACCAGGACCATGCGCCGCTCCCGGCCGTCAGCGACTCGGCCGCCACCAGATTCTGTCCGTAAATATGGGCCACGGAGGCCGATTCGCGGATGTCGGCGTTGTAACCGTACTGCTCGTTGTTCACGCCGGGAGACTGGGTCCACATGGCGCTCATCGGAATGGCGGCGCTGCGCTTCACCTCCATGCCGTCCGCGATAAACGCGCGGCCGGATTCGTGCGACTCGCTGTAGCGGGCCATCCCGCGCGCTTTAAGAATGGCGGTGAGCTGGTCGTAGTGGTTCTCCGCGGTCAGGTCGGCGATGGTCTTGCGAAAGTCCCACAGGAAGCGGTCGCTGGCCTCCGCGCTCTCCACCACGCGGCCGGTGAGGACCGGGAGCCAGGGGCGCATGTCATAGCCGCGGCGCTTGGCGAACTCCGCGATCATGTCGTCGGTCCAGTTCTGAACGCCGGCCTCCCAACTATCGGTGATCACATACTGGAGGCCCCGCTTGCCCATCAGGCCGCCGACCGTGTCCTTGTACTTGTCCAGATAGGTATCGAAATACGTTTTGACGAAGCCGCGGTTCAGCTTGTCCACCTCAAGCCCCGTGGCTTCGGGCGATGCCGGGGAGTTGCGCGCGCCGGTAAGCGAGTAGCCGAGGCGCAAGACCACCCAGCGGCCGGCCGGCGGGGTCCAATCCAGAGTGCCATCCGGACGCATCTTCGACGTGAGGTCCAGGACATCGGCCTTGCGAACCGCATCCTGGGCAGCGGGCGTAGCGAAACCGTATAGGTCGGGAGTGGCCGCAAAAGCGGCTTTCTCCTCGAACCGGTTCACCCAAGCTGCCGTATGCAGGACGAGCTCGGCGATCTGGATCGCGGGTGGCGCGGCGGGCGCCGCGGGGGCCTGGGCAGTGCCCGCAGGCGGCGCGCCGCCGCCGGGACCGGCCCGGCCGGCCTGCGGCGCCTGGGTCCGGAAAGTGACGCGGAAGAATTTGGCCGTGGCCGCCGGGAATGCGATGCTGCGCTCGGCCGCCCCCCCGCCCGGGATCGCGGCTACGGTCCGATAGTCCTGGCCGTTGTCGCTGGCTTCGAGCGCCTGGCCGCTATCCCCGGCGCCGCCCCGGCCGCCCCGGCCGCCGCCGCCCGCCACCAGGGTGAGACCCTGAACGGCTTGCGGCCTGGCGAATTCGAACTGGATCCAAGCCTTCTCGCCGGCCGGCGCCGCCGGTAGCGCGGTGGTCTTGACCAGGTCGCCGTCCGTCAGCGCGGCGAGGTCGAACGCGCCTCCGCTCGAAGTTACCTTCGGTTGCAGCTCCGCCAGGGACACGTCGCTCGACGGCGCGCGATAGGCGACTACCGCGCTGTCCGCATAATACTCCGGCGCGGGCGTTTGGCCAGGCGCCGGCGCCCCGCCCCCGCGAGCGATGTTCTGGAACGGTCCGGTGGAGGACGGCGGCTTGGGCAGCGTCCCGGCGAATGGTCTGCCGCCTTCCACGCGGGTCTCGCTCCAGACCAGTTTCTTCATCGCCTGCGCCGGCGGCACCCACGGGCCGCCGCTCTCGCTCCATCCAGGCGAGCCGGCGATAGCCATCTCCAGCCCCAACTGGTCCGCCAGCGTGGCAGCGTATTTGAACGCGTCCTTCCACTCCGGCGTCATGTAGACCAGCCGCTTCTCGACGACCTGGGGCGTATTGAGCGCGGCGTCGAAGTTCTGAAATCCGCCGATGCCCACGCGCTTCATCCATTCCAGGTCGAGCTTGATCCCTTCCTTGGTGATGTTGCCGTTCATCCAATGCCACCAGACGCGCGGCTTGGCGCTGTTGGGCGGATTCTGGAAACCCCGCTCGAGCGGGTCGCCCGGGTTCTGCGCCGGGACGGCCCAGGCTCCGAGCAAAGCGGCGGCCAAGGCCGTCAAACCGAGTAGTTTCACACTGTGGAGTATCTTCATTTTTACTCTCCAGCCTACGGACAAAGTCATTGTAGCTCCCGGCTCCTCTTGCGGCGCCGGCAGCCGTCGGGTGTGCGACTTGAAAAGTGGAGACCGGGGAATGCTCCGAATCAAAGCTCGTAGAGCGGAAGAAAATAGCCCACGGCGTGAGCCGTGGGGAAGCCGCGAGATCGCGAAGCCCCGGCACGGGGCGAAAGATCGCGGCGGCGCCATCTTGCCGCCCCCTCCCGGGGGCTCTTCCGCTCACGCCGTGGGCTACTCGCTTGCGCCCTCTGGGCGGCCTTCGGCGTAAACCGCGAAAGCAACGGCCTGCGGACGGCCCCTTCGGCGATGGCCGTGCGCGAGATGGACATTTACGCCTTCTTGCCCGAAGGCGTGTACCTCTTTGACGCCGTCGCTCATAGCCTGAAGCCCGTCCTGGCCGGCGACCAGCGCGCGAAGACCGGCAATCAGGCCGGCGTGGGAAAGGCCCCGGTGAGCCTCGTCTACGTCGCGGACCTCAATAAGTACAGCGCCGGCGCAGGCCCCATGACGGTGACCGACGCCGCGGTCCAGACCGCATGGTCGAATGCCCACGCGGGCTTCATCGCCCAGAACGTCTACCTATACGCCGCCTCGGAGGGCCTGGCGTGCTGGTTCCGCGCCCTGATAGACAACGCGGGCCTGGCCAAGCTGCTGAACTTGCGGCCGGGGCAGAAGGTCCTTTACAGCCAAGGAATCGGCTATCCGGCGAAAGCTGGCTGAGCGGTCGTGACCCGGG
>ODAK010008047.1_pt1 | contig 10582 bp, 9 predicted proteins | sample 1539591 | NCBI WGS metagenome assembly ODAK01 (sample SAMEA3539303, study PRJEB22396) | soil metagenome | biome: tundra; feature: field; material: soil | place: USA | collected 2010-05 | depth 0.15 m | reverse complement strand
ACGCTCATGTGTTCGATGCCAAGCTCGGCAAACGCGGCGCACATGATGGCCAGGCCCCCCGGGAGGATGAGGGCGCGGTCCTCCCGCATCCCCGGCAGCAGCAGGCGCTCCATGTCGCCCGCCTTGAGGAAGGTGCTCCGGAGTTTATCCAGGCCGGCGGCCGAAATGCCGTGCTCGCTCCAGCCGTTGGCTTCCAAGATGGAGGCAATCGAGCGCGCGGTGCCGGAGGAGCCCACCACCCCGGCCCAACCGTGCCTGGTGTACTGCTTGACTATGGTCTGCAGCTCGCTCCTCGCCGCAAGCTCGGCCTGCTTGAACGCGGACTTCTCGACTTTACCCTCGGCAAAGTATTTCAGGCTGTAGCTGACGCAGCCCATGTACAGGCTGTCCATCAGTTCCGGCTGCACGCCGGTGCCGATGATGAATTCGGTCGAGCCGCCGCCGATATCCATCACCAGGCGCTTGTCCCGGCTGAGCGGCAAGCTGTGCGCGACGCCGAGATAGATCAGCCGCGCTTCCTCGCGCCCGGCGATGATCTCGATCGGAAAACCCAGCGCTTCCTTGGCCTCGGCGAGGAACTGGCGCGAGTTCTTGGCCACACGCAGCGCGTTGGTGCCGACGACGCGAATCGCCTCTGCCGGAAAACCGCGCAACCGGTCGGAGAAGCGCCGCAGCGCTTCCAGCGCACGCACCTGGGTGGCGCGGTCGATGCGCTTGTCGCGCGTCAGCCCCGCACCCAGGCGCACCTGCTCGCGCAAGCCGTCGAGCAAATAGATCTGATCATCGACGACGCGGCCGATCTGCAGATGAAAGCTGTTGGAGCCCAGGTCGACCGCGGCAAGAGTCTCGTATTGCATGGCGGGATTACCTTAGCACCGGGAACATGGACGCGCAACGAAAAAAGCTAGAACCAGGGAACCGAAGCGGATCCTGCGCTGGACAAGCGCGGCGCGGCGCATGATCGCGGCACTAAGGCGATTGCGTCCGGCCTAGGACTTCACCGCCTGCTCGATTTCGTCCGCGCTGAGGTGGCGCACGTCCTTGCCCTTGATCATGTAGACCACGTACTCGGAAATGTTCTTGGCGTGATCGCCCACCCGCTCGAGCGCCTTGGCGATGAAAATCATGTCCAGGGTTGCGGATATGGTGCGCGGATCCTCCATCATGTAAGTAAGCACTTCGCGCAGGATTGCGCGGAACGAATCATCCACTTCGAGATCGCGGCGCGCGATTTCCGGCGCGACGTCCGCATCGAGGCGGGCAAATCCGTCCAGCGCCTGACGCAGCATATCGATAACGATCGCGGACATGCGCTGGATCTCCGGATAGCGCGGCATGTAGGCGCGCCCGCTCCTGAAGAATTCACGCGTCATCAGAGCTATTTTCTTTGCCTCGTCGCCGACACGCTCCAGATCGGTAATGGTTTTCACCACCATGGTCAGTACGCGCAGATCGATCGCGGCTGGCGTGCGGCGCGCAATGATGTTGGTGCACAACTCGTCGATCTCCATCTCCAACGCGTTCACCTGCTGCTCGACATCCAGCACCTGGTCGATCAGGAACATTTCGCCGTTTTGCAGCGCCCGCACCGCAAGCGATAACTGATCTTCGACCACGCCGCCCATGTGCAGGACCTTGGAGCGAACCTGCTCCAACTGGACATCAAACTGCGTGGAGGTGTGCTTGTGCTGCATGAGGTGGCTATTCGATCCGATGGCCGTTTCGCTCTAGGGATGCTAGCAAATCAATATGACAATAATGTTGCATGTTGCCGTTTCTGTAAATCGGGTAATATCCCTTGCAACATTCAATGCTTACGCTATGATATCTAAGAGAATAGATCCAATGTCCCCGACGCCGGCGCTGTTCCTTAACCGGGAAATCGGCATCCTGGAGTTCAACCGCCGCGTGCTCGCCCAGGCCGAGGACGCGGACACGCCGCTGCTAGAACGCCTGAAGTTCCTTTGCATCGTCAGCAGCAACCTGGACGAATTCTTCGAAATCCGCGTCGCCGAGCTGAAGGAGACGATCCGCGTCAACCTGTCCGCCACTGGGCCCGACGGCATGAGCCCGCGCGAAGTCTTTGCCGCGGTCAACCGCATCGCGCACGAGCTGGTGGAGCGCCAGTACCGGCTGCTCAACGAACATATCCTGCCCGAGCTGGAGAAAGCCGGCGTGCGCTTCCTGCGCCGCAACGATCTCAACGAAGCGCAGCGCGCCTGGATACGCGATTACTTCTTCAACGAAATGATGCCCGTGCTCACGCCCATCGGCCTGGATCCCGTGCATCCGTTTCCGCGCGTGTTCAACAAGAGCCTGAATTTCGCCGTGGAACTGGAGGGCCGCGATGCCTTCGGCCGCGCGTCGCGCGCCGCCATCGTGCAGGCGCCGCGCATCCTGCCGCGGATGATCAAGCTTCCGCGCGAGCTGCGACAAAGCAAGGAGCAGAATTTCGTCTTCCTCTCCTCGGTCCTGCACGAACACGCGTCCGAGTTGTTCGCGGGCATGAGCGTGCGCGGCTGCTACCAGTTTCGCGTTACCCGCAACAGCGATCTGTTCGTCGACGAGGAAGAAGTGAAGAACCTGCGCACGGCGCTGCAGGGCGAACTGCCGCAGCGCAACCTGGGTGCCGCAGTGCGCCTGGAGGTCGCCGACAACTGCACCCAAGCCATGGCCGACTTCCTGCTGCAGCAGACCGAGCTAGGCCCCGACGATCTGTACCGGGTTAACGGGCCGGTGAACCTGGTGCGCTTGATGCAGATCCCAGATCTGGTCAATCGGCCGGATCTGCAGTTTCCCGCGTTCCGCCCCGGGCGCCCCGCGGCGCTGGAGAAACGGGCCGATATTTTCGCCGCGGTGCGCAAGGGTGACGTGCTGCTGCACCACCCGTTCCAGTCGTTCACGCCGGTGGTCAATTTCATCCAGGAGGCGGCCAAAGACCCGCAGGTGGTCGCGATCAAGCAGACGGTCTATCGCATCGGCACCGACTCCGCCATCATGGAAGCCCTGATCGAGGCGGCCAGCAGCGGCAAGGAGGTGACGGTAGTGGTGGAACTGATGGCGCGCTTCGAGGAGGAAGCCAACATCAATTGGGCGGAGCGGCTGGAGGAAGTCGGCGCGCACGTCGTCTACGGCGTCGTCGCTCACAAGACCCATGCCAAGATGGCGCTGGTGGTGCGACGCGAGGACGGAAAGCTGCGCCGCTATGTGCACCTGGGCACCGGCAATTACCATCCCCGCACCGCGCGCCTGTATACCGACTTCGGCCTGTTCACCTGCAACCAGGACGTCTGCGCCGACGTAAACGAAGTGTTCAAGCAACTCACCGGCCTGGGCAAGGCGGGAATGCTGCACCACCTGTGGCAAGCGCCGTTCACCCTGCACGCGAACGTCATCGCCGCGATCAAGAACGAAACCCGCCTCGCCAAGACAGGCAAGCCGGCGCGCATCATCGCCAAAATGAACGCCCTGCTCGAGCCGACGGTGATTGAAGCGTTGTATGCGGCCTCGCAGGCCGGTGTGCGCATCGACCTTCTGGTGCGCGGCGTGTGCGCGCTGCGTCCCGGAGTCCCCGGCCTGTCGGAGCGCATCCGGGTACGCTCGATCGTCGGCCGCTTTCTCGAGCACTCACGCATTTTCTATTTCCATAACGCCGGCAAGGAGAACGTCTACCTTTCCAGCGCCGACTGGATGGACCGCAACTTTTTCCGCCGCGTCGAGCTGTGCTTTCCGGTGCTCGACAACAAACTCAAGCAGCGCGTCATCAAGGAAGGGCTCAAGCCCTACCTCAAGGACAACCGCCAGGCCTGGGACATGAGCGCTGACGGTCATTACGCGCGCAAGAATCCACGCGGCACCCTGCCGCGCTCGGCGCAAATGACGCTCTTGGGAGAATTCGCCCGGGAGTAGGCCCCCTGCCACGACCGCGCGGCACCGGCGACGGCGTCGCCGGTTTCGCCTGAACAGTGCGTTTGGGGAATTATCCACAGAAGCTGTGGATAAGTCTGTGCGCAGCTTCGCTCCGCACCCGCATACGCTCGATTTGCAAAAACTCTTCCCAATCGGTACGAGAATGAGGCATTCCCCGCCGCCGTTGTCCTTTTCTTGCCCGTAACCGGCACGGTTACTTTCTTTTCGGACAGCGCCCGCGGCTATTGTTACAATTTCGCCCCGAAGAGGCGGGTGTTCAAAATATCCTCCCATGGCCCTTACAGCCAATAACTCCATTTTCCAGTCGAGGTCGCGATGTTCAGTCGCTTCATGCCGCGAGAAGGCAAGTTTTTCGAAATGTTCAACGAGCACGCCGCGCTGATCGTCGAAGGCAGCCGCGAACTGGCCGCGCTGATGGCGAGCGGCGACGACCTCGAGCGCCGCGCCCACAAAGTCGAATCGATAGAGAAGCGCGGCGACAGAATTACCCGCAGCACGATCGAACTGCTGCACAAGACGTTCATCACGCCGATCGACCGCGAGGATATCCACCAGCTGATCTCGGAAATGGACAACATCCTCGATCTGATCGAGGACTCGGCGCAGCTCATGTTCCTGTACGACGTGCGCGTCCTGCCGCCGGATGCGAAGAAGCTCGCGGACATCTGCGTGGACTGCTGCGAGAAGGTGAAAGACGCCGTGGCGCTGCTCTCCAGCATGAAAAACGCCGACGTGATTATGGCGATTTGCCAAGACATAGATCGGCTCGAGTCCGAGGCCGATCACGTGATGCGCGCGGCCATGGGGCGCCTGTTCCGGGACGAGCCCGACGTGCGCGAGCTGATCAAGCTGCGCACGGTCTACGAGCACCTGGAGACGGTGACCGACCATTGCGAAGACGTGGCCAACATTATCCAGGGCATCGTGATCGAGAACGCTTGATTCCCTCTGGTTATCAACACGGGCGCAGCCGGTGAGTTTCCATATCCTCGTCTTCCTGGTCGTGGTGGCGCTCATGTTCGATTTTCTGAACGGCTTCCATGACGCCGCCAATTCCATCGCCACCATCGTGTCGACGCGCGTGATGCGGCCGCAGTGGGCGGTCCTGTGGGCGGCGTTTTTCAATTTCATCGCCTTCCTGTTCTTCGGCCTGCTGGTCGCCTCCACGGTGGGCAAGGGCATCATCGATCCGGCCATCGTCGATCACTATGTCGTATTCGGTGCGCTGATCGGGGCAATCAGCTGGAACATCATTACCTGGTATTTCGGTATTCCCTCGAGCTCGTCGCATGCCCTCATCGGCGGGCTAGCGGGCGCGGCGGTGGCCAAGGGCGGGGTGGAAACACTGATAGCAGGCGGTTTCCTCAAAACCATGGCGGCCATCGTGCTGTCGCCGGCGCTCGGCTTGGTGCTGGGCGCCGCGTTGATGATCCTGGTATCGTGGATTTGCGCGGGCAGCACGCCGCGGCGCGTAGATCGCTGGTTCCGCCGGCTGCAGTTCGTCTCGGCCTCGTTCTACAGCCTTGGACACGGCGGCAACGACGCGCAGAAGACCATGGGCATAATCTGGATGCTACTGATCGCCGCCGATGTGACCGGACCTAAGGATCCGCTGCCGTTTTGGGTAGTGATGGCCTGTCAGTCGGCGATGGGGCTGGGCACGATGTTCGGCGGCTGGCGCATCGTCAAGACCATGGGCCAGAAGATCACCAAACTCAAACCCGTGGGCGGCTTCTGCGCCGAAACCGGCGGCGCCATCACCTTGTTTCTCGCAACCTGGCTGGGCGTGCCGGTGTCGACGACCCACACCATCACCGGGGCCATCGTCGGCGTGGGCTCGGTGAACAAGCTCTCCGCAGTGCGCTGGGGCGTGGCCGGCAACATCGTCTGGGCCTGGGTGCTGACCATTCCGTGTTCGGCCTTCATCGCCGCGGTTGCCTGGTTTCTAGGCCAGCAGTATCTTTAGTGCATGTGCCAGGCACGGCGTGAATGGCGGCAAACCGCCGCTGGCGGTACCGTCTGACGCTCGTTGGCGCCATCGCGGTTGTTTGCGGACAGACTGATCAGGTCAGTCCTCGAGCGCGCAATTCAGGTCTGGAAGCTGTTCCACGCTCTGTGTCCGCCCCTGCCGGCTGGCCCGCGCGCGCCACTAGCTGCTGCGCTTGGCATCCAGCGCAAATCTGAGTAGCGGGTGCGTGAATCGGGCGCATTTGAGCGCACTCTCATCGGGCGCAGGGGACGCATGCCCTTGCGACATCCACTCGCGTCTGGTTGTTGCGATGATGGCGGCTGCGGCTTGCTCAATGTCCGCGGGCCGCGACCTCCGCTCCATCCGCTCAGCGACCGACAAATCGATCTCCTGGTCAATCATGATCACCTCCTCCCGCATGTTTCCTCGCGCCCAAGGCAGCGCCGTACAGGTTCGCCCTACAGAATCCAGGATAGATCCAGAAAATGACGCGGCGTTGACGAAAGTGTGAATATTCGCCGGCTCGCCGCGCCGGCTGCACAAATCCCTGGCACCCCGGGGTTTATCGCCGCTGCAGCGGCGCCGCGCGCGCCAACGTCGGGGATTCCACCGGCGGCGTGTCGTGCCACAGGTCCTCGCCCAGCACTTCGCTTTCGCGCCAGTGCACGAGTTCCATGCGACCATCATCGTGCTCGACGATGGCGGTGCAACTATCGACCCAGTCGCCACAATTGATGTAGACGATGCCATCGATGTTCTTGATTGCGGCGCAGTGAATGTGGCCGCAGACCACGCCGTCCAGTCCCATCTGGCGCACATGGTGCACTACCGACTCCTCGAAACCGTAGACAAACTCCAGCGCGCCCTTGACCTTGCGTTTGGCGTAGCCCGCAAGCGACCAATAGCCGGTCAGATGCAGTTTCCTGCGCACCCAGGACAGCAGCCCGTTCAGGCGCAGCAGCAGGCCGTAGGCGATATCGCCGAGCAGCGCCACCCAGCGGTGATAGCGCGTGATCTGATCGAAATCGTCGCCGTGCATCAGAAAGTAGCGTCGGCCGTCAGCAGACGTGTGTATGGTCTCGCGCACCACGCTGATGTCGCCAAAATCGCTGCCGACATATTCGCGCAAGGCCTCGTCGTGGTTGCCAGGTACCAACACCACCTTGACCTCATGGCGCGCGCGTTTCAGCATTTTCTGCACAAAGGTGTTGTGCAGGGCCGGCCAGTAGATTCCGCGTTCAAGCGACCAGAAGTCGATGATGTCGCCAAGCAGGTAGACATACTCGGCATCGTAGGCTCGCAGAAAGGCAAGCAGGCGCTCTGCCTGGCAAGCGCGCGTGCCGAGGTGTATATCCGAGAGGAAAATCGACCGGACTCGGTGCATGGCTAATCCGCAGCCTTGCGCCCGATATAGAGGTAGTAGGGCACGCGCAATCCGGGCAGGTAAGGCACCGCAGCCCGGCGTTCCTCGCAGCACACCGGCGCGGTATGCGCGAGCGAGCGCGCCTGGAGCAGCGTCTCGACCCCCGCGCGCAGGCCGGGCCGAAGCCCAAGGCAAGGGCGGAAACCGCGCGCGACGAGCGTAAAGTCCAGCACATTGCATCCGGCGCTGGCGATCACCAGCATGCGGTCCTGCGGCCGTAGCGCCAGCGCCAGCCGGTCGACCGCAGGATCCTCCCAGCAGGTGTTGTACACGAGCGAACGGGAATCGATGGCGTCGAAGACCTTCTGGTCCAGCCTGTCGGTCAGTGACTGCGCTTGCTTTGCCAATACGCGTCCATCCGTCGAAGCCGAGCATTGAGAATCGGCGCGAGGCTAACGCATTTGCATGACAGGAGCGTGACCGCAAGGCGGAGGGAAAGCCGGCGACCGACCCGGCCGGTTCGTGGAAGACCAGCTGAGGAAGCTCTGATTGAGTCCGTGACGCAATCAGAGCTCCCTCTGACTTGGGGACTTTACTAGGGGTCGGGGGTGGGAAGGGTCCTGCTCCTTGCCTAGGTGTCCTTGTTCAGAGCCTTGCTAGCCCTCGACCTCGTCTATCGCCTTGCGGCAAAGCGCGACGATGCGACGGTACGCGGTCTCGCGCTTGTTGCGCGAGGCATACTGCGGGATCTCCTCCACCTTCTTGATGGTCTTCTTGCAAGCGAGCAGCAAGTGCTTCGCGCCGGCGACGAGTTTGGGATTTCTTCGGATGGCGGAAATGTCTTTGCGCGAAAGGATCTCCAACACCTTGTGTTGCGCGCCGGTGATCTTCACGTTTTTCATTGCTTCTCCCTTTACGCTATTTTTTGCTGCAGTCGCGATCCCGGGCGTGAACGGCGGGAACCCGGATTTGCTCTATTCATCATTCGCACTACGCGTCGCACTGCGCGAATTCATCGCAGAAATCGCAATGCGCAGAACACCAGGCAATCCTCGACATAGGCGAATTAACCCACAAATTCTGTGGATATCCCTGTGCACATCTTCGCCACGGACACGCAAGCCGGCGATCCGCAAGCATCTTTCGTATCCGCTCAAAGAATAGTCTGCCACGAATTATGTTACAGGAAGATGACAGCGCGCTCGGTCCGGTCAGCGATTTGCCTTCAGCTAGTTTCGGATTCGCATTCGCCTGCGACCACCTCGGCACTTGGCGAACTCTTCCGCTTGTCGCGCGAGTACGGGATGTACACCTGCAGGTAGGTGCGCGCTGCAGAGCACGCAAAAAAATGCCGCGACCGAAATCGCGGCGAAACAACGCTCTTCAAAGGTGGAGAGGAAGGAAGGGCGGCAATCGTCGGCGCTCAGGCCGCCTTTCTGTTGGTGCCCTTTCTGGCCTGGCTGCTGCCCTTGCTGTCCTTGCTGTCCCTGTTGGTCTTGCTGGTCGTACCGCTGCGTTTGCTCGACTTGGTATCTGCGTCCGCGATGCCCGAGGTCACGGCGGCGAACTTTGTCTGCGCGAGCTCGCTTGTCTTTACACCGAATTCCGTGAGGCTGTCCAAGGCAGAGTTGGCGGTGTCAAGCGCCGACTTCACCGCCTTTACGGCCATGCCGGAGCCGGCGGGCGCATATTTTGCAAGCGTGTCCAGCCCGGTCGCTATGCTCGCGTTGAACTCCGTTGCTTGCGCGTCGACCAGCCTCGCCATTTCTCCCTGCGCTTGCGACCCGAGTTCGCAGACACCCAGAGAATAGACGATCGTTCTGTCCAGTGCGGGCAGGACGAGCGCGGCACTCAGTCGCGAAATCTCCGGCGTGTCTTTGGTGACCAGCAGGGCTTTGGCATAAGCGGTACTGTCTTTGAACGCTGACCTGGCAACGTTGAAATTGAGCGCTGAAAGTCGCTCCAACGCGGTGAACTGGGCGTGCGCGAACTCGATCAGGGCTTCCATGCCGGCTTGATGGAGTTCCGCGAATGGATTGAGGCTTGCGTACATGAAGCGTCTCCTGAAGATGATGTGTTATGAGGCTGAGTGAAACCTGACGCGCGGGCGCGCGGACCTGCTGCGCTTTGCATCCAAGGGAAGGCTGGACGAAGGATTTGCGAATCTGGTGCCGTTGACGCTTTCCTCATCGCGCAGAGCGGATGCATTCCCTCGCGATGCCCATTCCTGCCTGGTTCTTGCAATGACAGCGGTTGCGGTTCGTCCAACGTCAGTCGGCCACGCTATCCACGCTTGACCGGCGGCCGAAAATCCAAGCTTTCCATTTTTCACGATTACCTCCTTCTGAATGTTTGGTCGTGCCCCGGGAGCCGCCCAAACGGGTCCGCCGCACAGATCGCAAGATAGCCTACAAAGATGACATTGCGTTGACAGAAGTGCGAATCGTGGCCAGATCTGCGCCGCGCACCGGCTTTTCAGCGACAGCTTGACGTATGACAAAAGGCGTAACATTGCGTGAGAGCAACATTGCCGGGGGCGGCACGTCGTCGCGCCGCGGACATTCAAGGAGAGCACAGATGAGCAGACAAGTCGTAGTGGTGAGCGGTGTGCGCACCGCAATCGGTGATTACGGCGGCGCGCTGAAAGACATTGCACCGACCGAACTCGCGGCCAAGGTCGCGCGCGAAGCGGTGGCGCGCGCCAAGGTCGATCCGAACGAAATCGATCAGGTGGTGTTCGGCCACGTGATTCATACCGAACCCAAGGACATGTACCTGTCGCGCGTGGCGATGATCAATGCGGGCCTGGCGCACCACACGCCCGCGATGACCCTGAACCGCCTGTGCGGCAGCGGCATGCAGGCCATCGTCAGCGCGGCGCAGTTCATCCTGCTAGGGGACGCCGACATCGCGCTTGCCGGCGGCGCGGAATCGATGAGCCGCGGCGGCTACCTGATGCCGACGCTGCGCTGGGGACAGCGCATGGGCGACGGCGGCACTGTCGACATGATGGTGGGCGCCCTCACCGACCCGTTCGACACGGTACACATGGGTATCACTGCCGAGAACGTCGCCGAGAAATGGAATATTTCGCGTGCGCAGCAGGACGAATTTTCGGTGGAGAGCCACCGCCGCGCGATCAACGCCATCCAGAAAGGCTACTTCAAGGAGCAGATCCTGCCAATCGAGCTGAAGACGCGCAAGGGCGTGACCGTGTTCGACACGGACGAGCATCCGCGCGCCGACGCGAGCCTGGAAGGCATGACGAAGCTGAGAACCGCATTCAAGAAGGACGGCACGGTCACGGCCGGCAACGCCTC
>ODAK010008045.1_pt1 | contig 10584 bp, 7 predicted proteins | sample 1539591 | NCBI WGS metagenome assembly ODAK01 (sample SAMEA3539303, study PRJEB22396) | soil metagenome | biome: tundra; feature: field; material: soil | place: USA | collected 2010-05 | depth 0.15 m | reverse complement strand
CGGTCGTATCGCCACTCAGCGCCGATGAGATCCTGGACTACGACAAATGGGGAGTGCCGACGCGATGACTCTGGATACCTCCGCGGTTCTTGCCATACTTCAGGATGAAGCCGAGAGGACTGAGTTCGTATCGCTGATCGAGCACTCGTCCCGCCGCCTGATTTCGGCGGTTTCCGTGCTCGAAGCGGCCATGGTGTTGGAAGGGCGAAAGGGTGCGGCTCGTACGGCCTTCCGGCGCTTTGGAGAGGGTCGTCACGCCGCTGGACTCACCTTCTGAGACTGCGCATCATACGCTTTGGCGCAGTGGTCCGGCGAACCTTTGTTGTTCAAAGGGAGCGATTTTGCGGCCACCGATGTCGCCTGCGTAAGGGAGAAACGCGAGTGGCGACTGCCGCGCAAGCGCAAGAGGGTGTAGAATCGGGCCTCAGGAGGACTTATGATTCTTGTTGCGGGCGCCACCGGCCTGGTCGGAAGCGCGGTGTGCCAGGAGCTGGCAGGGCGCGGAGAGAAAGTGCGGGCGCTGGTTCGCGCGACCAGTGCCAAAGAGAAGCTGGAAGCCCTGCGGTCTGGCGGCGCCGAATTGCGCCTTGGCGACTTAAAAGACCCGGCCTCTCTCAACGCCGCGTGCCGTGGCGTGGAGGCGGTGATCTCGACGGCGTCTTCCACTTTTTCCCGGCAGGCTGGAGACTCGATTGAATCCGTAGACGCAGCCGGACAACTGAATCTCGTCAACGCCGCCAAGGCCGCCAACGTAGCGCGGTTTGTTTTCGTTTCGTTCCGCCGCCCACGCGGCATGTCGTTCCCGCTGGCCGAGGCCAAACGCCAGGTCGAAGAGGCCGTATCGAGCCTGAACTTCACCATCATTCAGGCGAGCTGGTTCATGGAGGTGTGGCTGAGCCCCGCGCTGGGGTTCGACTACCCCAACCGAACGGCGCGCATCTATGGACCCGGCGCCAACCCGATCAGTTGGGTTTCCTTCCGCGATGTCGCCGCGATGTGCGCCCTCGCGCTTCGATCTCCGGCCGCGGACCGCCGGACCATCGAGTTCGGCGGACCCGAGGCCCTCAGCCCGCTGGAGGTCGTGGCCCGATTCGAGAAGATCGGCGGCCGGCCGTTCCAGCTCGAGCATGTTCCCGAACAGGCGCTGCGCGCACAATTCGATGCGGCCACGGATCCGATGCAGAAGACCTTCGCCGGGCTGATGCTGGGCTATCTGTATGGAGACGCCATCGACATGGCGCCCGTGGTGGACCAGTTCGGCATCCAGCTCGCGAGCGTCGACGACTACGCCCGCGGCGTGCTGGGCGGCCGGGTTTAATTTGGAAAGGAGCAAACTATGCGCAACATTCTATCCATCCGCGGCGGCGGCATCCGAGGAATCATTCCGTGCTGCTGCCTCATCAAGCTGGAATCGCAACTAGGGGGCCTGACACGCGACCACTTCGAGTATTGCGGTGGAACATCCACCGGCGCGCTTCTCACGGCCGCGGTGGCCGCGGGCATTCCGGCCAGCGAAATTCTGAAGGTCTACACCGACCGCTCCAACCAGATCTTCACGCCAACCGGATTGGTGGCGGAGGCCAAGCGCGCGGTGGAAGGCTTCATGTACGACCCCAACCATCTGCGCGATGTTCTGGCCGAGGTTTTGGGCAAGGCGGCGGCGTGGACCATGAACGACTGTCCCATCGGCGTGATGATCTCGGCCACCGCCATGAATGGGCATAACTGGTTCTTCGTGAAGGACAATCCCAGAAACCGGCAAACCACGGGAGTGGTGAAGTTGATCGATGCGGCCGTCGCTTCGGCCTGCGCGCCCACGTACTTCGACCATTGGCGAATCGACGGCATCATGGGACAAACGATTCGCTTTTTCGACGGGGGCGTCGGGGGAACCGCGAACCCCGCCTACCAGGTCTCGGTCGAGGCCTTCGAATACGACGGCTTCACGCCCGCGGATACCCGGGTTGTGGCGCTTGGAACCGGCTACTTCCCGGCTTCCGACGATCCTCCCAAGGGCTTGTTGCAGACCATCGGATGGACTACCAGCACGTTGGTCGATAGCTCCGAGGATTGGGTGGATGACGCGGTGAAGCGCCAGTGGCCGGGAGTCATGCAAGGCTTCAACCCGCTCTTGCCCAGCGACATCGACGAAGCGGACCTCTCCGCCATTCCCACGCTGGTCGCGGTTGGGCAGAAAATGGCGGCGGGCCTGGACTGGAAACAAATCATCGGCGGGTGAGATAATCTCACGCATGCACTCAGCCACATCGCCTACGCGCGGCCGTTCGCAAGAAAGAAGCTGGAGTAGCGCGCGCGGCCTCTCCAGACCCAGTTCAGATCGGCGTAGCGCGCGCCGGTCAGGTGCAGGAGGAGCGGCTCGAGGGCGCGGAATTCCTGGCGGTCACGACGGCCGTGCGGGCCGGACACCCGGGAGGCGCAAGCGGATGCAATTGAGTATAATGCATCATTCATGGTGTATAATGCACTGTTTAAGGAGTGTGCGGTATGTCATATCGACGGGGATTTGGTCGCTTAGGACTGATTGGGGGTTTCATCTTTTCGTGCTCACTTAGCGCGCAGGAGTTCCGGTCCACGCTGGCTGGCAGAGTGGTGGATCAGACGGGTGCGGTGATTGTCGGCGCGAAGGTCCAAGCCATCGAAATGGCTACCAACAGCCGCTACGAAACCGACACCAACGGCGAAGGCCTGTACAACTTTCCGCTGCTGCTTCCCGGCCAATACGAACTCAGGGCTGAGGCCAAGGGCTTCCAGGGGTTCTCCCAGAAAGGCATCGGGGTGAACGCCAACGCGAGGGTGGCGCAGGAGATCGTCCTTTCGGTCGGCTCGGCGAGCGACTCCGTCACCATCACATCCGATGCGGCTCCGCTGGAATTCATCCGGGCGTCGGCGGGGCAGTCGATCACCGCGCACGAATTGGAGAACCTCCCGCTCGACGGCCACACGGCCCTGGATGCCATCTATATAGGCTTCGCCGTGGTTTCTCAAGAGAACAGGGACGCCAACTCACCCTCGGCCAACGCCGGGTTCGCAACCGTAACCATGGGCGGCGCGGCCCAGGGCGCCAACGAGATTCTGCTGGATGGCGTGCCCGACGTCGGCACCCAGGGGACCACGGGGCGGCGCCCGGCGTTTCTGCCGCCGCCCGACTCGGTGGCGGAAGTGAAAACGGAGATCTTCAATATGGACGCCGCGTCCGGCGGGGCCGGGGGCGGCTCATCCGAAATGATCACCAAGGGCGGCACCAACCGACTGCATGGCGCACTCTCGGAATACAGCAACAACTCCGCTCTGCAAGCCACGGCCTTCTTCGTGAACTCCATTGGGGGCACGAAACCCAAGTCGGAGGCCAACCAGTGGGCCGCGGTGGTGGGAGGTCCGATTTGGATTCCCAAGGTTTACAACGGCAAGAACCGGCTGTTCTTCCTGTTCGCCTATGAGGGCATACATTCCGGCGGCCCCACCGCGCTGTTTGGCACGACGCCGACCGCGGCGGAGAGGCAGGGGGATTTCTCGCACCTCCTCTCTCTGAACAGTTCCAGCAAGAACTATACCCTCTACGACCCGAATACCGCCGTCCTTAGCGGAAGCACGATCACGCGCACGCCGTTTCCGGGCAATATCATTCCGCAGAACCGGCTCAATCCGATCGCACAGAACTTTATCAATACCTACATGCCCTTGCCCAATCGGACCGGAGTCTACGACGACACCCAGAACTACGGGGCCAACGAAGTCGCGCAGAACCCGTACCACTTCTTCTCCGGACGAGGGGATGTCAACATCAGTGCCCGCAACAAGCTCACCATGGTCGGCCGGGAGTCCATGTATCAGCAGTTTAACGGCGCCCTCTTCGACAACATCGCCTACAAGAACAACTACTTATTGCGTGCAAGCTGGGGCGGCATGGTGGACGACGTGGAAACGTTTTCCCCGACCCTGGTCGGGGACCTGCGCATCGGCCTCACGCGCTATGACCCGTACTACAACCAGGCCAGCGCCGGATACGATCCCACCAAGCTCGGCTTCCCGTCCTATATCGCCGCCAATTCCACGCATCTGATGATGCCGCAGTTTAGTTTCGGCGACGGCTACACGGGGAACACCGGCGGAAGTTACAGCAACCAGCCCTCCAATGTCTATCAGCTCTTTAACAGTTACACCAAGGTAGCGGGATCGCACATCGTCAAATTCGGCGGCGAGATCCGGCTGCAGGACTTTACCAACATGAGTTGGTCGAACGCCGCGGGAATGTACACCTTCGACACCGGCACCTGGGTCAAACAAACCAGCACGGCTTCCGCGCCGACGCTGGGCGGCGGCATGGCGCAGTTCCTGTTGGGGTTGCCCACCAGCGGCGTTTTCCCGATCAATGCGATTTCCAAAGCCGATGCCTATTACGATGCGCTATTCGTGCAGGACGACTGGCATTTCCGGTCGAATCTCACGTTCAACCTGGGCTTACGCTGGGAAAAAGCCACGCCGACGACGGAGAGCCACAACCGGCAGATCGTCGGTTTCAATCCGGCCGCGGTCAACCAGGTCACGCAGGCGGCGGAAGCGGCATACGCCAAGAGTCCGGCTTCGATGCTCCCCGCCAGCCAATTCCTTCCAACCGGCGGAGTGCTGTTCGCCACCGGGAGCAATCGCAGCGCGTACACCACATCCAACAAGGCATTTGCTCCCCGCGTAGGCGTCGCCTGGACGCCCAAGGCGCTCCACAACCGAACGGTCATACGGAGTGGACTCGGTATCTTTTATTACAACTACGGGACGGTACCGCCGCAACAGCCGGGCTTCAGCGCATCGACCTCATATGTCGCCACGAGCAACAGCTACCTGTCACCGGCTACTACATTAAGCAACCCGTTTCCCGCTCCCACGGGTATCCAACTGCCTGTGGGCAGCACTTTGGGGATCAATACTTATTTGGGCCAGAGCATAACCTTCAATAACCCCCAACTGCTAAACGAATATGGATTGCGATGGAATTTCGACGTCCAACAGCAGCTTACAAAAGACATGAGTCTGGAGGTCGCTTACATCGGGAACCACGCGGTCCATCTGACCACCAGCTACAACTTCGACTCGCTGCCGGCGCAATACCTGAGCAGATCGCCGGTTCGCGATACGGCGGCCATCAACGCGCTGGGGGCTATTGTCGCCAACCCATTCTCGGGACTGCTTCCCGGGCAAACCCTCAACGGCTCGACGACCGCCGTTTCGAGCCTGCTGACGCCATTCCCGGAATTTTCGGGCATGACCGAGTCCAATATGAACAACGGCGACTCGTATTTCAATCAGCTTGCCATCAAGCTCCAGAAGCGTCTGACGTCCGGCTTACAGTTCTTCTTGAACTTTTCTCACTCCCGGTTGATGGCTAACAGCACCTATCTGAATGCCGGTTCCCTGGTGCTGCAGAAATCGGTTGCCTCCGACGACCGGCCGAATTACCTGGTACTCTCCGGAGTCTACGACTTGCCGTTCGGGAGAGGAAGACACTACCTCGCGAACACCAACCGCGTGGCGATGTTTCTTTTGGGCAACTGGCAAGTGGCCGGAATATACACGTACTTTCCGTGCGCCCCGCTGAGTTTTGGCAACGACATCTATTACGGCGGCGACCTCAAATACAACGCCAGCAATCCGAACGGCCCCACGTTCGACACGTCCCGGTTCAACACCAATTCGAGCCAGCAGCTTGCGAACAACTATCGGACTTTCCCTGCGCTATACAACAACCTGCGCATCGACAGCATGAACAACTTCAATGTCAACATGAGCAAGAGTTTCGTCATTCATGAAGACCTGAAGATACAGTTCCGGGGCGAGTCCGCCAACCTCTGCAACCGGCCGCTGTTCGAAGCGCCCAACCAGACGGTGACTGGCTCCACGTTTGGCTATATCGCCAGCACAACCAATGTGCCGCGGGCGATCCAACTCGCGCTGAGGCTCACTTTCTGAGATGGGCCGAACGGTTGTGTGTTTAGCCGCGGCTTTCTTGACCGGCGCTAGCGCCGGCGCCCAGGAGCCAATCGACCGGCACGCCCTGGTCAGCCGCCACGACATCGCGATCCACGCGGCGGACCCCATGGGGGCGATGGCGGTGGGCAATGGCGAATTCGCCTTTAATTTCGATGTTACCGGGGCGCAGAGCTTTCCGGAATACTACGAGAAGACCATGCCGATTGGCATTCTGAGCACATGGGGATGGCACAGTTTTCCAAACCCCAATGGGTTCACGCTGGATAAGTTCGCGTTCACCGCCATCAAGAAGTACGATCGCGAATTCGTCTACCCGGCTTCCAGTACCAGCGACCCTCCGCCCGACGCGGCCTACCTGCGGGGCAACCCGCATCGGTTTGGCCTGGGACGCATCGGATTGGAGATGGCCCGGGCCGATGGCTCGAGGGTGGCCCTCGCGGATCTGAAGAATATAGACGAGAGGCTCGACCTCTGGGGCGGCGTGGCGACCAGCTCGTTCGAAGTGGATGGAACCGCTGTTCACGTGCGCACGGTGGCTCATCCGCGGCGCGATGAAGTGGCCGTGAGCGTGGAATCGCCGCTGATTGCGTCGGGGCGGCTCAAAGTGAGATTGGCGTTTCCGTACGCCTCCGCGGCTTTCGGGCCGGATTACCAGGATTGGAAGAATCCCGATTTGCATCGGACGGTCATCATTCGGCGTGGAAACAGTGGCGCGGATTTCGCGCGCACGCTGGATACCACACACTACTACGTTCGCGTCAAATGGACGGCCGGGGCGTCGTTGGCGGAGACGGGCAAGCACCAGTATTTGTTGACAGGTTCGGGCCATCGCATCGAACTGACGGCCTGGTTTTCGCCCCGGCCAATCGCAGCGGAACCGGATAGCGCCGCGGCGGTGGAGGCCGCCTCCCGCGATCATTGGCGAGCTTACTGGACCAGCGGCGGGGCCATCGACCTCTCCGGCAACGACGATCCGCGCGCCGCGGAGTTGGAGCGGCGAATCGTGCTTTCGGAATACGTGATGGCCGTCCACGACGCCGGCTCGCTGCCGCCCCAGGAGACCGGTTTGGGCGTCAATTCCTGGTTCGGCAAATTCCATATGGAAATGTATTGGTGGCATGCGGCCCATTGGGCGCTCTGGGGCCGGCCGGAAATCCTGGAAAAATCCTTGAGCCGGTTGACCGAGCTCATGCCGCCGGGCGAGGCCATGGCCAGGCGCGAAGGGTGCAAGGGTGTGAAATGGTCCAAGATGACCGACCCCAGCGGCACCGAAAGCCCCTCCGGCGTGGGGCCGGCGCTGGTCTGGCAGCAACCGCATCCCATCTATCTCGCCGAACTGATCTGGCGGGCGCGCAGGGGTCGCGCGACCCTCGACCGTTACCGGAGAATCGTGTTCGAAACGGCCGATTATATGGCCACGTTCGTCGATTTCGACGCGCAGCGCCGGCAGTATGTCCTCGGCCCCGGCGTCGCGTCCGCCGACGAAAAGCACACCGATTATGCCCATAACCTGAACCCGACGATGGAGCTGGGATATTGGAAGTGGGCGCTCGAAACGGCCCAGGAATGGCGCGTGCGCCTGGGAATGCTGCGTGACGAGCAATGGCAAAAAGTGATCGACAACCTGGCGCCGCTCACCGTGCGCAACGGCGTCTACCCGGCCCTGGAGATTCCAGCCGAGACCAGCGCCGCCAACATGACCACGTGGCTCGATGGCGCACTGCCAGGCAGAGGGATCGACAAAGAGGCGATGCGCAACACGCTCCATGCGGTTTCGCGAACCAGCGGACCGCAAGCCAGCATCACCTGGGGCACGGCCATGATGGCCATGTGCGCGGCCCGCCTGGATGAGCCCGACCGTGCGATTCAATTACTGGCCGGGCCTTTCGAGACGAACCCCTTCAGGCCGTCGGGGTATACCATCCGCCGCCCCGACCAAACGCCCATGTACATGCCGGCCAACGGCGGCTGGCTCTCGGCGGTTGCCATGATGGCGGCGGGATGGGATGGACACACCGGGCACGCTCCGGGCTTTCCGAAGAACTGGAAGGTCCGGTATGAAGGTTTGTTGCCTATGCCGTAAAGGCCGAAGAGCCGCTTCTTCAGAGCCAGCGCAAATCGGCGTAGCGCTCGCCGGTGAGGTGCAGGAAAAGCGGCTCCAGGGCGCGGAATTCCTGGCCGTCGTAGCCGATGGCGCCCTCGTTGGCGAGCACCGTGACGTCCCCCTGCCAAACCAGCTTTCCGGGGGTGGTGATGATGGCCACCTGGTGGCAGAAGCGCTCGACGGTTTCCAGCACGTGGCTGGTCATGAAGACCGTGCGGCCCTGTTCCGTGAACCGCCGGAGCCATTGTTTCATCAAGGCCACGCCGGCCGGGTCGATGCTCTCGAACGGCTCGTCCAAAAAGAGCACCTCGGGCGAATGGATTACAGCGGCGGCGAAGGCCACGCGTTTGCGCATTCCGGTGCTGTAATCGTGCAACGTCTTGGAGGTGTCGGTCAGCTCCAGCGCGTCCAGCAACTCGGTCACGCGCTGGCGTGTGGTGGCTTCATTCAGACCGTACATGCGCCCGACGAAGGCCAGGAACTCGTGGGCGTAGAGCGGGTCGAACAAACCCAGCGTCTCGGGCATCACGCCCATGCGGCGCTTGATGGCGGCGCTCTCGGCGTTGAAGGGCTGGCCCAGGATTTCGATTTGGCCGGCCGTGGGGTCCAGCAGTCCCGTCAGGCAATTGATGGTGGTGCTCTTGCCCGAGCCGTTGGGGCCGAGGAAGCCGAACATGGTGCCGGGCGCCACCGACAGCGACAGGCCTTCGACAGCGGTCACCGTGCCGTACTTCTTCACCAGATTCGTAATCCGTATGGCGTCCATTCGATCAGCCTCTCCCTTCGACGATGGCCAGCAGTTTCTCCCGCCGCGCCGGCAGCATTTCTCCCGCGCGTTTGAGCGACGAGAAGTAAAACGCCGCGGCCAGCAGGACCACCGGAATCGCGAACCACCATTTGTCCGGCGCCAGAGCGGCCGGCCAGGCCTTGGCCAGTAACTGCGGCCCGATCATCACCACCAGAATTCCCCCGATGACCACCGTGTTGCCGGCAGCCGAAAGGTCGTTCCCAAAGGTGCTGTAGTAGTCGCAACAGCGCGGGCCGAACAGGGTGGCCCAAAGCCCCAGCCCGAGAAACATGAATAGACTCGTCACCGCGGCTCCCACGAGCATCGTCAACATGCGCACGTCGAAAGGAAAAGGCGAGAACAGAACAAACAGCAGCGTGCCCACCACAATCAGCGCCGAATTCATCAGCATAAAGGTGTAACTGCCGGCGCGCAGAACAGCCGCTGGCTGAACGGGCAGCAGCAGGAAGCGGCGGTATCCTCCGGCCACGTAGCCGAATTGGTTGACCGAAAATTGCACGATTCCCATACAGCCCAGGATGGCGAAGGCGCTCACGGTCGCGCCGAACTGAGATCCGCCGTGGCCCGACCTTCCCATGCTTCTTCCCATCGCGAAGATCGCAGTGCCCGCCACCGGCAGGGCCAGCGCATAGATGGTGCGGAAGCGGGTGCTGCGCATGTAGAACCGCAGCCAGTGGGCCATCAGCGGCCCCAGGCGCGGACCGAAGAACGCCGCCAGGCGCTCATAAGGCGTGTCCCACGAAATGGCGACGGTTTGGGCCGCGCGCGGGGTGTACGGAGGCCGGCGCTCGAGCGCCACCAATGCGGCCGCCAGGCCCAGCAGCCACCACACCTGCAAGAGCAGGCCGGAAAGAGCCGCGAGATCCGTGCGGGTCATAGTGGCGGCTGCCGCGAATGGCGGTGTATAGCCAAGAACGCGCAATAACGCCGCACTCACCCCGCGATGGCCTTTCAGCACGGGCCGCAGGATGGCGGGCAGGAAGCCCACGCTCGCCATGGTCACCAGCAAGACCGCGGCGCCGTATTTTCGCTGCATCAACCGTTCCAGCAGCAGGGCCACCACGCGCGCCAAAAGGTAATTGGAAACAAACAGTAGGAGAACCGCTATCAGCCCCAGCCAGAAGGACGCGGCACTGGCGACGTACAGCCCCACCACCAGCCCCAGCTCGAGCGCCAGAATCAGAAACCAGAAGGGGTCGAGTATGCCGATGAAGTGCCTGGCCACGCGCCGCTCCTGGGCTTTGAGCGGATAGCGGCGGAGTTGAGCTTCCGAGAAGATGGCGTTCACGCCGAAGCCCAGCATCACGGCGGCCACCACGGCTTGCACGTACAGAGCGGAGAGCACCGCCTGCGCCACCGTTTCGGCCTTGCCGGTGCGCACGGCCACGAGCGCGGCGCCGAATCCTCCCGAGGCGAACAACGCGATCAGCAGCACCAGCAGAAGATAGCCGGCCATGAAAAGCGCGATGCGGCCGTTTCGCGAGCGCGTCTTGGCCCACAGCAGTTTGTAGCGCAGCCGGACCAGATTTCCAATGAGCTCGAAGTTCATCGCGGCCGGATCACCTCTTCGTTGAGGTAGGGGCGCAGCGCCTCCGGAACCACCACGCTACCGTCCTTCTGCTGGTAGTTCTCGACAATGGCGACCCACGTGCGGCCCACCGCCAGGCCG
>ODAK010008044.1_pt1 | contig 10585 bp, 9 predicted proteins | sample 1539591 | NCBI WGS metagenome assembly ODAK01 (sample SAMEA3539303, study PRJEB22396) | soil metagenome | biome: tundra; feature: field; material: soil | place: USA | collected 2010-05 | depth 0.15 m | reverse complement strand
TGCCTTTGCAGTTCCCGCCCGCACAGCAGGTTGAACTTCTGGTCCGTCCCGCCCAATTCCACGTCGCACTCCAGCGCCACCGAGTCGTACCCCTGCATCACCGGGTACAGCAACTCGTGCAAACCGATCGGCTGCTCGGCCTGGAACCTCTTGTTGAATTCGTCCCGCTCCAGCATCTGCGACACGGTAAAGTGCGCCGTCAGCCGGATCGTCCCCTCGTACCCCAGCTTGCTCAGCCACTCGGAGTTGTACCTCACCTCCGTCGCGCTCTCGTCCAGAATCTTGAAAACCTGGTGCTTGTAGGTCTCCGCATTCGCGTCAATCTGTTCCCGCGTCAGCGGCTTCCGTGTCACGTTCCGCCCCGTTGGATCGCCAATAAGCGAAGTAAAATCGCCCACCAGGAAGATCACCTGGTGCCCTAATTGCTGAAAGTGCCGCAGCTTCCGCATCAGCACGGTATGCCCCAGGTGCAGGTCCGGCGCAGTAGGGTCAAATCCCGCCTTCACCCGCAACGGCCGTCCGGTTTTGCGGCTCTCTTCCAGCCGCTCCCTCAGGTCGCTCACGCGGATAATCTCCGCCGCGCCCTTCTCCAGCAAATCCATTTGCTCATCTACGGATAAAAACTCGCTCATGTCGTCTTTCAGTATAGAGTCCACCCCTTTCAGCAATCGATTGACCGGCTGGGAGGATCGAACCTCAAGACAGTCGCCAACTTGCCACAAATAATCAGTGATGGGATATCAATCAATCTTGCTAGGCATAAGTGTAGGGGCGAAGGCTTTGTAACAGTCATCCACCGGCTCTTCCGACCCGCGATGGATGAAACCGGCGCTCTCCAGTTCAGGGAGAACGGAGGGAGCAGGGGCCTTTACAGGCTGCGGAAAAACTCGATCCGGGGAACGGGATTTGTTCGCTTTGAAAGGGCACGACTTCTAGCCTGTCCTGAGCGCAGCCGAAGGATGCCGATAAAGCCAATAAAATCAGTGGGGCTTTAGCCCTGATGGACGCTCTTCGGGATCTTCTCGGCCGAGGAATTTTCAGTACGTTTCAATGCTAAATTGGTACGCCGATCGGACATTGCGTATTGACGCGATGGCGTTGCGATGGAATGACCGGCCGATCAGCAATCGGGTGCATCCCTCTGAACCACATCTTTTCCTTCAAAAACCTCGCAATTCGCGCGCTTTCTAAGCCGTCATGAATGAACAGTTTACAAATATATACTATTGATTAAATGACACTTAGCGTCGGTCGAATTTGCCCCGTTTTTGGCCGGTTTTGCATCGAAATTGCGCTTTTCAGCGCAAAACCCAGCGGTTTTCGGCCCGCGCCGCACCCACTGACCTGGAGGAACCTCGACCCGCCGATCCTCTCCAATATCTCTGCATAAGATTAGGGCCTCCCGGCGCACACTATGCATAGGAGAGTCCAGGGATGACCAAAACACTAACGGCGGATTTCAGCCCGGCTGAATCCACCTCGGTCTCGGCCCGCCACTGGCCCTCGTCACCCCTCAGCGCAAGCGCAAAACCGCGAAAAATCCGCTTGACCCCCACCCCCCCATCTCGAAATGCCCCTTTTTTTTACCTGCCTCTGCCCATAACGTATAAAGAATGAACAGCTTGCAAAATCAACCTATTAACTTACCAGTAAACAAACCCCCGGGATTTCAGCCAGTTTTGACCCGAAAGTGCCGCATTTTGCACCTATCTTTGACCTGATTCTTGAGGATTTGACCTCCCCAAAATTCCGGCGCAGAAGGCTCCTCAACAGGAATAATGCATCTAACACTCCAGGTGGAGTGCGGTGTTGAATGCTGAGGATTGCTTCGATAGCCGTGGTTATGGCGCTGGCTACGACGACGGGGTTGCGAGAGGGCGCGCAAACTCTGGCGCCTGCGCAACCGCAAGAGCCCGCGATGAAGACAGCGCCCGAAACGCCGATTGCGGAGAAGAAGGTGGAACTCGGACAACCTACCTGGGATCCCGCATGGGACCTTCTTGTTGAGGAGGCGCTGCCGCCGGATTTGCTGTCGCCGAATGTGTCACACACTGTCAAGAGCTTTTGCCCGCGATTCAATGGAATGGGCGAAGCCGATAAGCGCAGTTTCTGGGCCTATTTCTTCCAGGCGCTGGCCGGTGCAGAGGCCGGACTCGAGCCGACCAAGGATGTGCGGCACTCAGAACCCGAGGTAGCTGTAAAGGACGATGTGACCAAGCGCATGGTGCGCAGCGAAGGCCTCATGCAACTTACCTATATGGACGCGGAACGCTATGGCTGCGACTTCGATTGGGAGAAGGATAAGCAGTTGGAGGAGCACGATCCCGCGAAGACGATTCTGCAACCGAAGAACAACCTGGTTTGCGGAGTCAAGATTCTGGAGAACCAGCTCATTGCGCGACGCAAGCCTCTGTTTTTCCGGTCGAGTTATTGGTCTACCTTGCGGCCCGGCTGGCCCGGGCACAGTGTGTTTTTGAAACAAATGTCGAATGTGCCTGTCGCCTGTGGCCACCCTCAGGCTCGGGCCCAAGTGAAGAAGGCTTCGCCTGACACGGGACCCACCACTGCTGCCAATCAAGAGCCTCCCTCGGGGGCTAAAGCCCCTTGATTTTGTCGGCTTTATCGGCACCCTTCGGCTTCGCTGAAGGCAGGCTTTGAAGTCGTGCCATATTACAAAGCTTTAGTCATGCCCTGTTACAGAGCCTTAGCCGGGGGTGTATTTCAGCCTGTTTTGAGCCGAAATTGGCGCTTGTTGGCGCAAATTGGCAGAGATTCCAAGCCCAAATCAGCGCGGCATATCGCGGTGCAGCGCCTTCACCTGGTATCCGGCCTTTTTCAGGTGTTTGGCGATCTCCTCGGCCATCATCACGCTGCGGTGCTGGCCACCGGTGCAGCCGAAGGCCACGGTGAGGTAACTCTTGCCCTCTTCAACATAGTGCGGCAACAGGTAAAGCATCAGGTCCGTTACCCGGTCCAGAAACTCCCTGGTCTGGGGAAACTTGCGCACATATGCGGCCACTTTGGGGTCAAGGCCGGTTAGCTTGCGAAACTCCGGCACAAAGTGGGGATTGGGTAAAAATCGTACATCGAAGACCATATCCGCATCCAGTGGTACGCCGTTCTTGAAACCAAAGCTGAGGCAGGAGACAAGCAGGTGCTGAGCCTTGTCCTGGTGGCCGAACCGGGCTTGAATGTGGGCGCGAAGTTCATGCACGTTGAAGTTCGATGTGTCGATCAGCGTATCCGCAATGTTGCGGACCGTGTCCAGCAGTTGCCTCTCCTCGACGATGGATCGGGAAACCGTCTCCGACCCTCCCAGCGGGTGCGGGCGCCGTGTTTCGGAGTAGCGCCGGACCAGCATCGCGTCCTGTGCGTCCAAAAAGACGACGCGGGTCGGCAACAGTTTCTTCACCTGTTTCAGGATTTCGGGGAAACGGTCCAGGGTCAGCCCCTCGCGGATGTCCACTACAATGGCTGCCTTTTGAATCTCGGCGGACTTCCTCACCAGCCCCGCAAAATCGGGCAACAACTCCAGAGGCAGGTTGTCCACGGCGTGAAAGCCAAGGTCCTCAAAATCCTTCAGCGCCGACGCTTTGCCGGAGCCGGAGATTCCGGTCACAATGACCAACTCTTTGCCCGGCTGCTCTGCGGCCTTGGATGGTTTGGCAGCGGCTCGCGGGCGGGACACCCGGGGCGCCGATCTTGGAGGCGTCATGGCCCCATGCTACACCGGATGGCGCCTTTCGCGCCGTGTTGTTTGCCAGTGTCGAGTCAGCGGATCCGGGGATACAATTCCGAAAAAGCCACAATTGGCTTCAATCTACCTTCAAGCGAGACCGCATGCCCGGCTTACGTCCCACTCTTCTTGCCCTCTCAGTCCTTCTCGTTGCGCCTCTCATATATGGACAGGCAACGGAATCCTCCATCAACAAGCAACTCAAGAGTCTGCGCGCGGTGCCCACGGCTGAACGGCCCGCGGCCACCATCAAGATCAATGTTGCGGCCGGCGCGGGAGGGCGGCGGCCAATGCTCTAAACTCGAATCGTGGGCTTTCAGGATTTTCTCGGCAACACGCCAACGGTGACGCGGCTTCGGGAGAGCGTGCGGAGCGGTCACTTTCCGCAATCGCTGATCCTGTCCGGGCCGCGCGGTTCAGGCAAGTACACGCTTGCGCTGATGATGGCCAAGGGGGTCAACTGCCTCAATCCCAGCGAATCGGACGGGCTGCCGGACTTTTGCGATGCATGCCGGAACTGCACGCGGATTGGCGCTGCCGAAAACTTGGAAGAGCGCGTGGCCGAAGCCGTAGCCTCACGCGAAGATATGCGCGACGCCGACAAGCGCGAGACCCGCATCCTGATCCAGACGCATCCCGATGTGTTGATTGTGCCGCCCGACCCTCCGCAATTGCTGATCAAGCTGGGCCAGGTGAGGCAGGTTATCCATGCCGCCTGGTATCGGCCCCCGGTGGAAGCGCGACGTTCGTTCTCCATCTTCACCTCGTCGGCTTTCATGAAGGAGGCGGCCAACAGCCTGCTGAAGGTTCTGGAGGAGCCGCCGGAGCACCTGTCGCTTATCCTGCTCACGGAGAATCCCCAGGAGCTGCTGCCGACGATCCGCTCGCGTGCCGTGGTCCACCGGCTGGGCGCGTTGCCGGCTTCAGATTTGGAGTCGCTGCTGGCTCTTCGCCGTCCCGAACTGAAGCCGAAAGACCGGGACCTGGCCGCGCGGCTGGCTGAGGGCGCTGTGGGGCGGGCGCTCACCATCGACCTTGGCATATACCTGGCCAGCCGCCAGGATGCGCTGATCCTGCTGCGGACGGCCTTGCGGGAGCCCGACTATTCCCTGCTGTTTCATTCGACGGAAAGCTATCGCGCCGGCGCGGACGGGCAGGAGAAGACCATCAACCTGCTGCGGGCACTGGGAAGCCTGGTAGAAGACCTGCTGCTGGTGGTGGCCGGCACGCCAGGGCTGGTGCGGAACATTGACCTGGCTGCGGAGTTGGAGCGGATGGCGGAGGGGCTTACCGTGGACTGGATCGACGGGGCGGCCCGGGCGCTGGTGCAGGTGGAGCAAGGGATGCGCCGCAACCTGCTGCGTTCGCTTTCGCTGGATGCGATGGCGGTTGGTTTGGAGCGGACGGCCCTCGGGGGCTAAAGCCCATCGATTTTATTGCCTTTGTCGGCACGACTTACGTCGTGCCCTTTCAAAGCGAACAAATCCCGTTCCCCGGATCGAATTTTTCCGCAGCCTGTAAAGCCCATCGATTTTATTGCCTTTATCGGCACCACTGAAGTCGTACCCTTTCAAAACAATGCCTTTTTCCGAAGCCTGTAAAACCCATATGATTGAACGCCACTTTTGTACGGCCTGAAGCCCGTACCATTCACCTGGTTGAGTTTCCGGAGGCCTGCTCGTTCTTGAAAATAAAGCCAACAAATCCAATGGTTCCAATTCAGGAAGCATGCGATTGGTGCTAAAGTCAATAAAAGCAACCCGCAACTCAGGCCAAGCATCTTTTGCTGTATAGCTATCCCTCAACCGTCAGGTCCTTCGCATAAAGAGTGCGTAAGCGGCGTGACACCCAGTTATCCGGCAGAAACCGGTCTTGATTTGCCGGTGGCGTTGTTTGCACTTATCACAAGTCGTAGTACAACTCGATTGCAAGTTGGGCCCAGGCTTTAATCGTTCTTGTTTACGGAATGTGTCTACCATTTTTTCGCTTTGTTTCTCAGGAAGGAACCTTCCCCATGAGCATTCACGCGATTCTGCCGGGTATGGGCAGGGCGAATGGCGTACCTTCAGTCCGGTCGCAGGCGAACAAGCGGTGGCCCGCGCCGCTGCCGTTCCACCTCACTTCCCATACCGCGGAGGAAGATAGTTCGCAACGGCAAGCCGAGCTTTTTTATCTGCAGAAGCAGATACAATCGCAGACGCCGATGGTGGTGGTGCTTGAAGATGGCGAGCAGGTGGAGGGTTGCATCGAGTGGTATGACCGCAACTCGCTGAAAGTGCGCGGGCGGGTGAAGACCCTGATCTACAAATCCGCGATTAAATACATGTACAAAGTGGGCGACGCAGGGCGATAGGAGTTTACTCCGCGCCGGAACGCGCAGCCTTTCGGAGCCGGTCGCGAATGGCCGCACCGATGCCCTCGGCCGGCGGTAGAGGACACAGAATCACGGTGCAACCCTGGGTATCGAGCGCGCGCAAGCCTGCATAGAGATCTCTGGCCAACCCAACCGGATCTGACCAGCGGCCCCATGCGAAGACAGCCGCACCTGAAACCGGAGCCGCAATCCCAGCGGGCAACATGAGCCCGATCCGTTCCCCCAAAAAGCCGGATGCCGCCGCGGCCAAGTGGCCGCCGAGATCGGCCAGTGGGGCCTCAACCAACACCAGTTTCGCGATCGGCGCGTAGTGCCGCAGGCCAACGCCTGGCGATGGCAGTCCTTCCCTAAGTGTCTGCAAGGCCGGCGCGGCGCATCGATAGACCTCCACGGGGCCTGCAGTGTCTCGAATTTGAACAGTTGTAATTGCTCCGGGACGGTAGATGACCATCGGGCTACTGCAGGGATCGAGGACGGTGGACTCGACGCCGTGCTCGGTGGGTCCAGCGTCCAGCACGACGTCAATCCGGCCGTCCAGGTCTTGCAGCACATGCGCGGCGGTTGTGGGGCTTATGTGGCCAAAGGTATTGGCGCTGGGGGCGGCCACCGGCACTCCGGCCTGATTGATAAGCTCGAAAGCCACCGGATGCGCGGGCATGCGCACACCAACCAGCGGGCGTCCGGCGGTGACGGCGTCGGGAACTTTGGCCGTGCGCGGCAACAGCAATGTCAGAGGTCCGGGCCAAAACGCAGCGATCAGTTTCCGTGCAGTGTCTGGAATCTCGGTCGTCAGTTCCTCGAGCATGGTTTCGCTGGCGATGTGGACGATGACCGGGTCCCACGCCGGCCGTTGTTTGGCGGCAAAGATGCGTGCGACCGCCGCCGCATCGAGGGCATTGGCGCCCAGGCCGTACACGGTCTCGGTGGGCATTGCGACCAGTCTGCCCGCGCGCAAAATCGTGGCCGCATGGCCAATCATTGCCCGGGCCTCGGCTGTTTCAAGATGAAAGGGATCTACGGCCAGTCGCAGGGTCTTCACTTGTTTATTGTCGCCGTTCGAGACACGCGGCGCCATCGGCCTGGGAACATTGTCATCGTAAATCGTTCAATGAATGGGTGCTTGTTTCTGGGAACACGGCAAAAGGGGGCCCGTGCCTGGAAGGATCGACCGGGGTCGCCGGAAAAGAAGAATCGGGGACAGACTAAAAAAAAGGATGCCAAACGGGTAGACTGCGACGCATGAAGAGGAATTTAATAGAGTCGTCGATTCTTCCTCGCCGCTCTTCGTGTGGAGGTCTTATGAATCCGGTGACAGTTCGTCATTGCCGGCAAATGGGACGGCAATTTATTTCGGGGGTATGGTTCACCTTTTGTGTGCTCGGGTTCATATCCTTGGCAAGTGGACAATCTGAACGCGTTAGTCAATTGGTTGGGGAGCTTAGAGACTCGAATTGGACGGTCCGGCTGGATGCGGCCTTTGCTTTGGGAAAACTCAAGGACCGGGGTACGGTTGTGGCATTGACGGCCGCCTTAAAAGACACCGATGCCGACGTTCGCAGGACCGCGGCCAAAGCTTTGGGTGAGATTAGAGACCAGCGCGCGGTTGAGCCGCTTATTGCGGCGCTACGAGATGAAGAACCCCAGGTAAGGGCATGTGCGGCAAGGGCGTTGGGTGAAATCGGCGATTCGCGGGCCGTTTCACCTCTCATCCCCGAGCTCAAGGATGCCGATGCCGGTGTTCGGAGCAGCGTGGCCGCGTGGCTCGGTACCATCAAAGATCCTCGTGCAGTTGAGCCTTTGATTGCCGCTTTGAAAGATCCGGAGCCTGATGTGCAGTTGAGGGCGGCCAGGGCTTTAGACGAAATCAAGGACCCCCGTGCGGATGTGCCCCTCATGGCCGCCTTAAAGGGAAAAGAAGAACCCGTCGTTGGCGGGGCGTACCGTTTCTTTATCGGATTGGGTCAGGAAGGTTCAGAGGATGCGTTGATCGCGGCGCTCAACGGGTTCGGCAACAAGGAGATGGCTCTGGACTTTCTGAAATGCGGGAACCCCAAGTTGGCAGATGCGGGGCGCCTGTGGGCCAGAACGAACGGCTACGAGATCGTGGCCGATCCGAATAGCATCTACAGCATTTCCGTTTGGTGGGGCAGCGAAAGGACGATGGTCACGTCCGCATCGACGAGTTAAGCCGCGCGGTTTCTCGATTGCGCCGCAACTGTCTGCCGTATACTCACAGACTAAGATGGCAGTCGAAACGGAGATCAAGTTCCGGGTGCTGGATGTGTCCGGTCTCACCAGCCGCTTGCAGGCGGCGGGCTTCAGCCTGCAGACACCTCGCAGCTTCGAGAGCAATGTTTTATACGACACCCCGGACAGGAAGATGCGGGCGCGTACGGAAATTCTGCGCATCCGGAGCTATGCCGGCCGCTGGACCATCACACACAAACGCCTGCCCGACTTCGGACCGGGCGAGGACCGGCACAAGCACCGCATCGAGACTGAAACGGACGTCTCCGACGGCGCCGCTCTTGCCGAAATTTTCCTGTCGCTGGGGCTGGTGGAAGCATTCCGGTATGAGAAGTGGCGCAGCGAGTGGAGCGATGGCGAGGGCCACTGCGTGGTGGACGAAACTCCTATCGGCAACTATGCCGAATTGGAGGGCACGGCGGAGTGGATTGACCGCGCGGCCGCCCGCCTGGGCGTCGATCATGCCGATTACATTACGCTCAGCTACGGACGGCTCTTCGATATATGGCGAGAGCATCGTCACTCAACGGCCGAAGATCTGACCTTCGCTGCCGTTGCCCAAAGCAATTAAGCGATGAGCGGGTGCAGCATCATCTCGATGCAGAAGAATCCATGGTAACCAAGCGTTGAAAATTTGTTGGCGGCAGCTGGCCCACTGCCGATAAATCTCTTGAGCAGTTCACTAACTGCGAACAGGATGGGTCAATGAAGCAAGGTCACTTTCAGAAGAGTTCAGGTGGGTTGCGGAAAAAGTTTTCCAGTCTGCTTACCGCAGCGATGCTTATGCTGGTCGTTGCACTGGCCATGCCTGCCGCGGCGGCCGGCGAGCGCGCGGTAAAAGTCCGCTCGGCGCCGAGCTATCCGGAGCTGGCACGGCGCATGAAGATCACAGGCGTTGTCGTCGTTTCGGCGACGGTGGATGCGGCGGGAAATGTGACCGATGCGAAGACTGTGTCCGGCAACCGAATGCTGGCTGTGGCCGCCGAAGATGCAGTCCGCAGATGGAAGTTCGCGCCCGGTCCCGATGCGACCACAGAGACTGTGGATATCAACTTCGCGCTCGGCCAGTAGCGGACCACCCAGGATAAAAGGACAAAGGGCGGGAACTCATCCCGCCCCTCTGTTACGTCGTTTGGCTCGTCCGGATTACGGATGCGGTTATTCGGCTCCGTGACACTTTTTGTACTTCTTTCCCGAGCCGCAAGGGCAAGGATCGTTGCGCCCGACTTTTTCGCCGGTTCGCCTCTGCGAAGTCTGGCTGCCGTCGCCGGATCCCGCCATGCTGGCTACCGCCAACTCCCGCTGCTTCTTGCGCTGGAACTCTTTCTCCAGGGCATCGATGGTGGTAGAGGGTTGCCGCGTATTGATGGCAATCTCCCTGGGCTGCGCATCGAGCGTCAAGGGCCGCGCGGCGCTGGCTACCGGCGGCGCGGCCGGAACCGTGCGCCGAATTTCAGGAGCCGCATCCACAGGCTGCCCATCCGGCCCCAGGATCTGCATGCGGAAGAGGAACCGGACCGTGTCCTCCTGGAACTTGAGCATCATGGCCTCGAACATATCGAAGGACTCGCGCTTGTATTCCACCAGCGGGTCCCGCTGCGCATAGCCACGGAGACTGATGCCTTCCTTCAGGTGGTCCATCGCCAGAAGGTGATCTTTCCACAGGCCGTCGATGACGCTCAGCATCACCATCCGCTCGTGATAGCGCATCGTCGCCGCGGAGAGAATCTTCTCCTTGGCCTCGTAGTTCTCTTTCAACTTCTCAAAGATCGCCTCGCCCAACTCATGGCGATTGATCTGGCGCACATCGATGCCGGCCGCCGACATGCTTAGGCCGAAGTGGTCAACAAGCTTTGCATCGAGGCCTTTCACGTCCCATTGATCGGGATGGAGCTTTTCGCCGGCAAACTCATCCAAAATGCTGCTCAGAATCCCGCCGACATAGTCTTCCAGAATCAACTCGCGCTGGTCCACGCCCTCCAGCAGTTGCCGCCGCAGGCCATACACCGCCTCGCGCTGTTTGTTCATTACATCGTCGTACTCAAGCAGATGTTTGCGCGACTCGAAGTTCTGCGCCTCGACTGCCTTTTGAGCGGCCTCAATCCGATTGGAGATCATGCGCGACTCGATGGGCACGCCCTCTTCCATGCCCAGCCGCTCCAGCAGCGTGCTCACCCACTGTTTGGCGAAGATGCGCATCAGGTCGTCTTCAAGCGACAAGTAGAAGC